>FUIF01001811.1_pt1 | contig 11168 bp, 12 predicted proteins | sample 1003461 | NCBI WGS metagenome assembly FUIF01 (sample SAMEA80401918, study PRJEB19352) | marine metagenome
TGGTTCAAAGAGAAGTGGGTAGATGTATCTCGTAAAGACAAAGATGGTAAGCATCCTCCATGTGGTAGAAGTAAAGCCAAGACTTCATCAAAGGGTTATCCAAAGTGCAGACCAAGTGTAAAAGTAAGTTCCAAGACACCTAAGACCAGTGGCTCTATGAGTGAAGGTCAAAAGCGAGCCGCTACAAAGCGTAAGCGAGCAAAAAAGCAAGGTGTCGGTGGAAAACCTACTATTGTCAAAGCACCACGCATACCTCGTAAGAAAGGTCAACCTGCCGGGTCAAAGAAACACTCCGACTTATACACTGATGAAAACCCAAAGGGTACAATTCATGGTTTAGGATTTAAGAATCCAGCAAAGGCTCGACAGTCAGTATCTAAAATTAAAAACAGTAGTCGTAGTCATGCTCACAAAACACAAGCGGCAATAGCAATGGAACAAAGAGCCGATGAAATGGGTAAAAAGAAAGAAGCAAGTATATATCGTAATTTCATAGAGCAACAGAAAAAGAAAACAAAGGAGATGAACAAGATGGATAAGAAAGGTAAGAAAGGTATGGTTATGGTTATCGCCGTGACTGCTCAACCAAAGAAAGGTAAGAAAGTGGCTGTAAAGGAAGAAAGATTAAATCATAGGTCATTTGAGTGGTCATTATGTGGGGTAGCATGTTAATCGGTGATGATTATGATGCTCCACTTATTTTTGATGACGAATACTCGGATTTCGTGATTAAAAATCTTAGTCAGCACCCGAACTTTGACCATACCAGTGTACCGATTCTCAAGACAGATTTTGTATCAGTAGACGAGATTACTAGTCCAGCAAGCCTCAATGGAGATGGCTTGTTTGAAACAAAGTATGGAAAGAACGCAAACACAATCATACGCATGTTTCGTAAGATGAGAAGGCACGACAAAATGAATAAAGCAGAATATGATGCGATAATAGAAGACATTAGAAGCATCAAGGCAATGGAAGTAGATAACACAATTAAATCTCTATCTTGGTCTAATGGAATAGAACATGTAATTCGTGGAATAGGTATTGATGATAAAGCATTAAAATCACTACGCAAGTTTGGTGAATCCCGTAGCACTAGTTTACAGAAAGCATGTCAACAGTTCCTCAAAGCAATTACAGTTTTACAAATGCTCAATGAAAAGTCGGATTGGTCTACGGATGACCAGTTAGAGTGGGTAGAGGCTAATCAAAATGAAGAAAGATGCACAAAAAATGATGGAGAAACACACTTTCACAAATTGATACTTTGAATAAACATCAGCAGGATTCGCTATACTTCATATCCGATTTACTAGAAAAAGAAGGAGAGATGCAATCTCGTGAGATTCTTAGTAGAGGTAGTGGAGTGTTCAATAAATTCATGACAACACAAAAAATATCTGCTCTTCTCAAAATGTACGGAGAAGAAGTTGATGTATACAAAACTGGTAACAGATTTGTAAAAATGGGTTCCAGTGGTTTGATTATCAAGGACCCAATGGCATATGCCGCTGGTTTCATAGATGCTGATGGTAGCATATTTATCAGCGAAAGAGGCGACCCTAGAGTTACTATTGTAGCCAGTGGAGAGAATGGTAAAAGACACTGTGAAGACTTACAAAAGATGCTTGGCTGTGGTAGAATAGTTAGCGACCAAAAACTTGCTAAGAATACTGTTAAGCCAGTTCACAGACTTATTTTCTCATCAAAAGATTCTATTCGAGAGTTACTAAAAGGAGTTACACCGTTTCTTAGATTAAAGTCTCTACAAGCAAAGGCTATGTTGTCTTATATTGAAGAAAAAGATTCAATGCGTAAGACCGAGTTGTATCAGTTAGTAACATACAACAATTGGAAAGAACATAAAAGTAAAGCCGACTCCCTACTTAATAAGTGGGGAATTAATGGCAGAACACGATAGGTGGATACGCTGAGGGATTGTGATGGCAGAAGAAAGTAGAATTAACCGTTTCTTGTCTACATTAAGTAGACCGTTTAGGAGAAAAGATACTCCTACACCAACCATGCCGTTGTGGACTAGTGGTATTCAAGAGCCGGTAATGGCTCAAGGTATCACCATCCCTGCTCTTTTTGCGGTCAGTAATGAGTCTTTGATTTTGAGAACTATTCTTGCTAAATTAAGACAAGAAATGTTTCGTAGAGGATACCACTGGGAAAAGAAATTTGCAGTAAAGTGTACACAGTGCGATGAAGAATATCAAAGCGAAGTAGACGAATGTAAAGAATGTGGAGGTCCGGTAAGAAAACCGGACATTGATGAACTTACATATCCTAAGTGGTTATTGAAACAAGAAAACAGCATGGAACAGTCTTTCATCAATGTACTAAACGAAATTGAATCGGATTTGAATATTGTAGATGATGCGTTTTTGATTCTTGTAAAGGAGTATTTTATTGACCCCGAAAGCAAAGAAGTTGCTTTCTTTAGAGTTAAAGAAATTATGAGAGGCGACCCGATATTCATGCGTATCATCGCTGACAAGCGTGGTGTGAGAGGCGGAAGGTATCGTACATGTTTGATACACCGTGACCAAGTGAAGACACACGCAGAAGACAAGACTTGTGAAATATGTGGTGCTGAATTACACGATGTACACTATGCTAACATGGCTGGTAGTGGTAAGACACAATACTTCGTAGAGGGTGAAGTCATACATGTCAGTAAATACAAACCGTCTAAACTGTATGGTAGAAGCCCAGTCAATACAATGTGGCGACAAGCCATGACTCTAACTGCAATGGATAATTACATTTACACCGCATATCAAAAGAGAAGAATGCCGAAAGGTATTGTTTCAGTGACTACCGATAACCTAGAATCAATGAAATCATTTTGGAAGGCAGTTGACGAAAAGATGGAGCGTGACCCTCACTATGTTCCAAAGGTTGGTATTGAATCCAGCACTGGTCGTGGTGGTGTTAATTGGGTCAAGTTCATGGATACGCTTGAAGAAATGCAGTATATTGCTGTAAGAGATGAAATACGAAACCGTATGGCGGCATTCTATGGTGTATCTAGTATCTTTATGGTAGACAATGGTAAATCCGGCGGATTGAACAATGAGGGTCTGCAAATACTTGTTACCAACAGGGCAGTAGAATTCGGTCAAAAAGTCTACACTCAAGTTCTATTCCCAAGACTTCTAAAACAGATGAATGTTGAGGATTGGAAATTGACTCTATATCCAAACGAAGAAGAAGACGAAATTACAAGACTAAGGCGTGATGAACAAGAATTGAATGTGGCACAGCGTATGGCGCAATTAGGATTCCAGCCGGAGTTAGTAGAGGACACCGCTGATAGAGACATTAGATTCGTTTACAGGAAGCCCGAACCGCAAGCACAACAAGCCGCACCTCCGGGTGGTGCACCTCCACCGGGTATGCCTCCGGGTATGCCTCCGGGTATGATGCCTCCAATGCAAGGGGCTGGTCCACAGATGCCTCCACAGATGATGCAACAAATCATGCCTCCACCACAACCGGGAGGTCAAGGCATGGGAATACGAAATAGAGGTCCTGCCGCACCACAAAGAAGAGCATCACCCGGTAGTGGTGCGCCTGTGACTAGTGTACAACAAGGAGGTCCACAGCCATCCATTCAAGAGAGAAATTTGGAAAATATTATGCAATCGAGAAATATTAGAGGCGCATAAATGTTATTAAATGGATACGGTATGAGATAAGCAGTAGGGATAGATATGGACTTACTAAAAATGCACCCAATGGCAAGAAAAATGGAACTAGCACAGAAGGCTTTCCTTACTGCACTAGAAGACGGCGATGCACAAATGGCAAAGCAACAATTGACAGAAGTACAGAAACTCAGCGACTTTTTGGCTGGTGACTTGGAAAACGAAATCGCAAAGAGCGATGTAGTTACCCCAGTTGGACCAAGAGACATATTCGCTGGTGGTGTACCAGTCATGAAGTTTGAAGAACCTTCCAATGTACAGATTGAATCCGGCAACAGACTTGGATTCATGTCTTCTAACAGATTAGCAAAGAACTACAAGAGAAGTGCTGGTTCATACGGTAGAAGAGTTTGAGGTGGACCACATGAGTGAAGAACCTAATGCGGCAGATTTAGTCGGCGTTCTTATCACAAAAATGGAGTCTATGGATAACACACTTAACATTCTAAAAGCAGAAAATGAAGCATTGAAACAAATGATAAACAACCCAAAATCTCTTATTAGAAAAATGGGTCTTGTTCCTGTTTCTACTCCACTTACTGCTGATTTGACAGTAGACCCATTTAGAGGTGATGTAGGGCTTGATGATACTATCCTAAAGTCAAGAAATGATTTCTCATCTCTATCTAATGAGCAAGTCCACAGTATGTCATGGGAAGATATTCATGAAATGGCTATAACAGCCAAAGAACAAGAAACAGGGGTGAAGCAATGAAACCTAGATTTGAAGAAGCAACTTATTTGAAAAAGGCTCGTGAACTAGCACTAAGAATAGACGAACTGGAAAAAGCCAAGAAGAACTGCCCCGAATGTGAGGGTAAAGGCGATGATTGTAAGTGCGATGAAAAATGCCCTTCCTGTGGTGATAAAATGGACAAGGGCGGCTGTATGAAGATGGGATGCGGAGGCAAAATGGAAAAAGCCGAGCCGGGATACAAGGCTGAGAAAATAACTGATGTTAATCCTGCTTTCATGGCTGAATCCGGTGGACAAACCAAGAGTGGTTATTTTACCACAAATGGAAAGACTATCGAAACAGAAGATGCAAAGAAAACAAAGAAGGGCAAAGAAAGTGCTAACATGGAGGCTCTTGCATCTGCACAAAACCCACATGAGGGTGGCGGTGTAGAAAGAGAGATTGCGGCTGGTGGAAAAGAGTTGAAGAAATTCGCTGGTACTATTTGCGGCGTTTGTGGCGGTACAAACACATCGGGATGTAACATGCCCGAAATGAAAGGCACAAACATCAAGGCTTGCCCTCTATTCAAACCGCTATAAAGGCGGTGATGTGATTGTCGCAAGAGCATCTTATTCATTGCACCAATGAACTATTGAAGTCATTGACAGATGGATTTGAGTTAAGAACATCTGCGGCAGAATTTATTCTCGCTTTTGAGAACATGAAAAAATCACCTGCTGACCCACTTTATTTAACGCTAAAAAGACAGGCTGATGAAATCATCAAACAAGAAGATGATGAAACATTTGTAGATGCCGACTATGACATAGCAGAAGGAGAAGGGTTACTTCTCGCTACACATCACACTCATGGTGAACCCACTAACCATGTATGGAAGGATGGTTTAGCATCACCCGATGACCCTAAACATAGGATGTCTACATGGCCATCTTATTTTCCAAAAACAATGCAACACTCACATCAAAATCACAACTTTCCGTTTCATGAAGCAAACCATCCATTACTTAGACAACACGCCGTAACTGGTATGCCTCATTTTGTAGAGATGCTAAGAAGTCATTCTCTTGGTGGTAAAATAAAAGAAGAAAAAGAAATGGAAAAGGATTTCTTTTCTCATTTACCACACGACCATCCTATCAAGGCTAGGTATACATGCCGGTTTCTTTGATAAAAAGAACACGCCACTAATGGGTAACATTTCCATAAATGGTAGCACCGTTACTCACCAAGATGATATGTATGAAAGAGATTACAAAAGATGGCTAATGGAAAATACAAATCAAGAAGAAAGTTTAGTGAAAGAAGGATACAACCTAACGACATTGAGAAAATTATGCGTGAAAGGCATTTTGATGATAGAGCAAAAGACTGGATTTCGGAAGATATAGACCCAGTTAGCGGTTTACCAACTGCTCTCGGACACATGGGATATATGTTAGGTTTAGAGTGGCTTAATCCAGCAGAAAGAAATGCTGTGCTAGAACATCTCGATGATGTCGGAGTGGATAAATATAAGAGAATCAAATTACCCAACGGCGAATCAATTCCAACGACTAGACTCACCTACAATGCATTAATGCGTATGACACCCGAAATGAATTGGGCTATTAGACCAAATACTCACAAGGTAGAAATGCACACATGTATCAAGAAAATAACGAAACAGATTACAATCAAGGAGAAGGTATCTTCCTAAGACAATCATTGGGTATGTTGTCACATGCACCGTTAGTGCATATGGGCGGTGCGAGTATGTCCGAGATTGTTCTTGACAAGTTGCATGAAATGTATGAAATGAAAGATGGTAGAAAGAGACTTACCCATATGCCAAAGTTAGATTTACACAAAGGTAATCCTATGGATGAATTAGAATGGGAGCAACTTCAAGAGCTACTGCTAAACATTTCAAAAAGAACACGCCAAGAAGTCAGCAGAAAATAAAAATGTCATTTGAAGATTTATTACATTTAGGTGGTTATGACCCTAATACAAGACAATTGATGCAAGACCATCCCTTATACGGTAATTTAGATGAGCCAGTTATACCCTTAGAAGATTTAGAGACAATAAATCAAATGGCAAAAGACGGTGGTTCATTAAAGTCTAAAATAAAGGATGTGAGAATGCATAGAGGATTTTTCACATCTGTATATGGTCCACATCCCGATAAAGAGAAAGCACCTTACTGGCGAGAAGATGAATATGGAGACTTTACATTTGGTCCGGGTAAATTTTGGTCTTCTCCTTTCCAATCAAAAGGAGGTGCTAGTATCGCTTTACCTACTTATCTTGAAGCGATTCATGCAAATACACAAGATGATAATGGTGACTCGTTTTTGTTCGATTTAAGTGAAACTAGTGAAAACTATATTCAACCAAGAGATAATATGACCTCACTGATTAATCACTTCTTACCCGAAAGAACATCACCAATAGGTGAGTATGTATTACTTTCTACGCCTACTAAAGCAGGTAAAGCATCGAAAGTAGTTGGTGGAAGATTTGTTCATAACTATAATCAAGATTTATTACAAAATCTACTTTCTCCATTCAACACTTCTCGTGTGCTTGGAGGAAGAGAGGGTATGACAGATAAAAACAACTACACAGAACACAAGTCTAGTCTTTCTCCGCAATATGAATATGCTCTTAGAAATATGAATGCTATGCAAAGAAAAGAACTAGGAAAGCATAGAGAACCTTCTAAATTCCCAGTTTCGATAATACCTACTATGGTAACAAAACCCGAAATGATGTATGGTGCTTCCACCAGTGACAGTAGATTATTAGAAAATGCACAGTTGTCACATTTTATTGAAACTCTCGGAGGGCAAATGAAGCATCCTCACACACCTGCTGAAAAATCAATAATGTCCTACAAAGATTTGATGAGAGGCGATGAGGCTGTATCAGGTGGTATTACTAGAGAGGACTTTACTGATTATATGGGATGGGGTACTAAATTACCTAATTTTCAAAATTTAAAGAACCAATTCATGAATGATAAGACACTGAATTCGGGTCTTAGAATTATCAACGCAATCGCTAAATTAGAGAATACAAATAACCCAAGTAAGATTTTGAGGTTCTTAGAAATGATGAAAAGTTACTTGAACTCAAGAACACTTTAGGTTATTCTGTAAGCGATGAATTACCTATCAAATCTGTTTACTCCGCTATTGATAGTCTTGCTAACACAATGAAAGAAAGAGGCGATGCGAGAAATCCAACTAGGTTAGATTCCATCTCTCACATGTTAGGCTTTGGTGGTGCAATGCCTATGTTTGAGGAAGAAACTAAACTCAATGATGAGATTGATAAAATCAATGAACAGTTAACAGGCGCAGAAGACCCAACCACTGTTGAGATGCTGAGAGAACAATTAGCGGAAAAATCACAACAGTTACAACAAGTTCAACAACGAAGCATGACAAAGGTAATGGGTAAACCTTCAAGTTACTGGCAAATCAATGCAGACTATCTTAACGATGTAGCATCTAGTCATAGAAAGTTAGTAGCCGAGGTCGCTCGTGACAAAATTGTTCCAGCCATGTTAGAGGCTGACCCCAATGCTTTCGATACCAGTAATCCTGCTACATTTATTGCTAACAATGCAAGAGCGTTTAGAGATGCACAGCGATATATTTCATCTGTACCGCATAGAGTACACGGTTTAACAGTCAAGAATTATGGTATTGGTACACAAATAAGAGAGAATAAAGGTAAGTCTTCATTTCACACTGACCTCGCACAACATTTGAGTAAAAAAGGAACAGTGATAGATGGTAACATGAGTGTACCTCAAGTCCTTGACGCTTTAGGTATCAAGCCTTCTACAAAAGCAAATCAACACGCTAAACAACTAATAGACTCAAGCAATAAATTCAACACACCACTAATGGTTTCTACAATTGGTGGACTTTTGAGAAATAACGCATTCAAAGACATAAGAGGTGCTAGTACTGAACATCTTCTACCAAATGAAGAGTTACAAAATCGTGAGGTTGGAGATTTAAATAACGATGAATTATTCAATAGATTACTACATGAAGAAGATTATCACAGTGCGATGGATGCTTTACAACCAAAACTAAGTGAGGGTGATTGGAAGAAGCATTACTCTCACCAATTACCGAGTAGGCTAAACTTGCTGATGAATCAACAACAGTTTGGACATGATATGCTTGCCGCTGGTATAGGTGCTATTAGAAATGATATTCACGGTATGAGAGATTTGAAACAAAAGGGTAAGGGTAAAACCTCGGCACAGACAAAGAATCACTTAGATACCATATTGCATTTCAATCCAACAGTATTAGATGATGAAGAAGGTATTTTTACACCCGAAAGAAGTGTTGTACAAACTGCTGGTTTAATAGATAATCTTCCAGTAGGTGCGCCTAACCCTGCTCATGGTTCTTTGATGGACACATTTGACGCTGGTGGACATCACAAAGGATACGAGTTAACACCAACAGTTGGATGTGAGTTTACTGCCGATGGGCAGATTGTTGCTGGTACGAATGTAGGAGATGGTGTTTATCACAGTGTACCTCATGAGTTAACTGATATGGTACACGGTCAAGATGTGAGACAACAAGTATGGAGTAATGCACCTCCACCGCAATACATGAACAATGCACACCAAAGTATGAACTATGAAAACTATTCAATGATGAGTGATAATCCTTCTTCTATCGCTATGAGTGAAATGACAGAATTGATTACATCTCTCCTTGACCCCGATATTCTACTAACAAAATCCGATGAGGCTTCATGGACACCACCTGTAAGACCAATGCACAGAATCTTTGACATGAATGACTTAGAACATTTGAGAGGATTCAGTGGCTCTTGGGTAGTTAGTAAATGGTATGATGGAAAAAGAATTGTACTTGTAAAGAACGGTGAAGAGATTACTGCTTACGATGAAAACGGTAAAAAGAAAGGCTTGAAGAAAGCAACTAAAGAAGCCGTAGAAAAACTAAATGACAAAAACTACACATTAGATGCTATACTTGGTGAAGAAGAATTGAATATTATAGACATCATCAATTATGATGATAACAATATATCCGACATGCACATGCATGAAAGAATGAAGATTTTACGCTCACAATTTGATAGTCAAGAGAATGTGATTGTACCGGGTCCACACGATACTAGAATGACAGACAATGAGGGATTAGAAGATGCCATCAAATCTCTAAAAGAAGACCACGACAACATCCTACTAAGAGATAACAAGTCTACATACATGAAGGGCGAGCGAAGACATCCTAAGTGGGTGCTACTAAGAGAGGCTAGAGATTTCAACTTCATTGTACTAGATAGGAGAGGGAAAGGACCTTACACATACCAACTAGGCGCAGGACCATTGTTAGATGACAGTGGATTAGGTAATCGTGTAATCGAAATCAAGGGTAGTCACTACATGGATGTAGGAACTGCACACAACCAACAAAGAGCATTCAAGATAGGTGACATTGTTAGAGCATCTATTACTGGTGTAACTAAGAAGAACAGAAAGGAAAGACCTGTTTACAATGTACAATTCAAAGAGATAGAAGGTGAAGGTGAAGGTGAAGGTGCGGCAAGCACAGAATCTCTTGACTTACTCACTAAGTCCTTTGCACCTGTATTGCTACCACATGACATAGAAGTAAACGATTCTCATATTCAAATAATCATGAAAGATTTAGATGTAGTCAGTTATGAGTATGAGAAGTTCAATGATTGTTGGATGATACATTCTCCTACAAGTGCTGTTGGTTCTTTAAAGAAAGCAGACTATCCTGTGATATTGGCTGAGAGCTTCAACCATACTGGTCGCCGCTTGCGCCATTAATGATAGAGGGATATTTGCAGAAGGCTGAGATGGATATGCCAAAGAAACCGACAGAAGAGCAAATGGAAGAGGGTAGTGCTGGTATCATAGAAGAAGATGATGAAAATAGGCTACTCAAACCAAACATGAAGAAGAAAGCATTGGAGTTGATGATTCGCACACTGGATACCATATCCAAAGAAAGAATGACATGGACTGGTCCAAAAGGCTTAGGTATAGACATGGTAACACCCGATGAATCACCTCGTGGTCCTACAAAGTTGAGAGATGATGCCACCTTACCGGACTTTGATGGTGAAAGGAAAGAATCGGATGAAGAAGAAAAAATTAACCGTAAAGAAAGATTAAATCACCTAAAAATAAGTGATAGAGAGGGTGGAGAGGTAAATTTGGACTACGAAGACGACCAACCTATTTTATCGTGAATTAACTGCCTCTTTAATATACCATGAGTAATCTAGCACAGGTTAATGCTAACACTAAGAAACCCCGAATCCGGTATTGCTCTCGTTAAGAGCAGTACAGATTTGGTTGTTGCTGGCTATGCGTCAGTAGAGTTAGTAGACAAGCAAGGCGACTTGATTACTCGTGGTGCTTTGAAAGATGCCTTTGATGGCTTCATGAAAAGCGAGAAGTATAGAAATGTTCAACTTGCACACTCAAACATACAAGTTGGAGAAGTAATTGATAGTTACATAGACTCCAACGGAAGAATGTGGAAATCCGAATGTGATGACGCAGGTATGTTTGTCGTAGTTAAACTCCGCAACGATATTGAGAAGCTCGTGAAGTAGCCGCCGAAATCCGTAAGGGCAACCTTCGTGGATTCTCTATTGGAGGTCAAGCCTTCAAGAGAGTTCGCAAGTCCGACATGGAAAAAGGCGACTACCAAGAGATTTCAAAA
>FUIF01022476.1_pt1 | contig 11159 bp, 8 predicted proteins | sample 1003461 | NCBI WGS metagenome assembly FUIF01 (sample SAMEA80401918, study PRJEB19352) | marine metagenome
CTTGGTGTAAACGTTGGTGATGTTGTTGGTATTGTTATAGGTGGTATAACAAAGAACTTTAATGTTCTTAGTGTATCTGCAACTGAGTTGGTTGTTAATACGAATACTATTACAGTTCAGCCGTTAGACTACTACGTATACAAAGGAGATAACATTAAGGAGGCAGAGAAGGTTTCTAATAGCAAGATAACTATGCTAAACAACTCTATACTCACAAAGCCTAACCTAACATACCCTGCATACACAATGGAGGCGTTGGTGGCACAGGCATATCCAAATACAGTCGTTGGTATCGGTCAATTAATATCTCAGTATATTAGATTCCCGTTTGTTCCTAAGTGGACATTTGTAACACTTACCAATGGAGAACCTGTATTCGATCCATCTCAATCTGACTATCAGGATTTTGAGTTACCTAACGATGACGAAGTAAACTTGATATCAAAGATACTTCAGTACGCAGGTATGTCAATAAGAGAGGTTGCAGCAGTTCAGTTCGGACAGGCACAGGATCAAGTTAATACACAAGAAGAGAAATAATTATGAGTTATATAACACAATATCAATACTACGAAAACGGAGGCTTACAGCCTGAAGATAAGAATTGGGGTTCATACCAGTATGTTTCTCTTGAGGATATAGTGAACAACTATATGCTTATGTATACAGGAAACCACAGTCTTGTAAACAACGAGGAGAGATATAAAGTTTTATTCCACGCAAAGAGAGCGATTCAGGAGTTGAACTACGATGCATTCAAGGAAATAAAGATATTGGAACTTAGTGTGTGTGACACGCTGAGATACGTTCTACCTTCTGACTACGTGAATTGGGTAAGGATATCTATATATAGAGATGGCTTACTTATGCCACTTACTGAAAACATACAGACGAATTGGTCTTCGGCATACCTACAGGATAATGATTGTAGAATACTATTTGATGAAGATGGTAATGCACTTAAGCCTGAGTTCTCACAGCTTGATTTCGAAAGAATAAAGGGACAGAAGCAGACCATATACCTAAACCAAAACTCTGAGTACTACGGTAGAGCAGGGTGGTGTATTGATGGTGCTTGGTACTTTGAGTATGGTATCGGAGCGAGATATGGTTTAAATACGGAGACAGCGAATGCTAACCCTACGTTTAAGATTAATCCAAAGGGAGGAGTTATAAACTTCAGTTCAGGTATGGCAGGTGAGTTATGTGTTCTTGAGTACGTATCAGACGGAATGGAGAATGGAGATGATAGCTTAGTTACTGTAAACAAAATGTTTGAAGAGTTTGTTTACGCATACATCGAGTTTGCAATACTAAACTCAAAGCTTGGTGTACAGGAGTATATCATAGCGAGAGCAAGAAAGCGCAAGGCAGCACTTCTTAGAAATGCAAAAATCAGAATTAGTAACATACATCCCGGAAGATTATTACAGAACTTAAGGGGTAGAGATAAGTGGTTGAAGTAGTATGGCAAATTTAACAAGGAATTTTACCCAAGGTAAGATGAACAAGATGGTCGATGAACGACTGATCCCTGATGGTCAGTACGTTGACGCATTGAATGTTCGTATGGGTTCTACCGAGGGAGCAGATATAGGTGTTATTGAAAACTCAAAGGGGAATGAGGTTCTCACTGCTATAGGGGTAGACGGCACAAAGATATCTCCTGACGCAAAGTGTATAGGCGCATTTGAAGACGGGGCATTAGAGACCATCTATTGGATGATTCACGACCCAAACTTTATTGACAGTAACACTGGGAAGTTAGACCTTATAGTTTCTTTTAATACCAACAGCAGTACAGTAACGTATCACGTTATTAGTAAGGATGATGGAGGTGGTGTGAACACCACACTAAACTTCAACGAGCAGTATTTATTTACAGGCGTAAACAAGGTTGAGGACTTGTTGTTCTTTACAGATGACTACAACCCACCAAGAAGAATTAACGTAAAAAAGAATTACCCTAACCCTAACGTAAGTGGTATTGATGGATTTGATTATAAGGACATCCTTGTAATTAAGCAACCACCATTGGCTGCACCGGGACTTGAGATGCAAAAGACAAGCACCGAGGAGACGTTCTTAGACGAGAGGTTTATTTGCTTCGGTTATAGATACCGATACGAGGACGAGCAGTACTCAGCTACATCACAGTTTACTGACCCTGCATTTACGCCTGACACCTTTGGGTTGTCAACTGAAAGCTACTTAAACGAGGGTGTAACTAATATATACAACACAGCGTTGGTTACATTCAACACGGGTGGACCATTGGTTGTTGGTATTGACTTATTATTTAAAGAGGCTAACAGCCCTGTAATAAAAATAATTGAGAAGCTTAACAAGACTAAGCAGGGATACGCAGACTATCAAGACGTAACATATACATTTACAAACAGTAAGATATTTACTATACTACCTGAGGCTGAGATACTTAGGCTGTATGACAACGTTCCACTACTATCAAAGGCTCAGACTACAATAGGCAACAGGCTTATGTACGGAAACTATGTAGAGGGGTATGACTTGATTGACAAGAACAATAGCCCTGTTAGGTTTGACTTTGTTGCTAGTGGATTAGAGGAAGCATTTGATATAGGCTCTGTAGGTTCAGTAAACGTATCTACAGACTATCTTATAGGTGGCGCACAAACTATAGCAGGTTCAGCAGCACAGTATGACTTCTCAGATTTCGATTTAGTTAAGGGTTCATCAATAACAATTGAAATAACTTTTGACCACAATAGTTTTTCTGGACCTGCTACTCCTACAGAGACAAACGTTCAGTTGGTTTTTCAGTATACATTCAACCTTGTTGAAGATTATGCTAGTGTTTATGACTGGGCGCAGAGTGCAATCACCACTGCTCAGGTAGGTACTTCATTACCTGGTGGTAACATTGAGCCTATAGCTACTAGAGACCAAGGAACTACAATGACAGATTTATTCAATCAGTTATTCAAAAATGACTTAGACAATACATACTTTATTTATCAGAGTGGTATAACTGCAATACAGCAAGCGATTATACTAGAGTCTACAGTTGGTTCAGATGAGGTTACATTTAGATTCCCTGCGGTTCAATACGCAGACGATGTAAATACTCCTACTGTAATTGTTACAGAATACTTTGATATTGCAAGTGGTGCTGCTGATTACAGCAAGCTAAGTTCAGGTCAAAGCCTTCATAGCAATAGAGGCTATGAGATAGGTATTATATATATGGATGAGTTCAACAGGGCTACCACAGCTTTGGTTAGTCAGTACAATACCGTTCAATTTCCTTGTGGGGCATCGGATACAGCTAATAGTATAATTGTAAACATACCAACTACTCAAGTTGCTCCTAAGTGGGCAAAGAACTACAAATATGCAATCAAGCCTGACAGAGAGTCTTACGAAACGATATATAGTAGTATATTCTTTACCGACCCAATAGATAATAATACTTACTTCTTGTTGGAAGGAGAGAACTCTCAGAAGGTAACTAACGGACAAAGGCTCATAGTTAAAAGAGATGTACTTGGTGCTACCTCAAGTTGTGACTACGCTACTGTATTAGAGAAGGCATCTAAGAGTTCAGACTTCATAGCAATACCATCGCCTAGCGATCCTACTGTAAACTTAAATATACCTTCAGGAGTGTATATGAAAATGAAAGCAAATTCTTTTTCTGTTGAGGGTTCTGAGAATTCAATTATAGATTATGGTTCTAAATCAGATACATCTGAATATTCAGGAATTGCTCCCGTTTTGTCTTATCCTTTGTATATATATGGTGTACCAGACCCAACAATACCTGGTTCAACTGTTACTGAGTATAGCATTCCTGCAAGTTCAAGAATAGTTATTAGCTATGAGGTTGTTCGTGAAGGAGGTATTGGTTGTGGCGAAAGAATATATAATTTTAATAAGACATTGGTTTCACCTGTAGATTATAATAATTTTAGAGACTGGTTCTTAGGTGAAAATGTAATTGCTACATTAAACACAGGGAATAGTAGTTCTGCTACAAACCCTCCCTTTACAGTTCAGTATGCCTCTGGTTTTCAAACTCCACTAAATATACCAACAGACGAAGACATCTTGTACATTGGTTTTGAAGGAACTGTCGCTCAACCCGGATTAAACCTTTTAGCTACAGGTACACTTGCTTGTGGTGGGTCTAAGAAGAGAAGGTACAAAGGTGTCTTGGACTATGACTGTTTTTAGAGCAGAAGATACAATCGTATTTGAGAGCGAACCTCTTGATGCAGCACCAGACATTTGGTATGAAAGTTCTAAGACATTTGGGTTAGTTACTTCTGACGATATATGTGACGTATCAGTACTAAACCAAGACCCTAACGACTTGGTCTATGACTACACAGATATAAATGGTTTACCACAGCAGATAACGGTTCCTAGTAACCCTGCTCCGAGTGGTTCTCCAGTAACATTTGTTGCTGTTTGTAGTAGTGTAGTAAGAAGTGCAGCTACACCACCAACGAACCCTGCGAATGTAACTCTTACTTCTACGTCAATACCTTCAGGTACACATCTAGGAGACATACAGAATCAGATACTATCAACGGGACAACCTGCGATTTGTGATACAGGATTCTTTAACTGTTACTCCTTTGGTAACGGTGTTGAAAGCTATAAGATTAGAGATAGTATATTAGGAAAGGACTTCAACCTTGGGAATAGAGTTACGTCTACACAGGCTCAAGACTACAGAAGAGTTAGAAGATTTGCTGACATTACCTATAGCGGTGTATACAGCGATGAGTCGAACGTAAACAAACTAAATGAGTTCAATGGAGGTCTATTGAATTTTAAGCCGTTAGAGGAGTCCTTTGGTCCTATACAGATACTACACGGAAGAGAGAAGGATGTACTTACACTACAAGAAGATAAGATATCATACGTACTCACAGGTGCGAATATACTATCAGATGCAGGTGCAGGTAACCTATTGCTGTCAGTACCTGAAGTTTTAGGCAATCAGATAGCAAGAATTGAAGAGTTTGGTATAAGCCATAACCCTGAAAGCTTCTCGTCTTATGGTGACGATAGATACTTTACAGATGCAAAGAGGGGTGTTGTATTAAAGTTAAGTGGAGCATCTTACAGTTCGGATAGTTTAGAAGTGATATCCACTTTGGGTATGCGTACTTGGTTTAGAGACTTGTTCTTAGTACAATTTGAAACACAGAAGTTAGGTGGGTTCGATCCTTATATGAACGAGTATGTACTATCATCAAACCAAGACTTAGTACCAATGCCAAAGGCTTGTATAAACTGTGGCATATCTAGGCAACTTGAAATTACCTCTACTGAGATATTTGATGAGTGCTTTGAGATGGGAAGTGGAGTTGGTGACGTTGACATAACTTGGACTGTAGCTAAGATAACAGGTACGTTTGATGTGGACATCACTTACAACGGTGTAACTACAAGCCTTACCAATCAAACTGCAAGTGGTTCGCAAACAATAAATAAAAATGTTATAAACGCCACTGAGATAAACGTTACAATAACACCAACTGATATAGTTGAAATTACATTGGAGGTTGAGTGTCCTGATGCTAAGGAGATAACTGTAATCGAAGTTATTGCCACAAGTGCAGATGACGCAACTCTTACGTTCCATAGCGAGTACAGATATCAGGATGGCACTTTTATTTCACCGCTTACATCAAGCCCTGTTCAGTTTGCTGCAGGAACAACAGACCCTGTAGTTACTAGATACAATTCCCTAACTGGCATTCAGGGTCAAGGCTCTGTTCCTCCAGATGGCTCTAATGTAGTGTTGGCATTTAACAAGTTTCAGTCAGATACTGCTAATTTTGACAATTCAAACAATTCATTTAGATACTTGAGAACAGCAACAAACTACCCGAATACTGCAAGTTCGGTTAGTGATTTGATTGCAGCATCGACTGGGATACCACCAAACTTATCGGGTCAACCAGACTATATCAAGGCAACATTCACTATGCCTCCGGGCAACGATGGTGACTACCTATACTTGATATGGGATTTGAGAAATCCATAAATAAAAATAATATATGAGCCAAGTAGATAAAAATACAGAGTACACACTAACATATGATTCGGGAGTTAAGGGATTCCCTTCGTTCTATTCTTACGTTCCAGATTTTATGATAGGTATGAACAACTACTTTTATACCTTCAAGTCAGGAAATCTTTACAGGCATAACACCAATGATGTAAGAAATAACTTCTATGGCGATGACTACCCTTCAGTTTTGCAGTCTGTGTTTAACGCTCAACCGCTTGAGAATAAGTTATTTAAGACCATCAACTTAGAGGGTGATGACGCTTGGTCAGCTACTTTGACTAGCGATCAGCAGGACTCAGGGTTCGTTGATTCAACTTGGTTTGAAAAGAAGGAGGGTTCTTTCTTTGCGTTTGTTAGAAACTCAGGGGATGTACCTGCAGGCGTAGATGAGTATGCCCTTAGGTCACTGAATGGCTTGGGTACAAGTTCAGCTATAGGTGTAGTGGGTGGTGTAACTACTGTAGACTTTCCAACTACCCTGTACATAGGGAATATAATTAGTGTTGGTGATATGGTTTACTTTGGCAATCCTAATCCATTATTATTGGGTCAGGTAACAGAGGTCAATCAGAACTTGCCTGCAGGAATAAACAACATAGTTGTAGACAATACCATAACGGGGGCGCAGCCTGCACCTACTCAGACTGAGTATATGCTGTATATAAAGAACGCTGTATCAGAGTCTCACGGTATACTTGGACACTATGGTGTATTCACATTGACAAACAACAATACTGAGAAGGTAGAATTATTTGCCGCAGAGAGCGAAGTAATGAAATCTTTTCCTTAAATTTATTATCTTTGTTGTTAAGTGACGTTACATCAATAATAAATAATATATGATAGGGACAATAGCAGCTATAGGAGGTTTAGCTTCAACGGCTATATCTACTGGAATATCTTTTACTCAGGCGGCAAAGCAGAGAAAGCTAATGGAGCAAGCGGAGAGAGACGCTGACAAGGCAATGGCTGAGGCACGAGGGAAGCTTGAGATTAACTATGCCGAGCAAATGGCAATCAAGAAGGAAGCATACGACTTGGAAAGAGAAGCTATGTTGGTTCAGGGTGCTATGGCTACACAGGCAGGAGTTGAGAGTGAAAGAGGAGCAGCAGCAACAGCAGGAAGAATTTACGCAGGACAACAGGCAGGACAAGCAAAGATAAGAGGTGCAATGGCTGACGAGATGACAAACATTGAGGCGGCAATACTTGAGGAAGAGTCAAGGCTTAGAGACTTGGGTGTAGGATTGGACTTAGAAGAGGTAGCAGGTGAGCAGTTAAAGGCAGCACAGGCACAAGAAGCGATGCAAGCAGCTAAGGCTCAAGGCATTGAAGGTACTATTAATTTAGTAGGTCAGGGCATAAGTATGGCTCCTTTATACTCTCAAAATATTAAAGCACAGAAAGCAGCAGTTGAAGGTATGCAATTCAACCAAGACCAATTTAATAAGTTTGGTCAGGTTCAAGATAGTCAAGGGATATTCGGTGAAGCAGGAGAAGGTTTTACAAACTTAGATTTTCAAACAATTGGAAATATGAGTAATAGACAATTTCGTAAATTTAAAAAAGACTTAACTCCTATACAAGAACAGATGATTTTCAAGAATCAACAATACATTCAAAACTATCAGAATCCATTTAGTGTATTCTTGCCTAACCCTGCAGGAAAAATTACACAGTAAAAAGTAAATAATGGCAACAGCATATAAGTACGTAGAAAGAGAGGCTGAGAATCAAATCAACTGGGCAGAGGTTGGAAGCAACTTCAGCAATATGTTGAACGAAGAGGCTAGGGTTCGTGAAGAAAAGAAAGCAGCCATAGATGATGCTACAAGAGAGTATCAGAAGATAGTAGCCAATGTACCTGTGGGTGAGAACGGTGAACTCAACAAGGCGGCATTAGCATTCGCTGATGACCTTCAGCAACAGATGCTGATGCAAGAGACACTGCTAAAGTCAGGTCAGCTTAAGCCTTCTCAGTATACGCTTATGAGACAAAACTTAGTTGACGGAACGGATATAGGTTTTAGCTTATACCAAGAGTACAATGACGAGTTCTCTAAGAAGATGGCTTTGAATACCGATGATATTCCTTACGGAAAGCGTCTATCTAAGGTTACTCTTGAGATGATGGAAAACGTTGAGGGATTCTCAAACTTCAAGGGAGCAAGACTTGTGATTGACTCAGCAACAGGAAACGTAGCTGCTGCAAAGATGATTAAGGACCCGAACAATCCAGACGGACCGCTTATACCGGATTCAAATCCTGCAAACTTAATGTCTGTATCAAACTTAAGAAACAGGATTAGAACAACAGTAACAAACTTTGACGTTGTAGGTGCTGCTAAAGATTGGACAAAAACATTAAAACCTGATGTTAGAGAGGCTATTACATCTATGGGTACAGGATATAAACAAGGTACTATTGAAAAGATATCAACGTATGTACGAAAGGCAGGCGGACTAGATGGTCTAACGGATGAGCAGATAGCTAAGAAGGCTGAGGAGTTAGGCGTTAGTGTTGATGACCTTAAGTCTATTAGTTTATTTGAAGAGGCAAGCGACAAGTGGGCAAAGAGCCAATTACAGGGTGGTACTTACAATGGTGCTTCTGTACTTTTGGATTTTAATAAAACCACTATGGACGGTGAGGTATATACCACTACATATAACCCTGACGATTTATTGGATGAGAACGGAAAGAGAAGGCAGAATATTCTTTTTGCCAAGACAGAGAACGGTAGAGTTGTATACGAATTGACTGAAGAGCAGGAAGCAAATGCAGAGAGAGCGTTAAAGACTCAGGCTCGTATGATGCTTGAGGAAGAGAAAACTGTTAGAACGCAACAAATGAAAACTGCCTATAGAAGAACTTCGGCTGACATTTCTAAAAGTAATAAAGACAAACAAGACAAAGATGCTTTAAATAAATTTCAGTATTTTTTAACTGGAGATGACAGTCAAATTGAAGAGGCTAAGATATACTTTAAATCACTATATCCTAATCTAAAAGATATTGTAATTTCAAATGATGAAGTTCAATTTATTTATTATGACAAAAGAAGCCCTGCAACCATAAAAAGAAAGGTCAAAGTGTAAAGCAGTTCGTTCAAGGGGTGAACTATGCATTATCAGAAAAAAATCAGATTGTAGGGGTTGATAATATTACAAGATCAATCAAGGGATACGACCCTACTGATACGTACAGGGATGTAGGTACTACAGTTTATATAGACGACAAGGCAGATAGAGCAATTAAAGCAGTAGCTGATAATTTTAAAGTAGACCCTAACAATGCAGTAAGTTCTATTCAAAGTTTCATTGCTAGTACAGATGGACTTAAAGAATATATTATTGAAGCACCATCCGGAAATTTCATTACAGGAGGATCCGATAAGATAACTGTTTTTGGTCCTAAGAAAACAGTTGTTCTTGAATTTGACCCAGAAGACTTTACTGGTATGGAACAAGGAATTAGAGAACTATATATGCAGCAGGCTACAACCAAAGACAAAACCAAAGCAGTAAGCACAGGACCAGGTCAATCAGCAGGAACAGGTCAAGCAGCAAATTTTTAACTGATACCAATTTAAAAAAAATGAACGAAGAAGCAATAAAAGTAGCATACAATTTATTTGTTGGTGACGGATACACAAAAAGCATTGATGAGTTCAAAAAGTTAATGCGTGAAAATCCAAATGGAAGAAAAGTAGCATACAATTTATTTGTTGGTGACGGGTACACTAAAGGTGAAGATGATTTTTCAACCTTAATGGGAGTAACCGACCCTCCAGTAAAAAAAAAGAGCCGACAGCACAGGAGCAGATGTCAGAAGCAATGGCTCCGAAGCAAGATGGGTTGGACTTCGTATCGGAAGATTCTTCTTTGGATTTGTCTACGCAGCAAGGAAGAGATGAGGCGTATAAAGAATCTCAAGACTTTGAAGTATCACAGGAAGAAAAGATTAAAGATGAGTTGAGCGTATACACATACGCAGGTAGACCAGATGCAAAGTACAAGAAGCAGCCTGACGGTTCATACCTAATAAACCTTGGGGATAAAACTCAAAACAAATACATACCACTTGATGATCCTGACGGCACAAGAACTGCCGAGTTAAATAGAGCAGCTACTCCTGCATATCAGGTTCCAGTAAGTGTATATGGTGAATACAAAAAAATACCAACTAAAATTGAACAGCAAGAAGCATTAACAAAAGCTGAAGCAAACAAAGAACTAACAAGGCTAGTAAATAGCTTTAAGTCAGACCAATATATAAAACCTGATTATGTAGTTGGTGAGGAACTTACCTTGATGGAAAAGCTTAAGGCAGTCAAACCAATGGTTGATGTTACTGATGAAGCTACAATAAAAAGATTAGACAAACTCATAAAGGGATATGACACTGAGTCAAAAGAATACAAGGATATTCAGAGAAGAAAGAAGTCTGTATCTAAGATTAAGTCAGATATTGATGAAAGCTTTAAGCAGAATCAATATGAGTCTGAATTTGTACCAAAGTTTCGTGAACAGCTTAAGTCTTTAGGTGGACCTGAATCAGAAATATTTCAGGTTGAAGAAGCAGAAGCAGGGTTTGACTACGTTAAAGTAAAAAATAAACTTACAGGCGAAACGAAGACATTTGACTTAAGTACAGCATATGGTGCAGGAAATAAAACTGAAGCCAAATTGCTAAAGTCATTTATTGAACTTAGTATAAAGGGATACGACAGAGACTTAGCAGAAAAAGTATGAAGACTTAGCTAAAGACAGTTTGCTAGTCCTGAATTTATGAGTGACGTTCAGGAGTTTGAAAAGAGGACAACTATGGGAACTACTCTTTCTGCATTTGATGATATTTTAGGATATGTATTTGGAGAGACTGAAAATGAAAAAACTGAAGATAAATTAAAAGAAATAATAAACACTATTCCTCTCGACTATAATTTTCCAAACGCCAGTCCTGAGGAAAGAGATGCTTTAATCGAGGCTAGAAAAGAATGGTTAGGAAATAGTGAGGAGTTTGATGAGATAGTAATGTCAGATAATAATCTTCTACCTGCATACTACGAAAAAGAAATAGACTTAG
>FUIF01013876.1_pt1 | contig 11157 bp, 18 predicted proteins | sample 1003461 | NCBI WGS metagenome assembly FUIF01 (sample SAMEA80401918, study PRJEB19352) | marine metagenome
CTATGGTCCACCATGCTCAATCGCTACGATTTGGAAGGCATCGCGAAGGAACACACCGACCGCTGGGGGTTCGAACCTGGCGACGACATCCTCCAGCTTGGTAAGGACATCGGCCTACATGTCGTCGAGGGCCCGGTATTCGCGCAGGTGCAGGATGTGCTGTGGCATGACTCGCAGTCTTTTGTGGAGGAGCGGGCGCGTATTCGGGTCGCGCACGAAATCGCTCACAAGCTGCTGGAGAAGGCTGGGGAGGACCGCGAGTGCGAGCGCAGCGCGTGGGCAATCGCTTCCGCCCTTCTCATGCCTGCCTCTCAGCTAAAACGTGACTTATCGGTCACGGATTGGGACCTGGAGAGCTTGCAGCCAAAGTACAATGTCTCGTGGGAGATGATGGCGCGACGTGTTCCGCAGGTGGCTGGCACGGTGTCGCGGATATGGGACAACGGGGAGCTCACGCGCTCCTGGAGGTCTCCGTGGCTCTATTCTCGCGGGTACCATGGGCGCAAGCCGTTTGCATGGGAAGTGGAGCTAGCGGAGCGGTGCAGGAGTGCGCGCAGCCATGTCGATGAGCGCGAGGGCGTTGGCGCTTGGTATGTGCCCAACGGAGATTGGCAGCGGGTTCTGGTGGTTAGTCAGATCGAGGCTTGGGAGGCTCGTTGACCGTTTGGATGCGGGGGCAGGATTCGAACCTGCGACCTTCGGGTTATGAGCCCGACGAGCTACCAGACTGCTCCACCCAGCATGAGATTTCTCCTGTGTACAGGTTTTGAAGGCGCGCTGAAAGGGCCCTTCTCCCTTCGCCGTTTACCAGACGGTAACGGGGGGAAGGGGGGTCGCTAAAACAGAAGCAGCATGCTTGCTTGTGATAGCAAGCATATTCGCGGCTTTACCGCCGGATCCCCAGCGAGCCAATACGGCGCTAACGCTTTGTTTTCATTCAATTTTTTGACCAGGATCGGGTTTCTGCATGCTTGCTGCTTGACCCGCATGCTTGCTTGAGCCAGCATGGGGGAATGAAAAAGCAATCAAAGGGCGGTCGTTCGCGTGCAATGAACATGACCGCAGAGGAGCGCTCATCGGTGGCGAAAAAGGCTGCACTGGCGCGATGGGGAGCGAAAGCAACACACGAAGGGGAACTGGCAATTGGGGATGTGTCCATCCAGTGTTTTGTTCTTGAGGATGGGGAGCGTGTTCTTCTCCGCAGCGCAATGCTCTCCTCGCTCAACTTGAGCGCTGGCGGGCCTGGCGGGAGCAAGATGTCGGCAGACCGGCTAACGAGGTTCGTTGAAGGTAAAGGAATCGGTCCATTCCTTTCCCCATCAATCGTGGAACAAGTGCGTAGCCCAATTCGGTTTCGGACTCCTACCGGACGAGAAGCAAAGGGATACCGCGCTGAAATCCTTGCTGAAATATGCTATGCTGTGATGAACGCGCGGCGCGCGAGAAGGCTTCAGTCGCAACAGAATCACATCGCTGAGGCCTGCGAACTACTCATGATGGGTTTTGCTCGCGTGGGCATCGTTGCTCTTGTTGATGAGGCAACGGGGTACCAATACCAACGAGCAAGGGAAGCTCTTGCCAAGATCCTTGAAGACTTCATCGCAAAAGAGCAGGCTCGGTGGGTCAAGACTTTTCCCGACGAGTACTTCATCGAGCACGCAAGGTTGAGAAATCTAAACTTTCAGCACAATCGAAAAGCTCCTCTGGCGGGGAAAGACACAGCAAACATCATTTACCAGCGTCTGGCACCTGGGGTCTTGGACGAGCTCCGCCGCAAGAACCCAGCTCGAAAGGCGAAGCACCACCAGTTCCTGACTGTGGAACATGGTCACCCCAAACTGCGCGAGCACATAGCTTCGGTGGTCACGATGATGAAGCTTTCAAACTCTTGGAACAGCTTTCTCACGAAGCTGGATAAGATTCATCCCAAGTACAACTCCACGTTGTACTTGCGTGGTTTGGAAGAGCCCGAGTTGGATTGACAGCATTAAAAAACCCACGCCGAAGCGTAGGTTTTAAGAGCGAGGCCGGGCGCCCCGTTCCGTACCACCAGTACACCGTCGACTGGTAGGCGCGAGCCTAGAGAATTTGAGGCGAGCAGTGCCCAGATGGTGATTTAAACGTAGTTTGACATGTCATACATTGCAAGGATTTTGTTCACCGCCCTCGCCGCTCACGCTGGATGTTTTGAAACTCTCGGCGGAGTGCACTCACCTCAGTACCGGCTCCCACAGTAGTTCCGACAGATGAAGTCATCGCGCCCGCTCGAGCGGCAGCTACAATAGCAGTCCCTAACCTGTTGGTTGTTTGGGTCTGTCAGCGTCCTGATGAACGAACCAAGTCCCTCACAATGGTTTCCGCCAGGAAGCGCCGGTCGACGCTGTGCTGGTCCGAGGTCTCTACAGTTGCCGTGGCCATCGCAGCTTGTTCTTCGGAGGACGGTTCTTGAGACTCGTGTGACTCGACGGGGCCTGCGGGTGTCGCAAACATTGGTGCGGCTCTCACTATCCCAAACCCAGCGTCCACGGCAGCCGCTTGACGTGCAGCCCTCAGACACAATCAGCAAAAACGATATGATTACCGCTACGAATACCGATCGGCCACAGCGGCCCAGAGTCTTTGCCATACATCCTTGTCCCACGAATGAGGGTCGGTTGCACCTAATACTTCACGCAAAAGTTGGCGCCCCTCGGGTGGGACGGTCTGGCCAAAGGGGGATTCGAGGAAGGCGGTTAGGCCTGGGGGATCGGAAACGACCCTTACAGGCACCACCTCAGCGTCCTCTGCTTCCTCGCCCGTCAGCAACCAGGCTTCAGATCTCTTGAGCAAACGCGACATATCCAACAGTCGCTTAGCTCTGGGGACAGGCCCGTCAGGCCGTTCGTAGCGCCACCACACATGGTATCTCACACCAATCGCATCCGCGCATTCCGTTGGCGTTAACCCGAGCGCCTCGCGAGCTTCTTTTATTCGGTCGCCAACAGCTTTCTTAGAGATTGTCGGTACTTTGGTCACAAAGTTAGTCTGGCAATACTCCATTCCTGGAAACAATAATCACAAATGGAATGCTTGACTAGGCTATAACCTTCGTTCTAGTATTGGTATACCAAATATGACCAATACAGGTTCACCAGGTGAAAGCCTAAAAAACTTAAGGGTTACAGCGGGTTACCGCTATGGAACCCACTTTGCGAAGCGCATTGACGTCCGACAGCACGAGCTTTGGCGGTACGAAAATAATCGTGTCCGCCCTTCCCTTCCGGTGGTTTGCCGCATGGCGACTGTCCTTGGAATGTCTCTCGACGAGTTTGTTGGGCAGGTCTTCCCGTCTCTTCTTGAGGGGCAACAGCAATGAGCAATCGCGCGTTGGAGACCGCGCTTGAAGCGTTGCGACACGGCATCGCTCCCCTCCCTGTTGCAGCCAATGGGTTGAAACGCCCTGCCCTCCCAAAGTGGGAGCACCTCTGCGAGGAGCTGCCAAGCGAGGACTGGGTTCGCTCCACGTTCGCGCGCGATGACGTTGGTGTTGGCTTCGTTATGGCGGGTGAGCTTGAGTGCATCGACTTCGATGACCGGGCCACGTTCGATGCGTTCGCGCAACGCGCGGAAGAGTTTGGGATTGGCGAACTGTTCGCTCGCGTGCTCCATGGCTTCTCTGAAGAGACTCCGAACGGGGTGCACATCATCTATCGTTGCGAGGCGGCAGAGGGTTCGAAGAAGCTTGCGAAGGGCAAGGACAAGAAGTGCTTGATCGAAACCCGAGGTACGAACTCCTACGTCATTAAGAGCGGTTCACCGCTCTCCACGCACCCTTCCGGCAAGCCGTACTTGCGCATGCACGGCGGGCCTGCAGAGATGGCTCGCATTAGCGAGGATGAGCGCGAAGCTCTATTTACCTGTGCGCGTTCGTTCGGCTACCAAGCGCCTGCGGTTGAGAGTGTTCGTCAGAGCCTCCCGTCTACGGAGTGGGACTCGCGACCTGGAGATGACTTCAATCGCAATGGCGACTGGGAGAACGTTCTTGGCGGTTGGCGACGTCTGCGCAATGTTGGTCCGAACGTTCATTGGGAACGCCCCGGGAAGCGAATGGGTGCGACGAGCGCGACCGTTCGAAATATCGACGGCGTGGACGTGCTCTATGTCTTCTCGACAAGCACGGATTTGGAAGCGCTTCGTGGGTACACGAAGTTTCAGGCATTTGCGCAATTGCACCACGGCGGTGACTTCAAGGCGGCAGCCAAAGAGTTGGCAGAGGCTGGTTTTGGCAAAGAGCGACCGCACCTCGTGGACGTCTCGCAGCTGACGTTTGAGCCGAAGCCAGAAGAGAAGCCCAAGGACGCGTTTCCCCAGCATTTGCTTGATGTTCCTGGTCTTTTGGGTTCGCTCTCCGACCACATCAACAAGAGCGCTTCGAGCCCCCAGCCCATCCTCTCTTTGGCCGCTTCGATTGCAGCGGTCTCTTGCATCATTGGACGCAAGGTGTGTGGGCCTACGGGTCTTCAATCGAACCTTTACTTGCTTGCGCTGGCGCCTCAAGGAAGCGGCAAGGAGCACGCTCGACGTGTGATTAAGCGTCTCTTCCAAGAGGCCGGCGTCTTTCGTCGCGTGTCGCACGACAAGCTTGCGAGTGAGGCAGCCATTTGGAGTGCTTTGGAGCAAGAGCCTTCGCTGCTTTTCATGTTGGACGAGTTCGGGCGCACGATTGCGCAGATTGCGAGCGACAAGGCACCGGGACACATCCGGGCGCAGGCTGATGCACTGTTGACGCTGTATTCGCAGAGCAATCAGATGGCGAGCTCGAAGAGCTATGCGGATGCCGATCGAAAGGTCGACATCTGGCGTCCCAATCTCTCCATCTATGGGACCACCGTCCCGCACCTCTTCTATGACGCGATGTCGAGCGACGATGTCGCTAGCGGCTTCCTATCGCGCTTCATGGTCTTCGAGTCAGAGGGCTACGCTGACCTGGTTACGCCAGAGCGAAGCGCGGAGTCGGTGCCTGAAGAGCTTCTGAACACGATGCTCGCATGGGAGCGCACGGAGATGCTCTCTCGCGGCAACGTGGACAAGTACCCATCGCCTCGCGTCGTTCCTGCGACTCCAGCCGCTCAAGCGGTGATGCGTGACCTAACGTCTGACATGCGGAAGCTTTCGATTGCTCAGTACGAAGCGGGGAAGCCTGTTGGTGGTCAGACGCGTGTTGCTGAGAACACGTGGAAGCTGGCCCTGGTTCGGGCTTGTGGTCAGTCGGCGATGATGCCGGAGATCAAGGAAGCCGACGCCGAGTGGGCCGCTCAGCTCTCCCTGCACCTCTTCAACGCATTCGATGCAGCCATTGAAGAGCGCACAGGGCGCACCGAACACGAACGGAGAGTGAAGCTCGTAGCCGCCTTCGTACGGGCCAAGGGGAAGGTTTCAGCGCGAGACCTCAATCGGAAGTTCCAGCAGTTCACCGCGCGCGAACGTGGGGAGCTCATCACCTCGCTCGAGGACAGCGGGCATGTGCTCACCGTTGCCGAAAGAACAGGTCAACGAGGCCCCGCAAAGAAGAGCCTCGTATGGGTGAGAGATACATGAAAAACCTGTCAAAAAGCACCCATGACAAGTTTCTGACAAGTTTTGACAGGTTTCCTGCATTTGGAAACTTGTCATTGACAAGTTTTTCCGTGAGAGACCGAGTTTTTCTTAAAAAGAATAATAAAAATGTATACTTATATATTTGTCAAACTATTACTTGTCCTAACCCCTCTACCCCCAATCTACCCCTCTCCAGAGGCAATAGAGGGGTCCCCTCTGACATGTTGACAGGAAACTGATTGTGCAAAACATTCACACCCACAAATTGGTCCCATGCACCCGATTGGCAGCCCAGCTCCGCAGAAGCGTCTGTGAGTGCCGCTGGCGCCGTGCGAACGCGAATGGGCCTTCGGGTGGTGGGTCTACCTGGAACACCTTCCACAGGGCCGCACGGGGCTCTGAGTGGCTTGTGAACTGCCTCGGCTGCGAGGAAGGGGCGGGTCGCTGTGGGCGGTAAGCGCTCCAGAGACAAAGGCGGTCGGGGCGAGCGCGAAGCTGCGGAGCTCATGACCCACCTTCTTGGCTGCAAGTGGCAACGGCGGGTTGGGCAGACTCGCGACGGGTCGGACGCTCCCGACATAGAGCCCGCGGGTGGCGGACAGACTTGGCTATGGCCTGAGGTGAAACGTCAGACGAAGGGATGCAGTCCGCATGCGGCGTTGAAGCAGGCGGAAGAGGCGATTGGGGTGGACTTCCGATATCCGATTGCCCTGACACGAAACGACCACGCGCCGTGGGTCTTCAGTTGCTACGCGACAGATCTTCAATGGGTTGTTGAGGAGCTGATCGAGCTCGGCCTGTTTGAAGCAGGAGAGGAAGAAGAATGAGAGACACGACCTTTCACTACTGCTTCCACGAGTGGTTCTCCATCAACGGGTCTGTCTGCAATCGATACAAGTGGACCTACATGGCTGGGCACACAATGTCGATGAACGAATGTAGTGGCGCAGTGGAGCTCACCACGCCAACTGCGATCATTTGCTCAGAAGGACGCTTCGATTCCCCGGTGGATGCTCGTCTTGATTTCGAGTTACGAAGAGGCGAAGTGATCGAGCAAGCGAATCAAAAGCTACGTGCCGCATCCGACAACCCCGCACATCACATTCCGGGTGTCGAATGACCCTTCCTTACATCCAAACCTCTAGCGGCACCTTCAGTCTCACCGCACCCGACCCGGATGATGTAGTCCTCGCAGACGTCGCACGCGCGCTCTCGCATCTCTGCCGCTTCACGGGCCACACGGAAGAGTTCTACTCTGTGGCCCAACACTCCGTATTGGCTGCCCGGATTGCACAGGAGCGCGGGCTAAACGAACAGCAACAGCGCGAGGCCCTTCTACACGACGCGCATGAGGCGTACGTAGGCGACATGGCAACGCCACTCGCGAGACTCTGTCCGGAGTACAAGAAGTTCTCCCGTCTTGCGCGCGAGGCGGTTGCGTTGCGGTTCTGTACTGCGCGACGGGTATGCGAGGCGGTGAAGAAAATCGATGCCGCACTCTTGCTTCGCGAGGTGGAGGTGTTGGTTGGAGACCGCCTGGGCGACGACTGGCCGGAGGGGGAGCCTGCCGACGTTGTGATTACGCCGTGGAATCCGCCGTGGGCGCGGAGGGCATTCTTGAAAGAGTGCCAGCGGCTGGGGGTTTACTGATGAAGATGACGAAGGGTCAGGCGCGGAAGAAGGCACGCGAAGCGGGCGCAAAGTCCGCGGTGCTTGAAGTCATTTTGGCCATGGTTGTGATTGAGCATGGCGAAGGCGAGCTGAGGGTGACGAAGGCACCAGCGGGTGACTTCTCGCTCACTTTGGAACCACAGGACGACGGTTGTTTTGTTCTTCGGGCGAGTGAGGAATGAGGCCGATTCTTACAGACTTGCTTGGGATTGCGATGGACGCGATCGACATCCGCGCAAACCTTCAGAGCTTCGATGGCGGGTACTTTTGGGTCGCGGAATGCTCGTTACCTGACCACAGCTGGGAAGCGCTGTCTGCCATGGAAAGCGACACCGTCTACGAGACTCGACAGGAGGCCTGGAAGAGCTGGGGCCAGGAGTGCGCGACCGCCGAGGCGCGCCTGATTCTGGCGGCGGCGATGGCTCTTCAGATCAAGCAATGCGAGGGCAAGGGGCAAGCATGAGCGGGTCCACGATTTTCAACCGACCCGTCACCAACGGGGAGTCCGGTCTCGAGGTGCGGCTAAAGGTCTGGGACACGCTCTTGGAGCGCGGCTTCAATCTTTCAGACTTCACCTCCGCGACACTGAAGGTGATCGACCCCGACGGCGACGACGTCGATATCTCAATCACTGGGCCATACACCAACACCTACATTGACCTGACCATCGGCGCCGGAGATGTCCCCTCGTTCTCGGCTGGGCGATGGTGCTTCCAACTCAAGCTGGAAAACATCAACGGCACCGTCATCTACACGCACCCCGCCTACCTGGAGGTCGAGTAATGGCCGCCCGACTCACGATGCAGCTGTTCACGTCGAGCAAGGTGCGCTTGCGATTTCCGACGCATGGGAAGCCGCGGTTTACCCGTGCGCTCTATGTGGGCGAATCCGGTTTTCGATTCGAAGTGACCGTGGGTGACGGGCTTGGCGTGGAGACGGCCAGCGGCACCTCTGCGCTCAGTTTTACGAAGCCCGATGCCTCTTCGTTGGTGAAGGTCTGTTCACTCGACGACGAGTTTTACTACTTCGATGTCGGAGCGTCGGATTTCGACCAAGCGGGCCTCTGGTCCGTGCAGGTCACGTCAGACCTATGGAAGTCACCGGTCGCGAGTTTCCGAGTCCTTGAGCCGAAGGATGGCATTGGATTCGGCAGCCCAGGACCGGGCTAGGAGGAACACATCATGGCTGCAAAGAAGAAGGCGCTCCGCGTCCCTGTTGAAGAACCAAACCCAGAACCACGGCGTCCAAAGCGGAACAGGCCTGCACCTTCTCCCGACCCATCGGTTCGGCGCGAAGTGTTGCTTGAGGTCAAGGCGGCGATGCGTCGGCAGGCAAACGATGATTTTCGTCGTTGGCTTGAAGAGCAAATCGTTCAGGCATGACCGAAGTCCGAATCCGGGATTTTGACCCCCGACTAGACGAAAGCTTCATCCTGAACTCATGGATGAAGAGCTACATCTACAACCGGGTTCGTTCATGGCGACACGTCTCAATCGAACGCGCAGAAGCGGGCCACCGCCCTGTCGTCGAGCGACTCATGCGAGATGCCCCGATTCGCTGCGCAGTCGACCCCGAATCCCCCGCCACCATCTGGGGCTGGGCCTGCACCGAAGGCCCATGCCTCCACTTTGTCTACGTGAAGAAGAAGTTTCGGAACAAAGGCATCGCGACCGCCCTGCTGTCGGATGCAGGCGAGCCCACTCTCTACAGCCACATCACGGCGAAGAGCACGCGCGGCTACCTGTGGTTCAGGCGTCGCGAAATGCAGTACTCCCCCGCGCACGCGCACTACCCGAAAGAAACCAATGAGCACCCAAATCAAGCTGCGTAAAGTCCGACTCGACTCCAACCTCATGGAATACGGCGTCCACAAGAACGTCGTAGAGTCCAACGCCAATCTGACCATCAGTGCCAGTCCGGAGACGCGTGTCGTCTACATCAAGGATGACAAATGGTCTGACCCCATCCTTGTTCCGTTCGAGGCGGTTCGATGGATGATTCCTCTTCCCCCGCCGCCAAAGAAAGCGGCCGCCAAGAAGTAGATGGGTCTAAGCCGCGACGAGGCCCGCGCGGTCATCGAAGAGATTCACCGGCGGAAGGCCCTTGTGGAGCCGCCCTACATCGCTTCGATGCATCCGCGGCAAAAGCAGTTTCTCGCGGACAAATCTCGGTTCAAGGCGGCTCTTTGCGGAAGACGCGCGGGGAAGACGACCATGGCGGTCGCCGCCCTTGCGCACCAGATGAACTACCACCCCAACTCGACGGTTGGGTATCTGGCGTTGACCCTCGACAACGCGAGGCGGCTTTGTTGGGACGAGCTTGTGAAGCTCGATCGAAAATACAACTTCGGTTGGCGCTTCAACAAAGTCGAACGGACCATCTACGCCCCAAACGGCAGCCGGTTCTTTCTCCTCGCCGGAAACAAAGAAGAGGACATAGAAAAGCTTCGTGGCTTCGCTTTTCGCCTCCTGGTCATCGATGAGGCCGCCTCTTTCCGCCGCCACCTTCGGAAGCTTATCTCCGAGGCGGTCGAGCCTGCGCTTGGTGATGTTCGCGGTTCGCTTTGGTTGATTGGGACGCCAGGAACTTCCCTCCATGGCTACTTCTATGATGCGACGTCCGGACAACCCGGTTTCGAGAAGTGGTCAGTTCATAAGTGGACGGTTCTGGACAACCCGTACTTTCCGCAGCCGGAAAAGTGGCTGGAAGAAACGCGAAAGAGCAATCGGTGGGAGGCTGATAACCCAGTCTACCTGCGTGAGTACCTTGGCAAGTGGACGCGGGATGCGAGCGGACTTGTCTACAAATACGACCCCGCAATCAACGGCGTCGATTCACTGCCGCATCCTTCGGGGGAGTATTCGTATGTGCTGGCTTTGGACTTCGGGGTCGTGGACGCGTGTGCGTTCGTGGTGCTCACCTACCACCCACACGAGACTGATGTGTATATCGTTCGGGGATACAAAGAGCCCGGACTGTCTCCTTCTCAGCACGTCGAGCACGTACGAGCGCTTGAAAGAGAATATCGCGACGTACTCGGACTATCTGGAGAAGAAGAACCCTTCGAAGTGATTATCGCGGACACAAACGGCGCTGGGAAGGTCTTCTGTCAGGAGCTCCTTGTGAGGACTGGGCTGTATGCAACGCCAGCGAAGAAGACGGAGAAGATAGCCTTTATCGGTCACATGAACGGCGACTTGCGCACGGGCGTTTTGAAGGTCGTGGAGAGGGACGCGATTCCGTTGATTGAGGAGTGGGAACTCCTTCCATGGAAGGATGAGCGGCAGCTCACGTATGAGGACCGAAAGCACGAAGACCACTTGGCGGACGCAGCGCTCTACGGATGGAGAAACCTGCGCGGGTATGATGCGACGAACAGGTTGAGAGAGACAGAGCCTGGCACTTCGCAGTGGTACAACGAGCAAGCTGACCTGGAAGAGCGCCGCGCTGCCGAAGAGGAGGAGCGCCGGGCAAAGGGTGAGGACGAATGGGATTGGGGCGAGGAAGACGCTTCAATGGAGGGATGGCTATGAACTTTGACGAAACGATCAAGTTGGTGGATGCACTTCGCGAGCGTGGTGCAGTGCAGGTGAGGGTTGGCGAGTTGGAAGTTATTTTCGCGGGTCCGCGCGAAACGCTGGACAAGCCTGTGGATATCGCCGAACTTATTAATGACCCCACGGTCGATCAGCAGTCTGTAATCAAAGCGCTCAACAAGAAAGCAGAGCAAGAACTTTTCCATTCGGCTGAATGACCACAGTCATCAACGCGGCTGACGATGTCGCGCGACAAGACCTTCGTTGGTGGGCGCATGGCGCTGAGGGACACCACGCCCTCTTCACCGCGAAGAACAAAGCCTACGACGACGACGCCACACGGCGACGTGCGTTGATGGAACACATGCGCCTC
>FUIF01017999.1_pt1 | contig 11155 bp, 16 predicted proteins | sample 1003461 | NCBI WGS metagenome assembly FUIF01 (sample SAMEA80401918, study PRJEB19352) | marine metagenome
GTTGGGCCTGTTGGGCCTGTTACTGTGCTATCGGCTCCTGTTGGTCCGGTGGGGCCAGTTGGTCCTGTTGGTCCTGTTACTGTGCTGTCGGCTCCGGTTGGGCCGGTTGGTCCTGTGGGGCCTGTTGCGCCGTATTGTGCTGCTTGTCCTTGGGGGCCAGTGGGGCCGGTGGGTCCTAGGGGGCCGGTTGGACCGGTGTCGCCCATTGGGCCTGGGGGTCCCATTCTGCCGCCGCTTGTTACATTGGCGTGTTGGGTTATGGTTACGGGTGTGGAGCGTGGGTTTGCTCTCAGTGGGCCTGAGGTGGGGTTCTTGTTGCTTATTTTATTTGGGGTTACTCTTTTTGGGTTCATCATTCTCCCTCTCTCTTTATTTTTAATTCGATCATATTACTGTGATGATGATTATTGTCGATCAAAGATATATTTGAACTGAAGAAAAGGAGAGATAACATGGATGGGATTAGACCAGTGCCTGGGTTTCCTGGGTTCAGCGCGACTTTTGATGGGCGTATTATTGGTATTAGGGGTTATCCTCTTAGGCCGCATGGGAAGCATACTCGTAATGATAAGGTGCGTTATTATGTTGTGCATTTGAGGGATGAGGATGGGAAGTATAGGACTGTTACTTGGCATAGGGCTATTAGTAGTGCTTGGTTGGGGTTCGTCCTAAGGGTTATATGGTTGATCATAAGGATGGGAATCCTCTTAATAATCATGTGAATAATCTTAGGTATGTGCATCATGAGCAGAATGTTAGGAATTCTCATGCGAGGTGGCATAATAAGTTTAAGTCATATAAGATTACTGCTAGGATGGCTGAGGAGATTCGTGTTAGGGCTCAGCGGGAGTCCAATGAGGAGTTGGGTGTGGTTTTTGGTTTACATGAGGCTACAATTAGGGATATTGTGGCTGGTAAGATTTGGAATCCCTTGAGAAGGAGGAGATCGATGAATCAGGAAGAGTGGAGGTCGATACCGGGTTATAGTGCTTATGAGGTGAATAGGGGTGGTCAGATTCGTAATAGGCGGACGGGTCATATTCTTAAGCCGAATGGTGTGGCTAATTTTTCTGGTACTATTAAGGTGCAGTTGCGGCGTGATGATGGTAAGAAGTTGAGTAAGTTGGTGGCTCGGTTGGTGGCTGCTGCTTGGTTGGGGTTGGATGTGGCTGATTCGAGGAATTGTGTTACTTATTTGAATAATGATCGGACTGATGTTCGGGTGGATAATCTTAAGTTGGTGAGTTTGCGGGAGGCAATGTTCTCTTCGCGTGGGTTGCGGATTCTTACTCGTGCGGAGGTACTTAGGATTAGGCGGTTGCATGGTGAGGGTAAGGCGGTTAGTGAGATTGCTGGTGTGATTGGGTCGTCTTACTCGGTTGTTAGTGGGGTGATTAAGGGTCGTTCTTATAGGGATGTTGTTTAGGATTGGGCCTGTGGGCATTTAGGTTTTCTCTTTTTCTCCTTGGTTCGTGCTCACAGGCTCACTTAATTTATTTTCATGCATTCTATGAGTTTTCTTGATAGTTCTGGTGCTTGGTTTATGAAGTCTTTTATTTCTTGTTCGGTCATGTCTTGTTTTTTGGCTTTGGTGCGACCATATAGTTTGTAATTTGTTGCTTGTTCTGGTGCTTGGTTTAGATGGGTTCTTATTTTTTCTTTTGCAATTTCTATTTCTTTGCTTGTTGTGTCTTTAGCTGTGTAAATTTTTGTGTGATGTAGCGTGAACATCCAGTAGTATGTCTTTCCAAATAGGATGTTTATGATTATGTTGGCGTCTGTGAGTTCGCCCATTTCGTACCATGGTGAGTTCTTTTCTGGTTCTTCGAATTTGCTGTGGTGTTTTCTTATGCCTTCGCAGATTTTTTTGATGTCTGCTGCGGTTAGTCCGCTAAGGAATTTGCTTATTTCATTTTGTGCCCAGTCCGTCATGTCATTCTCCTTTCGTTGTCTATAATGTTGTATCGTACTGAGTGGCATTTTAAATTTATCGTTGATATTTGTTCTGATTGTAAATAAGTGCGGGTTCAGTCAAACATAGATTGAAGGACGGGTTTGGCCCTTGAGCAAGGCCACTCCTGCGGCACAAGTGGAAAGAGAAAAGAGGTTCTCCTAAGAGTTTTACAACCCCCTGCTGTGAAGATTTTTCGCGCAATGCGAACTCTTTCCACGCACAGCAGGGGGGCTCAAAACCCTCTTAAGGAGAAGCTATGACACGATCAGAAATCAACGAATTAATGATTGGCACAGGCGGGTATGAGCCAATACCTAAATGGATTAATATACTAAAGATACTAAATCCAATTGATAAACTAATGATAGGGATATTTATAAATTATCTCAAAGAAGATGATAAAAAAGAGGTTTTTTACGTTAATAAACTAGAATTGGAATTCAAATTAGGAGTAGTTAGGAGAACTATTAACAGTTCATATCAAAGGCTTATCGATCTCAAGATCCTATTCCCAACTGGTAGAAGTTAAAAAAATTAATGATAATCACGGAACACCAAATGAATATCCGTGTTGCACGATCGATGTATCATTGCCAACACTTGAAACTAAACCCTTAATCTATATTGATTTATTAGAACGGTTATTAAAATTTAATAATTGTTACAGGGCTAGAAACATGCTTAAACAATTATTAAAATTTGACGCTAACTATTATGAAGCTTTGAATGAACAATTATTAAATTTTGACGCTAACTATTATGAAGCTTTGAAGGAACGGTTATTAAAATCTAATAACCAACTAAAACACGTTACTAAAACGCCGTCTCCTAACACGCAGGTTACTAAAACGCCTTCCACAAACACACAGCTGTGTATTGATAAAGTTCCTGATAAGATCATTGATGATAACATACCTCATCAAGACCCGCAGGAACCACACACGTGCACCAATATGCCTAAGAACCACGGCGATACCTCATCAAGAGAGGAACCAATGAAGATACTCCGTTACAACCTAGATAAAGCACACCTGCTCAAGAAGCACAAGAACCTCTCTAACAAGAACACAGAAGACATAGCCAAACTCATCCAATACTGGCAGAAGAAAGGACACACCCTCGACAAGAAAGAAGAGATACCATACCTGCTCCACATCAAAGACCTCACACTGGCCGACCTATTCAAGCCCATAAAGAGGATGGACCAAGAGGAACCAGCATGGAAAGAAACTCTCCGGAAACACCTAGAGAGACAACAATATGGTCTAGCAATATCCTTCATAGAGAGATGGTCTAAGGAAATAAAGCAGATCCATAATACAACAAGAGTAGCAGAGAAGATACAACCTCATTTAGAGAGGCTCAAGAATGACCGTCAGGATTATGAGGAGTTAATCAATAACTTCTTTAAGCACAGGACCAACGGCTTTAGCCCAGACAGCGCTACTTGTCATACCATTGACTGGTGTTTTAAGCTGAAGGATATGGATGGAGATAGGAAATACCATCTAGAGTTAACCAGCAGAGGCGATTACAACTGGCATGACAAGCCAGTTGGACCTAAGTCCCTGCGTGTTCAAGGTGGAGAGGAGGTGAGGAGGCAACTTGTAGAGAGAGCTAAGCAGAAGGGACATTCGATGGTTTGGCGATGAGTGAGACACTTGCTAGGAGAAGATCATGAATACCGAAGCAATGGAGCACAATTTCCATAAGTACGGCATAATACCATCAGCAAGAACCAGAGAGAAAGCCAGTATCTGTGGTTCCGGCTTCTTTACTGACATCTGTAATAGGAAGATTGACGACCTCATAAAGGAAAGAGGTTCTTTCTACTACACTACTGGCGATCCGTGCATACTGGATGCTCGCTTCTGCAACCCAGAAGAGACATTTTCTGATTACACGGAGGAAGCGAGGCAGAATTTAGATGTAATGTTCGAACAGCTACAGGCCAAACCAGGTGTTCTGAATACTGGTGGAACAGGTAATGGTAAAACCTGCTCAGCTAACCAGTTGGCGTTCATGATGGCAGTGCAGGACCCAGGGCGTCATAAGATTCTGCGGTATAGATGGCCTAAGCTCCTCCGGTTATGTTCTAGGGCTAGTGGTATTGATCGTGAGGCTCAGATTGAGTACGATAATGTCCTTGATTTAGATCTTCTTGTGATTGATGATATTATTTCATCTGCTTCAACTGATGTTCGAGTTGAGATGATCAAGGAATTGTTCGACGATGTTAGGAAGATCGTTGTAACAACCAACTGACACTTGATGAATTTAGCTGGTGTTGTTGGTGATCGTGTTGCTGATCGCTTGAAATCTTTTTACATAGTTCACTTTGAGAATGAATCATTCAGATAGGAGATTTGACATGGAAATTGAGAAAATTTTGACCAAAAAACAAGAAGAAGTAGTAGAATTCTATAGACGTAAAATGAAATTGCGTAAGATGAAAGAACGAAGTAGAGAAAGATCGATAGAAGAAGGATTCGTAGAAGACACAATACAGAAAGAAGTAGACCGCTTGGTCAACCATACCAATATAAAAGTATTGTGTTTTTTAAGGCTGGTTACACAAAGAGCCGTTGCAAGACGAAACGATATCGATTACTATATGGAAGAAGGTTATATGGAAGAGGATGAAGTATTTCCAGTAGGATCATATAAATATAGGCACCCATGTTGGTTTCGTTATGTCATGGCCACAGCCAATGGGATGACGATGTTTGGCAATGGCTAATTAATAATAGGGATACATTCCCGCAACTCGATAATGGTGCATTTGGAGACTGCACGATGGCTGTTGGAATACTCATGGAAGCTGGCTGCTCAACTATTATGTCCCATGACATCGGAGGAGAAATAGGAGGTTATGACATCTGGACAAACCAAAGTATCCCAGACCTCATCAAAAGACTTGACGAATTAATGATTGAGTATAATAACCACGACTGAAGAACCAACAGGGTGGCCCCTAACGGGGCCACCAAAGGAGGAACCCATGCAACACTACGTCGAGATGACACCAGAAGAGAACATGCGACACCAAATAAAACGCAACCACAAACTAAAACAAGAACTAACCAAAGAACAAGAAGTACTCAAACAAATAAGTAAAATAGCCCACGAAGGCGGCATTATCGGCCTAAACCAATTCGACGCACTAATGCTAATAAGAAGACTAACCCTACCATACTGGGACAAGAACGACCACACCCCAATCAATCAAAAATACAACCAAAAGGAGCCACAAGATGATCAAAAACACAAACCAATTGACACCAAAGACGACCCAGCCAAAACCTCCATCATCATCAAAAATCACTGGAACAACAGAGAACTGGTGATAATTGAAATAGGAACAGAAACACGAACAGTCTTCGCAGAAGAACTACGAGCAGCAATCGACAACGCCACCAATCTAGGACGCTACTAGGAGAATAACCCATGTTCATACCAGACACCAAACAACTAGGCAAACTACCCTACGTCTTCGGAACAATGTTCCTCCTATCATGCCTCGGCATATGGAAACTACTAGAACTCATAATAGGATCATGAGTATGGAATGCCCAAACTGCCATCATAAAACAATAAACACCCACGCCCACGACACCAACGAGGGCATCCAAGTACAACACACCTGCAGAGCATGTGGCACCCAAACCATAAAAAATCATCAAACACAAAAACCTCATGGAAGTGCTACACAGCGCAGAAATAATCACAAATGAACCACCAAAAAAACTAGAAGAATAACATGACCTAATCAAAAATACCGTATGATACAATCTGCCAAACATTTGATGGAAATATAAGATAGGAGGTGTACTATGGGATCACCCAATAGCAAGAAATACCTGAAGTTCGCACAGGAGCTTTGGAAGGGCTCGTCTCACCGTGAGGCATACCTAGCCGCTGGATACAAGGACACAGCATCCATCGACAGCCTCGCCAGTAAACTCGCAAAGCACCCCGAAGTACAAAAAGAACTAGAAAAGATCAAACAACAAGCCCGTGATAGCATCAATAAGGAAGCCATCCTCAGACGCCTAGAAGGAATGTCCCGTGGCGCAATCACCGACTACCTGGTCAAGAAACCCATAACAGTCAAGGTAAAGGACGAGAACGGCAACAGTACCACAGTAACTGAGGACAGATGGACCCTCGATATGGAACGCCTCAAAAAAGACAAAAAAGGCTACCTGCTCACCAAGGTCAACATGCTCGGCACAAACCAATTCTCACTACACATCCCCAACCCAGTACAAGCGATACACCAGCTAGCAATCCTAATGGGCTGGGAACAGGAAGCCGCTAATATACAGCCGCCTGTCAACATCCAAATGGAGATAGTCAATAAGGATAAGAAGATTGTCAAGAAGGATGCAGGAACGGATGAATGAAAATCTATGACAAGCAAGCAGAATTCATACAATCAGAAGCAGATACCACACTATTTGTATCGGGAGTCGGGGCCGGTAAGTGTCTTGATTCTAGTACGTTAATTAATACTAGTGTTGGGTTAATGAAATTTTCTGAATTATTATGTCTTTGGGATAATGGGGTTCGACCTTCTATTCTATCAGAATGTGGTTGTAAGAGGATTGTTGATGTTATTGATACTGGTTTTGTTAATTGTCATAGGGTTGTTGTGAGTAATGGGACTGTGATCATTGCTGGTGATAATCATAAGTTTAGGGTATTATCTGAGGATTTTGAGATAGTTTGGAAGCGTTCTTGTGATCTTAAGTGTGGTGATAAGGTTCTAGTTTCGAAGAATATTTCTTCTGATGCTGGTGTTATTGATTTATTGACAAGGGGGTTGGCTTATTTTACTGGTGTTATGTCTGGTGATGGTTGTCTGACTGGTAACAATCGTAGTGTTATTGGTATTTCTGTTGGTGGTAAGGATTATAGGGGTTCTCCTGATTATACTAATTATTTAAGAGAATTATTCCATAGGTTTGTTGGTGCTTCAGATTTTATTCGTGATACTCGTGAGGATTGTTATAATATTCGTAAGACTAATAAGCATTTTTCTAATTTCTTGCTGGAGTCTGGTTATTATATTGATAGGTATGCTAATGGTGTTGATTTATTTAAGCAAATTCCTAGATTTATATTGCGTGCTTGTATTATGGATAGGGTTGATTATCTTGCTGGTCTTATTGATACTGATGGGTATATTGGTAAGGATATTGAAATTATTAATAAGTCTGAGAAATTTATTAGGGATTTGAATTCTTTATTGTGTTCTATTGGTGGTTTAAATGTTACTATTAGTAAGAAACATGTTGATGTTATTAAGGGCAAGAATTATAGTTATGACGTTAATAGGGATTTTTGGAGGTTGAATATTCGTGGTGTTACATCTTTTAATAGGTTGAAATTATTAGGATTAAAATTGAGGACAACGTACCGTGCAGAAGCTTTTGAGAAATTATGCAATAAGTCTTTACGTGGGTCTAATAATAGAAGTATAGTGCCATATGCGCATGATGCTTTAAGGAGATTGCATACAAGGGCAGTAAGTATGGGTATTAGAACTGGTCATGGTTCTAGTATTGGGTCATTGTTCTGTGGTATGAATGGTAAACAGAATATATCTATGGAGACTCTTAGAAGATGTTATGCCAAGTATCCTGATTTGTTCAGTGCAGAGCCAACAATTTTATATTTATTGAATAATGATTGTTATGTGTCTGGGGTTGTTGAGTCTATTGATGTTGGTGAACGTCATTGTTGCGATCTTACAGTAGAGGGTTCACCAACATATATTGTTGATGGGTTGATATCGCATAATACTACTGCAGGTGCCCTATGGGCCTTAAATCAGATCTCAAAATTTCCTCAGGCAGTTGGTTTCGTTGGTGCGAATACCTATCTTCAGCTTCATAAATCTACACTACCTAAGCTCACTAAGATGATGCGGGAGATTGGTATAGATTTCGTATTCAATCGTGCCCCTAGACCGTCTGGGGGTATCAGTCTGTCTTTGAGGACCATAAGAATGTAATTTCTGTTATGAATGGTGCTCAGTTATTGTGTTATTCATTTGACAATTATGATGTCATACGTGGTGTCGATTTGGCCTGGGCCTGGATGGATGAGACGCGTGATACGCCTGAGGAGGCGTATGATATTCTTTCTGAGCGTCTTAGGGGTTTTGACCTATATTATCCTGATTACAAGTATCAGATTAAGATCACTACTACGCCTGTTGGGTATAATTGGTTATATAGTAAGTTCTACGACCCTACAACGCGCATTGATGATTGTGAGGTAATACACGCTACAACGTATGATAATCCTTTCTTACCTGATGATTTTGCAAGCAAGTTGGAGAAGAAGTTTGGTAAACGATTGGCTCGTCAGCAGATTCATGGGGAGTTTGTGAATCTTGTTGAGGGTCGTGCTTATGAGTTTAGTCGTGAAAAGCATATTAGGCCGGTTGAGTTTAGTGAGGATTTGCCGATTATTTGGGTTATGGACTTCAACGTTTGTCCGTTGGTGGGTATTGTTGCGCAGTATAATAATGCTAAGGATTGTTTTTATATTATTGATGAGGTGGTTATTCAGGATGATGGACAGACTAAGCATGCTACGGAGGAGTTTTGTCGGAGATATGCTTCTAAGACACAGTTTGTTGAATGGGTGGCTGACCTCAGTGGTCGAAGTAGAAGCACCTCTACTGAGTTGACGGATCATGATATTTTGGCCGATGTTCTTAAGAAGAATTTCAAGAATGTGAGAGACTCTAACCCATATAGTAAGACTTCTGTGTTTGATGGGGTTCAGAATGTGAATAGGCTATTGGACCCGTCTGAAGGTCCTGTTGGTATTATGGTGAATGAGAGGTGCCATAACCTTGTTCGAGATTTGGAGATGTGCGCATGGAAACCAGGGACGCGTGAATTAAATAAGAAAGACAAATCACTTACACACGCAGCTGACTGCTTGAACTACCTATGTATAGCCTTTAGTCCACTGGATACTGGACCATTGTTTGGCACATGGGATGATCCAAATGCATAGGAAAGATAGGTACGAGTATCTGAAGCATGTAGTTGAACTATGCGCGTGGTGCTCCTGTGAGTTCACGCCGCCAAGTGGGACGACGATGTACTGTTCTCATAAGTGTGCAACGGCGGCTAGCAAGGCTGGTAAGTTTGAGAGTTATGTGAGTCAGGATAGGGTGTGTGCACGTTGTAAGCAGTTTAAGGTTAGGAGGAAGTTTCGGTGGAGGGATGATGTTTGCAAGGAATGCCGAAGTAAGGATTAGGATAAAAAATAATTTTAGAAATCAATGGAGTGATAAATATGCCACTAGTGATACAACAGGGGTCAAAGCTGGAGTTCCACCCAGACGCTGTGGCCCTGCAAGCCGCCCAGGATTTCTACCAGTTATCCTATGACGGTGGCGCTAAGTATAAGAATGGTCATGACTCTGATGGTGCCCCAGTTTTCATCCCGCATGAACAAGAATCTGACACCGGTGTAGCAAGAAGAAAGAAAGCTCGCTGTCTACAGGAACTACTGCAAGCCAGTCATAAACAAGTACAACTCCCTCGTCTATACCAGCCCAATTCAACGCGATACGGAGAACACTCTCTTCTCGAAGTGGTCCAAGAATGTGGATATGAATGGGAATAGTTTTCTGATTTTATTGCTGAGGTGGCTCGTGAGGCCCAGACGTTGGGTCGTTATTATGTGCATGTGGAGAGTTCGAAGTCTGAGCATCAGAAGACACTGGGTCAGCGTGGTGATGCGCAGTTGTACTTGATTAAGATTCCTCCTCAGTCCTTAGTTAATTGGGAGGAGGATAATGGGATTTTGACTGAGGTCATTATTGGGTATCCTAACGATACGTATGTGTATTATACTGCTGATTTTACTCAGCGGTTTTATGTGGATAAGAGTAATACTATTACAACAATTGATGAGGCGATGCCGAATACTGTAGGGTTGCTTCCTATTATTAAGTTCAGTCTTGATGGTAATGATTCGCAGATTTGTGATATTGCTGAGTTGAATAAGATAGTGTTTAATCTTGATTCTCTGCTTATGGAGGAGCTGTTCAAGAATACGTTTACGCAGTTCTTTATCACGGGTGTTACTCCTGATGATCTTGGGAGTGTGGTTTTGCAGGGTCGTAAGTTTATTACTATTAAGAAGCCTTCTGTTACTGTTGATCCTGTTAGTGGTGATGCTTCTCAGGCTGATAGCATACGGACCACGATTGATGGGTACACGAAGGAGATTTACCGTTGTGCGGGGTTGCACCAGCCGGATGTGATTCAGAATACTGAGTCTGGTAGGGCGTTGAAGTTGCGTATGAATGAGGTGCAGCAGATTGCTGCTAAGATTGCTGATAATATGGAAGCGAGTGAGAATAGGCTTCTGGAGTATTGGTCTAAGGCGATGGGTGTGAGTATTGAGATGAGTGATTATCCTGAGGATTTCCAGACTGAGGATTTGATCACTGAGTTGGGTATGACGTTGGATATTCTTGATTCTCAGTTGCCTAATGTTGTTAAGAAGATGGCTAGCAAGCAGTTGGCTACTAATTTGTTCCCGAAGATGAATAGGGTTGAGGCTGATGAGTTGTTGATGGAGTTGGAGGAAGAGCAGCCTGGGCCACGGGAACCAAATACCCCTCAAGAATGATTGGTTCCGATCAAAAATATTGAAGACAGGAGAGACCATGAGTCAGAATCCTATTGCTAAAGTATCTGAGCATGATGCTTGTTTGGCGCGGATTCAGTTTCTCCATTCCCAGATAATGAGGACAGGTAAGGAGATAATTGATGGGTGCAGACGACTTAAAGAACAAGAATGTGGACATGGTCCCCAAGTCGGAGCTGGAGGCGTTACAATCCAAACTAAACGAAGCGATACAGACAAGGGACGCTGCCAAGTCCAAATTGCACGAAATGGAAGGCAGGCTGAATGCGCTGGAATCGGAAGAAAATAAACGACAAGAAGAACTCCGCAAGAAAGAAGAAGAAAACGCACGCGAGCAGCTAACCACCAAGGGCAAGTACGAAGAAGCCCTCAAGCTAGAACAATCCAAGCACGAGAAGCAACTACAAGATACCTTCAATAAGTTCCAATCATCCTTTGTACCTAATGTGATTAGATCCGCAGCCTCCTCAGTGAAGAATATCACTCCGGAGGCTGTCAAGGATCTTCCAGGTT
>FUIF01009148.1_pt1 | contig 11152 bp, 23 predicted proteins | sample 1003461 | NCBI WGS metagenome assembly FUIF01 (sample SAMEA80401918, study PRJEB19352) | marine metagenome
GGCTTTGCTAATCTGGACGCTGCGCCGCAGTGGTTTCAGTGGGCGATGTATGCCTCGATTGCGGCGAGCTTTGGCATCCGCACAGTTAAGGGCTTGAAAAGATAATGGAAAACGTCAAACTCCCCTTAGCCCTCGTGGCAGCGATGGCTGCACAGCTTGCCGCTGGTGTGTGGTGGGTTTCTCAGCAAGCCGCTACTATCGCAAGTCTGGAAGAGACTGTAGGCCAGATCGGTTCCAAAATGGCGATTGAAGACAACGTAAATCTTAGACGTGATGTGGAAGACAATGCGTCAGAACTGGACTACGTTTTTGACGAGGTCGAAGATATTTGGGATGAGTTGGCTAACTTAGCTAACTCCATTAACCGAGTTACCGCGTTGCAGCAAAGAGTTTCTTTGATTGAGAATGATTTGAAGTATATTGGCCGAGATCACGACGGCCTTATGGACATGAAAGGTGGTATGAAATGACATACAAACTGGGGAACCGCAGCAACGAACGGCTTGAGGGCGTTGATGCTTCTCTGCAGGCCGTTGTACGCACGGCTATTGGAATTAGCGAGCAGGACTTCAGTGTGATTTGCGGTCTTAGAACTCGCAAAGAGCAGGAAGCGTTAGTCGCGAAGGGTGCTTCACAGACTATGAAGAGCAAGCATTTAGGCGGCTATGCCGTTGATTTAATGGCATATATTGACGGGGGCAGATGGGAACTCAACCTCTATGATGAGATCGCTGACGCCATGAAGATTGCTGCCAAGGATTGTGGCGTTAAACTTCGCTGGGGCGCAGCTTGGCACATCGATGACTTTGGGGCCTATGAAGGCACGGCAGAAGAAGCTATGAATGAGTATGTAGACTTACGTCGTTCACAGGGCCGTCGTCCATTTATCGATGCGCCTCACTTTGAGATCATGGAATAGGAGAGATAAGATGCCCGCACCAATGAAGTCTATGCGCCCTAAAGCGCGACCAAAGAATCTAGGCAAGTCTATCTATGGGGATGAAGAGGGAAGCACTCAGAGTCCTGATGGTATTTATGTGACAGAGCGTGACAAAGCAGACGCGGTTTCCCGTGGAAACAGAGAAGCGAAACGTCGCGCAGAGGATACTCAAAACTTTATGATGGGTGGAGAAGTACGCCCAGGTGATGTCCGCGACAGCGGCAAACGAGGGAAGTGTTACTGATGCCAACGATTATGATCAGCATCCTTCCGGATGGTATGCCTGTCGATACGATGGAGCAGAGCGAGGAGGGCAACTCTTGTCCTCTTCCCACTCAGGACGAAGACATGAACATGGAAAACCGTGACATGGCGGAGTACGAGTACAATTACCGAGAGCCCAACACTTCTGTGGCTTTCCGCAACGATGAAAGCTGTGGATCTTGCGGTATGTACAACCAGACAGAGTCTATGCAGGAGTGTATAGGAGATGAGTCTGGAGACACTGGGTATTGCCAATTACTCAAATTCGTGTGTAGTAGTCAAAACACATGCGACGAGTGGGTAGAAGGTGGACCGATTACATCTGACCTACAAGGAGAATATAAGGATAACTTGTAATGGATGTTGTCGATTGGGCAAAGTACATGTATAAGAAACTTGAAGAGCAAGAGAAAGCTATTTCCGATGCTCTTGCAAGCGGTGCTGTTAAAGACTGGGAGCAGTACAAAATGTCTGTGGGAGAGATACGGGGCCTCTCTTTCGCGCGAGAAGAAATCAAGGCCCTGCTGGAGAGAAACGTAGACGATGTCGAAGACCTTATATCTTCCTGAACACGTTGCGCAGAAAATTAACAAAGAGAAGGGTGAGGCGAAAGCTGAATCTGAGCCTTTGAAAAGCGCATATGTTGACGCTAAAGAACGGGTGCTAGACCCGTCCCTTTTAGACAAATCTCTACTCGAACGTCTCCCGCAGCCAACAGGTTGGCGGGTTTTGGTGATGCCCTACCAGGGTAAAGCGAAGACGGCGAGTGGTTTATACATCCCTGATGAGATCCGAGAGCGTGAATCTGTAGCTACAGTTGTGGCTTATGTTATGAAGCTCGGCCCATTAGCGTACAAAGACCCTGATAAGTTTGGATCAGAGGGCGAGCCCTGGTGCAAAGAAGGTCAGTGGGTCTGTATCGGGCGTTATTCTGGATCTCGATTTAAGATCGACGGGGGAGAGGTTCGTATCATTAATGATGACGAAGTTATCGCAACGCTCTTAGAGCCTGACGATATCAAGCATGTATAGGAGGTAGGTTATGTCTGAAGAAGAACAAGATATTGTGGTTGAGGAACCAGAACAACAGGAAGAAGAGAAAGCTCCTGTTGCTGCTCAACCGGAAGAAACTGAGTTAGATTCGTACAGCAAGGGCGTACAGAGTCGAATTAAAAAGCTCACTGAAAAGTATCGACAGGAAGAGCGCGACAAGGCTGAAGCCGTGCGTGTTTCAACTCAGTTGCTTGAAGAGAACAAAAAGCTGAAGAGTCGTGTACAAGCATTGGATACAGGGTATCTGAGCGAGTATGGCTCCCGCATTGAGTCTCAAACGGACGCTGCCAAACGTGTGTATAAAGAAGCATACGAGGCGGGTGACACAGACAAGATGTTGGAAGCGCAACAGGCTTTGTCGAATATTGCTATAGAAACTCAGCGGTATAACACGGCAAAAGCTCGGGCGGAACAGAACGCAAAGGTTCAGGTCCAGCGACAAGAGGAGCAGCAGGCGGTACAATCGCAACCTGCCCCGCAGCAACAGCAGCAACAGCAGGCGGACCCTCGTGCTCAAGATTGGGCTACTAAGAACGAGTGGTTTGGTCAGGACAAGATCATGACCGCGGCTGCGTTTGCATTGCATAGTCAACTCACCGAGGACGAAGGGTTTGACCCAAGCAGCGATGAGTACTATACTGAGGTTGATCGTCGTATTCGTGCGGAGTTTCCGCATAAATTTCAGACGGCTAAGAAATCGGGTGGAGGAAGCCAGGTCGCTTCTGCAGGTAACTCCGCATCCCGCAGCACTAATAAACAGGGGCGCAGGTCGGTCAAGCTGACGCATTCACAAGTAGCGATTGCTAAGAAGCTAGGCGTACCTCTTGAAGAATACGCCAAGTATGTGAAGGAGTAATAACATGGCTGACAGAAAACCGCGCGAGAGCGCAACCCGCGATACAGAAACGCGCAGAAAACCATGGGCACCGCCCAGTCACCTTTCCGCACCGCCCGCACCTGATGGGTTTGTGCATCGATGGATTCGAGTCGCAATGCGCGGCGAAGAAGACAAGATGAATGTTAATGCGAAACTTCGCGAAGGATGGGAGCCTGTCCGTAAGGACGAGTATCCAAACTACGAAGCTCCGACTATCGACGATGGTCGTTACGAAGGCATTATCGGACAAGGCGGACTGATGTTGTGCCGTATACCTGAAGAAACAGTAGCAGAACGAACTGCATATTACGGGGGCAGAACCCGCGAACAGATGACTGCTGTAGATCAGGACCTGATGAAGGAACAACATCCTTCAATGCCGATTCAGAACAATCGGCAAAGTCGTGTAACTTTCGGTGGTCGCGGTCGCGACTCCGAGTAATTGAAAAAGGATTGCTACGATGGCAAATACTAACGGTGCATTCGGACTACGTCCGGTAGGCGTCCAGGGTTCTGGCGCAAACACCACTGGTACAACCGAATATCGTATCGCTTCCGGAAACTCTAACGCGATCTATCAAGGTTCTCCTGTTATCCCGCTTTCAACTGGCTTTATTGACATTGTTGGCGCGGCTGCAGGGGGCACTGTAGGTCTTCTCGGTGTTTTCTGGGGATGTGAATACGTTTCGTCTACTACTGGTGAAAAGATTTTCTCAAACTCTTGGCCGGGTTCTGGTGCGGATTCTAACCATCCCATCAAAGCCTTTGTCTATGACAACCCAAATCAAACATTCGTAATCGCATCCAGTGCATCGCTTACAAGCGAAGCTACTGCTCGCGGTCATGTGTTTGCTAATGCGAACTTTGCAGCTGGTACAAGTGGCGTTTCGTCCACTGGTATTTCTTCTGCGACGTTGGGTGTCAGCACAATCGCCACCACCGCTGCACTTCAGTTGCGCATTGTCGGTATTCAGGACGATCCTGAAAACCAAGACTACACAGCGGCTGGTATTCCCGTAATCGTTCGACTGAACAACAGCTTTAACTCCGGAAACGGTGCTATTGTTGCTGGTACAGTAGCGAACACTGGCGTTTAAGGAGGTCTAACAAATGGCTATTTCACGCGCACAACTAGCGAAAGAGCTAGAACCAGGCCTCAACGCGCTGTTTGGTATGGAGTACTCTCGGTACGAAAACCAACACGCAGAGATCTTTACAACAGAGTCTTCTGATCGAGCATTCGAAGAAGAAGTTATGTTGTCTGGTTTCGGCGCAGCACCGACCAAATCGGAAGGTGGTGCAATTAACTTTGACGACGCTAACGAAGCATACACTGCTCGTTACAACCACGAAACAGTGGCGCTGGCATTCTCAATCACTGAGGAAGCTATCGAAGACAATCTCTATGATCGTCTTGGTTCGCGTTACACTCGTGCGTTGGCTCGTTCAATGGCACACTCAAAGCAAGTTAAGGCTGCTGCAGTTCTTAACAATGCCTTTACGGCTGGCGCATCTGCTGGCGGTGACGGAGTTGCTTTGTGTGCAACTAACCACCCACTTACTTCCGGTGGTACGTTTGCCAACGAACCAGCAGTAGCTGCAGATTTGAACGAAACATCTCTTGAAGATGCTTTGATCAACATCGCAGGTTTTGTTGACGAGCGTGGTCTTAAAGTCGCATTACGCGGCATGAAGCTGGTCCTTCCACGTCAGCTGCAATTCGTTGCAGAGCGTTTGATGGTTTCCAACTTGCGTGTTGGTACAGCGGACAACGATACAAACGCAATCCGTTCTATGGGGATGTTGCCTGAAGGCTATGCCGTCAACGACTTCCTTACAGATCCAGATGCGTTCTTTATCAAGACAGACGCACCTCGTGGTTTCGTCCACTTTGAGCGGACTCCAATGTCCACCAATATGGAAGCAGACTTCGACACAGGTAACATGCGCTTCAAAGCGCGTGAGCGTTATAGCTTCGGCTTTAGCGATCCCCGTGCGGTGTTTGGCTCACCAGGCGCAGCCTAAGAATAGATACAGCTTGTATCTTGGGGGCAACTTCGGTTGCCCCTTTCTTTTTGTTTTATTCTTCTGTATCGTATAAGCATCCCTGACAGTCGCATGGTGCGGCTGACTTTAGCCACGACAGGAGATTCAGATGGCTCTATCAACTTTTTCGGGTCCAGTCCGCTCGAACAACGGTTTTCAAGTACCTGTAGTTACGACTGCTAACTTGCCCGCATTCGCCAGTGTAGCTGTTGGAACAGTATATATGGTTAGCGACAACGGCGCTGGCAATAACGAGTATTGTCTTGTGATCAACACAGGTGCTGCTTGGGTTACTGCTGTCGGCGCTGCTCTTTCATAAATAGGAGGCGCACATGGCTGGTCCAGTAACAGCATATAATTGGGTTCAAGGCACAACTGCTGCGATTGTCGGGCCAACTCGGTCTCGCCTTCGTCAGGTGGTGATTTATGCCGCCGCGGCGGGAGCATTTACGCTCAAGAACGGCAGCGCAAGTGGAGATGTTTTGCTTACGCAGACGTTTCCAGCGGGGCATCATGTGATGAATATTCCAGATGACGGAATCATTTCATCCGCGGGCGTCTTCGTAGCGGCGTTCACGGGTTCGGCGAACCAGCTCACGATAATTCTGTCTTAGAGGGCGAGATGGTCGGGAGTGAAGTCACATCCTTCTACTCACAAACTTCGACAGCGTTGGTTCAACGGCGCTGTCGATTACAAGGTGTTTTGCTGACTTATGAGTCAGGAGCTACGGGACACATCGTTTTGTACGATAACGATTCAGCAGCCTCGGGTAAGGTTTTACTTAGAGTCGATGAAACATCTCAAGGTATGGACGAAGTGTATATCCCTGGCGACGGTATACTTGCAAAGAAGGGCGTTTATGCGTCCCTCCCTGACAGTACGACAATAACGGTGTTTGTGGAGTAAAGATGGCAAAGATCGACAAGTCCAAGATGAAGTGCAACAAGCCCAAGCGCCAGATTTCTGGCGGTAAGAAGTCTGTTGTGAAGGCGTGTAAGGACGGAAAAGAAAAGATCATTCGTTTTGGCGATGCCAACATGAAGATCAAGAAGTCGGACCCCAAACGCAGGAAGTCTTTCCGAGCGCGTCATGGGTGTGATACAAAGAAGTTAGATAAACTCTCGGCTCGTTACTGGTCGTGTAAGATGTGGTGATAGACTTGGACAAGAATGTGCAACTAATGTTGGTCGGAACCTTCTTAACTCTTGCTTCAGCAGGGCTTATTTGGATGGTGAGCACTCTTATCACGGTGGACAAACGCACCGAGGTTATGGACGTTAAAATGGATCATGTGGTTCAAGCTATAAACGCTTTGACAGAAAGGCAGGCTCACCTTGATAAGTCGTGGACAAATACCTTTTCAAATTACCAAACCTCCAGAGAGACTCAATAATGGCAGAGAAAAAGAAAAAACTCGACGCCTGCGCCAAGAAGGTGAAAGCTCGGTACAAGGTGTGGCCCAGCGCATACGCAAGCGGAGCGGTAGCCAAGTGCCGAAAAGTGGGAGCAGCAAACTGGGGCGAATCTTCTAAGAAACGTAAACGCCCTGTAAAGAAGAAGTTAAAAGAAGGCGGTTATATTGCTTATGGCTGCGGCGGAGTTACAGAGGGTCGTCGTAAAGAGACGAATAACTACTGATGGCAAAGAAGGACAACTCACTGCGCAAATGGTTCTCCCAAAATAACGGGAAGGGCTGGGTTGACTGTAAAACAGGGAAGTCCTGTGGGAGAAAAAAGGGCGAGAAACGTAAAGGTTACCCTGCTTGCCGCCCTACGATGGCGCAGTGTACGTCTGCAGCAAAGAAGAAGAAATCATCCAAGCGCATCAATTGGAAAGCCAATGGCGGCTTGGTAAGAGTGTTTTGATAACCTTGAGGAGTATGTTATGAAGGATCTAAGTGGCGACGGCAAAGTGACTAAGAAGGATGTTCTGATTGGTCGCGGCGTTATTGAGAAGAAGAATGGCGGCATGCTGAACGGTTACATGGGCGGCGGCATGATCAAAAAAGGCTACAAGTACGGTGGCAAGGTCAAAGGTTACAATGCTGGCGGCTGCGTAATGGCTGGCCGTGGCGGATCGTTTAAAGGAAACAGCTGATGGCAACTTCAGGTTCAAGGGATTTTAACCTCGATGTAGGAGAGGTTATTGAAGAAGCGTATGAGCGGTGTGGACTAGAGGTCCGCACGGGCTATGATGCTCGCACTGCCCGTAGGTCCTTGAACTTGATGTTTGCGGAGTGGGCAAACAGGGGACTTAACCTCTGGACAGTTAAGCAGGGCACGATCACTCTTACTCAGGGTCAAGCTCAGGAGGCTTTGCTGGACGATGTGGTAGATCTTCTTGATGTTGTAGTACGTCGCGATGGCACAGACTTTGAGGTTGAGCGGATCAGCCGTGGCGAGTATGCAACTCTTCCTAACAAGACGACTCAAGGCCGTACCAGCCAGTACTGGTTAAACCGTCAGGTTGATCCTGTAATTAATCTTTGGGCGGTTCCGGAGAACTCTACGGATCAGTTGATCTATTATTATGTTCGTAGGATCGAGGATGCAGATTCTCTGGTTGACACGACGGACATGCCTTTCCGGTTCTTCCCTTGCATGGTGGCAGGTCTTGCCTATTACATGGCGATGAAACGTGCGCCGGAGCGAGTTCAGTTGTTGAAGACGGTGTATGAAGAAGAGTTTCAACGTGCGGCAGACGAGGACCAAGGTCGGACTCCTTTGAAGTTGCAGCCTAGTTTGAGTTACTTGAGGGTGTAATGGCATACGCTAGTGGCAAAGATGCTTGGGGAATATCTGATCGGTCAGGCCGCCGTTACCGTCTTCGTGAAATGAAGGTGGAGTGGACGGGGGCTAAAGTTGGGCCGGACGAGTTCGAGCCTAAGCACCCTCAGCTGTATCCGCCTAAAGCATTCCCAGATCCACAGGCGCTACGGGACCCTCGACCTGAGACGGGTCTTAGCGAGCAACGTGCAGTGCAGTGGGGCTGGAACCCTGTGGGCTTTGCGTATATTCCAGGGCTTAGTCCTCCTGACAACTTGGTCGCTCAAGGCTCAGTTGGAACAGTAACGGTGGTGACAACATGAGTTTTACATACGCGCAGCTAAAACAGGCTATTCAAGATTATACAGAGAATGACGAGACCTCCTTCGTCACAAACCTGCCTTTGTTTATCCGGCAGGCGGAGGAGCGTATTCTCAAGAACGTCCAGTTGAGCTTGTTTCGCAAGAATGCTACGGCGTCTACTACGGCTAGCAACCCGTACTTGGCTGTTCCTTCGGACTATCTCGCCCCGTTTTCGTTAAGTTTACGCGGTGCCGACGCTGATAGATTCTTTATAGAGTTTAAAGACCCTAGTTTTATTCAGACATACACACCTGACTCGACGACCACTGGTCAGCCGCGTTACTATTGTGTTTTTGATCTAGACAACTTTTTACTTGGTCCAACGCCTGACGCGGCGTACACAGCCGAGCTTCACTACTTCTATCGTCCGGAAAGCCTGACTGCAGGGGCCGAAAGCGGGACCACTTGGTTAAGTGAAAACGCTGAAATGGCAATGCTGTATGGATCGTTAATCGAGGCTTACATCTACATGAAGGGTGAGCAGGACGTTATGGGTATGTACGCCGGACGGTTCCAAGAAGCCTTGGTAGGAATCAAGATGCTGGGCGAAGCTAAAGAGACCACTGACGAATATCGCACTGGCAAAACTATAAGGGCGAAACAGTAATGTTTGAGTTCAAAGTAGACATTAACAAGGACGCGCCTGTTATTGGGGTGAAGACCACGGACAACCGGGGCTTTACTCCTGACGAGTTAGCAGAGCAGTGTGTTGATAAAATTATTTCGGTTTCCGATACTGCCCATCCTGGGATACGAGACCAAGCTCGTGCTTTTTCGAAGCACGTCGAAACGCTTGTTGCATATTATATGCGGCAGGCTATTCGCAGCGACCGCACAACGGTATATAATGCCCTCAAGGATGCGGGACACCCCGAACTGGCTGAACTCATAAGGAGACTCTAACTATGGCCTTTACAGGAAACTTTATGTGTACTTCCTTTAAGCAGCAATTGCTTACTGGTAGTCACAATTTTACAAACTCTACAGGCGACACGTTCAAGCTAGCTTTGTATGATAACAACGCTTCTTTTACGGCAGCGACGACGGACTACACTGCGACTAACGAAGTCGGAGACTCAGGTTCGTATGCTGCGGGTGGTGGCACATTGAGCAATGTAACTCCGACAACTTCTGGAACCACAGCGTTTACAGACTTTGCGGACCTGACGTTTACATCAGCTACAATCACTGCGCGTGGTGCGTTGATTTACAACACCACAACGGGTGCAGGCTCAGGTACAACGGATTCGGTTGTTGTTCTGGACTTTGGTTCGGACAAGTCTTCTACTGCTGGGGACTTTCAGATTGTGTTCCCAACGGCTGACGCGACTAACGCTCTAATCCGTATCGCGTAGGGAGTTTCCCTGTGGCGAGCATCACTGGCTGGAGTCGTGGCGAATGGGGAGAGGGTGCTTGGAGTGAAGCAGTCCCTGTCCGCGTGGGTCATACTCTCAACGGGTGGGGTGAGCTTTCATGGGGCGAGACCTCTTGGGGCGGAGAAAATTCTGAGATAACGGCACTTCAGGGCCAAGTTGGTGCTGCGGTCGTTCGCGAAAATATTGCCGTTAATGTCACGGGAATACAGGCTACAACTGCAATAGGCTCCGTTACTGTTACAGGTGACGGCGTTATTATTCCGGACGGGTTGTCAGGTGTTTCTGCCGTTGGCGTAGTGACGCTTAGGACTGATCAGAACATTCCTCAAACAGGCATCGAAGCAACAATGTCGGTTGGCTTCGTTACTGTTGTGGAGGGTTCAGGTATAACCGTTCCGGTCACAGCGTCTCTATTGGGCACTGCTACGGTTAATGGAGTAAGTGTTGTCATTAACGCTTACGCTCCCGCCACTGGACTTGAGGCACAGAGCGGCGTCGGAAGTGTACTCATCAACGCAGGCACGGGTGTTGATGTAAATGTAACAGGGTTGGCAACGATTCCTGCAGTTGGTGATGTCAGCATTATTGGTGACGCGCCCAATATTCAAATAACAGGGGTCGAAGGTACAGGTACTGTAGGCACTGTAGAACTCAGAACCTTCCAACGTGTCCCCGTAAACAACATTGGAATACTGGCTCAGACAGAACTTGGTCCGGTAGAAACCAAATTAAGTGTACGGATTAGCGTCACAGGTCTTTCCTCTAGCGCAAGAGTTGGTTCTGTGTTAGTTTACGATCAAATAATCCCTGACCCTGGGACAGTTTGGACAGGTGTTTCTCCTGATCCAGCGAGTATCTGGTCGGAGGAGGAGCCAGTTTCTGGTGTAACATGGACTGAAATAGCAGCGTAAAGGTAAAGAGATATGGCTACCTATACTACAAACGGCGGCATTACAAAGATTGCAACAGGCGACGAGTCTGGTACTTGGGGTAATACTACCAACCTTAATTTCGACATCTTGGATCGACTGACGAACGGTGTCGGTTCTATTACTTTGTCCGGCACAACGCATACTTTGACAACCTCGGATGGGGCGTTATCTGACGGACAATACCGGGTTCTGGTTCTTTCTGGCAGTCCAAGTGGAACGAATACAATTACGGTAGCTCCCAACGACAGTCAAAAGTTCTATGTTGTAAAGAACAACTCTGGTCAGTCCGCTGTGTTTTCACAGGGCAGCGGGGCTAACGTAACGGTAGCTAACGGCAACACGGCGTTTATTTACTGCGACGGTGCGGGAGCGGGAGCCGCGGTTGTTGATCTTACAGCCACGATCCCGGCCACGGGATCATTGCTCGCTGCAAATAACTTATCTGATGTTGCGAACGCAGGTACTTCTCGCACAAATCTAGGCGTGGCGGTTGGCTCAGATGTCTTGGCATATGTATGCTTCGTGATCTGTGTGG
>FUIF01015216.1_pt1 | contig 11152 bp, 16 predicted proteins | sample 1003461 | NCBI WGS metagenome assembly FUIF01 (sample SAMEA80401918, study PRJEB19352) | marine metagenome
GTTAGGATCTTGCCTGTTCAGTTCGCCGTTTTGGCTGAAGGTCAAGGTAAATTCTGTAAAGCCGTTACGTAGGCTCGTGCTTCCTGCGTTCGCAGCGTTCCGCCGCGAACATGTTCGCCGATCGTTGCCGCCAGCGTTGTTTTTTCCATCTGCTGTCGCGCGGGCGTTGCTTGCGAAAACTCAACCGGCGCTGCTTGCTGTTGGCCTGCTTGGCCTGCGGTTGCGGCGTCGTACATTGCGCGAATTTGTTCGGCCGTAGCGTTTGGCATGGCCGTTTTCATTTGCATCGCAAACTGGATCGGATCTGTTTGGCTCATTGCTATCGGCGTAGGCTGCTGAATCCGAGAACCTTCCGGTGGATTCGATTGCCCTTGCTCGCCGCCCTCCATTTGGCTTACGTGGTTGGATGCGGCCATGAACAACCGCTCTAATAAATTGTTGTCCGATAATCCTGGACCTAGGTCAAGTCCCAGTTTCATACAGATTTGCTTTACGCTGTCAAGCGTAATCACGGGCGACAGCGGAATCGGTGGCTGCGTGCTCGGCGTGTAAGGTCCCACGGGCGCTGGGGTTCCTGCGAACTGCACCGCGTCAAACTGCATCGAAAGCGCCAAACCTTCATGGGGAAGGAATGCGGAATCCCCTGCCGAATCCGCTGGAACGAACGGCCGCTCATTGACGTAAACTGGGTGCGTTACCGCCGCCACATGCGTGATAACGTCGTCCCATTGCTGCCCTGTTGTTCCGTGCGCCCAAGGTCTCGCGCGAATCGACAGCCCTTGCACCTTATTTTGCCAAGCATCTGCATCCGCTTCCGTGCTGGCTTTCAGCAGCAAATCTAGCTTTCCTGTGTTTTCGTCGAAGCTGAGATCCTCCACGAATCCGCTATTGAAATAGCTGACGTCAGTAGGATTTTCATCCATTATCGGGACAGCTTCGTCGGTGTGATGGTACGGCACTGGTATTTTGCCGCCTGCGTCCAGCCATTCCTTCGACTGCTTCGCCCATTTGCGGATTCTGTCTTTTTGGATCGGCGTTGGCTTTCCGCCTGGATAGTACGTTCCCGGCTCGATAACCGTTTTTCGAAATCTTAAATTACTCGGCATAGCTGGCCCTTTCTGAGAAAACGGCACCAATTCCTCGGGCGTCAGTCTCGATACTTCCACCGTCAAAAGCCGCCAAAATATCGCCCATGGCTTCCCAGACTTCATCATCGTTAATGCTGGGTGCCTGGCGCTTTCCTTGCTTCAGCGCCTCAAATACTACCGCCTCCACGTCGTCTACTGCAACTGATTCGCCCTGCAATCCGCCAGAAAGTATGCCCAGAATTGCAGGATTGTCTCGCGCATACTGGACAATCTGGTCGAATCCGGCCACCTTTGTGGGATCCTCGGCGCGCCGCAACTGCGAGACGAACGCCCCTAAATTGTGCCGGCCGGCGGAATCCGTGCCCCGGAATTGACGGGTTAGCTCGTCAAATGCATCGTTGTAAGATTCCGCCGAATCGACCAACCGCGCGTGCTGTTCTTGCATTTCTGCCCGGAATGCTTCTACCGTTTCCGCGTCGTCTGTCCCGATGGTTTCAACGATGTCTGCGTTGAGCTGCGCCTCGGCTGCTTCCGATTTTTTTCGCCTCCGGGTTTCCGCCGCTTTTTTCGCGCTTTCTTGCCGCGCCGCTTTTTTCTGCCGCAGCGCTTCGGCTAGCCGCTCTTTCATTCGTGCCGACAATTGCCAGCACGTGTTTTTCATGCGAAAACCGCCCTTCGGTCCGCCGGATGCGCCGCAATCCTGATCGAATGTAATCTCGTTCCAAAACATGGTTTCGCTCGCTTGAATGAGGCTTTCGCGGTAGTATAGCGAGCCGAAGCACTAACCCCACAAGGTGAATCATGCCCGCAGCCTCATTTTACCTCAGCTTATTCGAAGACATCGGCCCGGTCGTCAAAACGCTGAATCTGTACCACGGATTCGCAGCCAATAGCGGCGCCAACGACATTGAAGGACTACGAAACTCGGTTCACGCGGCGTTAAACGCAAACGGCACCGATTCCGCGATGCCTGGCGTTACAGATGCATTCGAGCGGTACCGGAACCAAGTATCGGGCAGCTTGGCGCCGCTTGTTGACCTGGTCCGTGGTCGACTTCTCGATCGCGATACAGTTCGGACCGAATTGCAGTTAGCCGATAGTGACGGAATTGCCCGCATGCTGTCCGAGCTCATTCGCAACATGCGAGCCGATTCGCAATCGGTGCAATCCTCGGTGCCCACCGTACCAAGTACCGGAACCGCTTCCGGCTCCAATACTGGTTCCGGCGCGTTGCTGCTTACAAGCACCCTTGACGGTTACAGCTCGCCAGCCGCCAGCCAATCGGCGCACCTCGACTACGCTGGACAAACTAGCGAAATGATTGTGCCCAGCGACTCGCTAACGGTCCGTTGCACGCAAGACGCCCACAACAGCGGATTACCATCAGGCCAAGAAGTGTTTGCGGTTGCGACCAACTCTGGATGGCGCCAGCCGTACGACTATCGCACTGAAGGGTCTGGACAATCGGCCACGCTGCGCACCGACCTGGAAGACACGCTAACCGCAAACGCTGATTTTGCGGCTTGGTCTAGTGGCAACCTGCCCAGCAATTTCGACGTGATTTCAGGACAGCCTGGCGTTGACTTCGCCCAAGAAACGCAAACGGCCAACGTGATTACCGGGCAATCGTCTTTGCAAGTCCTTGGAAACTTTCAGCTAGACCAAGTCGTGCCACCTGGTTTGACCGTCCAAGCAAATCGACTGTACCGGCTTTCGTTTCTTACCAATGCTGCAATTGCACGCACTCCGACCATTACGTTCACGATCGCTTCGCAATCTGGCGCCGTGACATTCCCCGCCGCGCTTTCGGTTACTTCGGTGGGCACTTCCGCGACAATCCACACCGCTACCATGCTGATGCCCGCCACGCTCGCCGATGATCTGCGATTCCGTTTGACTGTTGCGGATTACGATGGTGAGTTTTGGCTAGATCAATTGACGTTCGCGCCGGTCAAATACTTGGCTGGCGTTGGAATGAACGTTGTGCCGGGTGATATCGCGTTTGCTCGCGAGGATAGATTCACCGCAGCAATCAGCGCCGTTGAAGGAGTGTTCCAGCAATTTTTCCGCCGCGTGTTTGGCACCCAGCTGCCTAGCAATGCTTCGCCCACTATTGCGGACTCTCTGGCGACTTAACCACCGGCAATGCTTCCGGGTGCTGCGTTAGTTCGTCAAACGATGGCCAGCCGTGTTGTGGTGCTATTGCGCCATCCCATAGCGCCCGAATTTCGGACGGTAAACGCGGTCTGCAGTTGACGCGTACAGCCGGTCTAATTCAACTTGAAGCAAGGCGCTATTTGCGGCGTCCGCTTGTTTCATCCATTCGCCGCGCCTGTCTAGCTCCCTGGACTGGTATCGCGACACAAGTTCATGTTTCACGTTCCACGCGAGCGACATAACTAGCAAGCCATAAAGCCATTTAATTCTCCTGTCCACGCCGTATCTTTTCTGTAAGTGCTTGAAGCGCCAAGGTCGTGCTTTTGCTGGCTTCCGCTGCTTGCCTGCTCGCCTCCGTGGCTTCCTTGGCTGCGTCTGTGTTGCCTTGCAGCGTATCCGTCAGCTTTCCGCGGATGTAATCCTGTTCCGCGGTTAGCTTGTCGGAAAGTTCTTTGACTTGCGATTCCCGGATTTGTTCCCATCGCTCGGAATCTTTTTCCCACCTTTCGGACTGCACCCAGAAAAACGCGACGAACACTATCACCATGAACACGCCTAGGCCGACCTGCTTGACCAGCTCAACCGATGTTTTGCCAGTTGCCGCTGCTGTTGCTGGGTCCATTGCTTGCTTTCTGCAATAAAGCGGCGTTGACGTCTACAATCAAACGTGCTTCCCGCGTCTTACGAGTAAATACATACGTGAACTCTGGCCGGTCGTCGATCGGCACAATGTGGTCGCCATAGAAAAGCACGGTTTCGTTTCCGTGCTTATCGAGATTTACCCAGCGCACGCTATTCATCGGCGTTTTTGATCGCTAGGGCGATTGCCGCCACAAGCTCTTTCGCGTCGTCGGTGCTAAGCGTAAGCACGTACATTCCTTCAATCGCGCTCGCTGATCGCTATGCTTACCGTTTCCATGTGTTCACCCTCGAAGAATTGACGATCGCAAAACTACCGGCCGCTGATGCGTGGCCGATTCTGGAACCGTTCGCGCATGCGTTGGAAAATGACTTGCGTGGCTCCTGCTCCTGCTCCGGCTCCGCTCCCAGCACTTGCGATGCCGGCGCCGCTTGCCCGCAATTGCAGTGGACACACTGGCAACCTGTCATTGGTGCCATGGCGGTAGCTGGTGCGTAGGTCACCTGTGCAGCTGGCGCTACCTGGCTTTGGATTTGCAAATCAGGCACGTGCGCGGTAGTCCTGGATTCCGTTACGACATCCACGGGCACCTGTTGCCGAAACACCGAACGTTGCGGCTGAGATTGATAAGTGGCACCGGGAACTAGGACGGATGCGGTTGCGGTTTGCGGTTGCTCAAATACGTATTGCGGCGCGGGCGTGTATGTCGCCTGCGGCACGATCACCTGAGCCGGCGCGGGTGATGGCTGGCCGCCCATCAAAGCAGCGCAACAGACAAACAGCAAAAAAAACACAAATAACGGCAAAGATAGCGGTTTCATGGTATTACCCCGTTGTGAATAAGCTTTTCAATTGCAAACACCGTAAACCATACTGGCGACGAAGCCAATACAGCAACAGCAACTACGTACAATACACGCGCGGCCGTTTTCATCGCCGCCGCCTTAATATCCTGCCCGGCCGCGCTGTCGATGGCCGTTGCAGCAATCGCGGCCGGTTGGTTGTCGCTGGCGAACGCACTCGCGAAAATCCACGCTGCGCCGCTGTCTTCGAGACTAGCGAGCCTTGCCCGGTCACCTGAAGGCAATGAAACGCCTTGTACATTTGCATTCGTGAATCGTAAACGATTGCTGTTGCGGCAGCTGCCGATGGCACGCGCGAGAATAAATAGCACGTATTAAATCCGATGTCGCCGCCGCGAACGTAGGATAGCCCCACGCCCTCGCCCCTGCATCCCGTCCCCATGCCGCCGCCTGGGTGAAACACTTGGTTGCGCGTCGCCTGGGCAATGGCCTTTCGTCGCACGGACGCAAGCATGGTTTCCGAACCGCCACTGAAAGCGCCGGCTTGCTGGAACGGCTGCAGACCTGCTGCAGCGCGGCGCTTGTTGGCAAGCGCGAGCGATTCCGCCGGCGAAAGCAGATAGATCGTCCTGCCACCGCGCTGGATCTTCTGTGCATTCGCGAACGGCAGTCGACCGGGTTGCCCTGGAACGTAGTTTTGACGCCGAACCGGCGCCGCTGGTGTTGGTGCCGCTCACGTGCTTGGCGCTGGCGCCGCGTAGCGTGGCGCTGCGTAGCGTGGTGAATAAACGACAGCCGGCGAAGAAGGTAGCACGACTACGGGTCGTGGATTGATACTGGCCGACCGCGCCGGCTGTCGGTAGTTTGTTGTATCGACTTGAACGGCGCCGTATCTGTAGCTGCTCCAATCGTCGACTTCCTGGGCAGGTAGGCACCGCACCGCCCCCATGATGGCCAGCAATGCGGCCGCCAGAATCCCATAATCGATAAGCACGTTTCGCCGAAACATCATCTTTCCAATGCGTCTAAATGCCGTTGCAAATGCGCCTTGTCCAACCACTTCGAATCCCATTTTGTGGCCCGGTTGTTTTTCGTGACGCGAAATTGGGGTACCGGCGAAACGCCCGGCAAAGATACCGGCTCCACCTGCACGCCCATTTTTTCGAACACCGGCCACATCTCCTTTTTCCACCGCTCACATGGTGGGCACTGGATTTCGGGGTTGAGCGCTATTTGGATTCGTACGCCATCAAATGGATTCGGTTCGGGTTCGGGTTCCTTTGGCTTTGGCGCCGCTTTCGGTTTCGGCGCAGGCTTCGCAATGGTCGAAAACTCCGCATCAGCGCTTGTTGGATCGGATGGCAGCGACTCGACAACTAGAACATATCGCTTGCCGGCATGCGTTGGGCGCAAGATCGTGCGGCCGTCCTTTTCGGCCCATATCAAGCCGTACGTGGTGACCATGCGAAGCCCTGGCGCGGCCTCGAATGTGCATTTGTTGCCGTCGCGTTCCTTGCTGGTCGCGCCCTCGCAGTCGAACGCGTACAACTCCGCGTCCACGTCTAGCTCGATCACAAACGGACTTGTGACGGCTGGCACGTCCACCATTTTGAACTCGGATCGCAAAACCCACTGAGCGTGCGCCGTCGAGGCAATCGCCAGCAATAGCAATATCGTTTTCATTCTAGTCTGCTCCGCGAATTGTCGGCCGTGTAAACACTTGATTTGCCCAGTCCCATTCGTCGCCATCGGGCAACGGCTCGATTGGCTCGATTGGCTCGTCGTCGTCGTCGTCGTCGGTTGATGCGAGCGGGTACAGCTCGACTGCTAGCTGATGGTCAATCGCTGTAATGTTCCTACCGCCGGGCACTGCAACGCCATCGCTCATGATTTCCGCCGGAAGATGATACGCCATGATTGACGTAACATCTGGGCGACTTGCAAACAGCGAATCCGGATCTAGTGGCGTCAGCACCTGGCTGTCTACCGTACTCCTGCCCCATCCGGACGTGCGCCGGAAATACGCGTAAGCCGCATCGCGACGAATCTTGCGGACAATTTCTTCGCGCGCGTGCTCATGCATGAACCCCATCGAATGCCCGAATTCATGAGGAACCACGCGAAGCCATTCGCTTTCCGGCGTCGACAGCGTAAAGCCCTGTAAATTCATGGTCGGCCGATTGCGCGGAATGCTGGGCACATCGGTTCCAACAAAGGACCAATAGCCGTTGCCTTCGCGGCTGATTCGTATGTCGCCCGTGCCGTTCGTCAGCGCAAACTTCAGCCCGCAATTCCACCGGTTCGCGTACTCGATTATCCGATTTGCAAACCCTCGGGTAACCGGCTCCATAAACGAGACGGTTAGCACTCGCTGCGACTTGCCCCAGTATTTCGACGCCAGCAACGCCAACTGTTGCGGCTCAACCACTCCATCGGGCGCGTTTGCGCGGCGAACCCGGATGGCACGCATTGCCAATTCGTGCTGGTGCTTTTCCGGTAGTGCCGGTGGCGTGCAAAACATACAATTCCCCTTTTGAAAAATGCCGCTGCGCCGTGCTTGTGAAGTCCTGACTTGCATTGCGGATACCATTCCGCCGGCGCAGCGTGCCCCCCTGCTATTCTTGGTCGTCGTCAAGAACTTCGTGCTGCGTGCGGAATTCCGCAAATACGGGTTCAAGTTCATACATCGGCAAGCTCTGCAACTCTGCCCGAATGTTCGCTTGCACTTCGTCGCGTCGCCTCCGCCGCCAGTCTCGACCGCCGGGAATATTTGCCGCCCTTCGATACTTGTTTGCCAGCCGTAGCATCTGAAGCGGACCCGGTTCGCGAACCCGTTCGGCAAGCTGCGCATCTGACATCGACGGTGCAAAGCACCCGCTAAATAAATCAATGATGCCGTCTAGGCCGCCAGCTTCGTCCCAGATCTTCCACAAGAAAGGGAATCGAGGCTCGCTAAACTGCACGGGCAACATTTGCACGCCAACCGCGTGCGCTGCTTCTTCGTCTATCGCAGCCAAGTCGTATGCCGCTGGCTGAAAACCGATCACCACGTCTTCGTCGTCTTCGTCGGGGTCGTCTTCGTCGAACGTGCAATCCCAATCGCAGAATCGCAGTTCAACCACGCGGCCACCGTTTTCGATGATCGCGGCGCGAATTTGCTCGCCATCCATGAACGCGGCCGCTTTGCTAAGCCGCTCCCGAATTGCCAGCCCTGCTTCGTCGCTGTCGACTAGGATTCCTTTCACGCACCCGCGACCGATGCGCACGGCCCATAGCTTGCGCCCTTTCAAGTCGTTTACTAGGTCGCGCTGGGCAGCGTTGCCTAGTGACTGTTGGTCAATTTGGTTCTGAGTTTCGTTTGGATCAATCATGTCTGCTCCGTAGTAAGTGATTCCTGGCAAGCCGCGCAGGTGCTAAAGTTTATTCGCCATCGAGTGCTGGTGCTGCGTTAAATGGGGTTGCGGTTTCGACTGACTCGCCTGCTGGCGCTTCGCCGTCCACCGGTCCGCGTGGAACGTCTGGGTGTGAAAGCACAAACCCATACGCCAATTCGAGTGAGCAAAGAAGCGTCGAAAGCAGTTCTGCCACATCTGGAATGTGCTCGTTGTCGACCATCATCATCTGCGGTATTAGCGGCCTGTGGTTTCGGTGCGTTAGCTTGGAAATTGCTTCCAAGTACCGTTGCGCCGCTTCGTCGTTGTTAATCGCCTTCAGATGCTCCGCGACGCCCTTCATGGCGTCGAGCATGTTATGGACTTCGTGCATTGTCGTTACCTCGGGACTGGTGTTAGGTTGCCGATACAGTAACCGCGTTAACCGTGTTTGTCAAATTAAGCTTTTGGCGTAACTGTGTTAACGCTGCCATCGGGGTTGAACGTTACGTCCATTGGCCCGGAAATAGTGGTTGGAATCAAGCTAGCTTTGCCGCGCCGCGTGGCAATCGTGACTAGTGCCGTTGCTAGGTCGATCACGTCTTGGTAATTGTCCTCGGCGTTAGTTCCCATGGCTTGCAGAATCTGCTCGCCGGTTGGCTCGTCGCCGGTCAACTCCCCGTCCCCGTTGGCGTACCATGTTGCATGAACGAACCGTTCAACCGTCGACACGAGATGAGCAAACGCTTGGTTTCCCATGCGCTCTAGCGCCCGCGCTCGCTTTTCCGCCTCTGGCGTGCTGTCGGGTGTTTGGTCGATTAAATTCATTTGTTCACCTTATGGTGCTAGTGTAAGCGTACCGCTCCGGACCGTGCCGTCCGATCCTTTGTACTTGAACGTCAAGGTCGTGTCGTTTGTCGCCTCAATAACCAGATCGCCGTTGCTGGTCGGATCGATCGAAGACGATGGGGGCAAGATACAGATCACGAAACGTCTTAGAAGAACTCCCCGAGGTCGGAAACAGCTGTCGTCCATGGAGTAACCGATCCCACTACTGCCATCCCGCCGCCGTTGAACTGTGCCCTGCGTATCCCCCCCGGTGAAGATCTCTGTGACTTGAACCGATGAAAATCCTCAGTGGCACATTGCCACCGGTACCGGCAGACTCATTACCGATAATCGTGGTTGTACCGTCCCACCAGATGCCGGCACGCTCGTAGTTCGAATCATCGGTGTAGGTGTTGTAGATTCGAAGCGAATGCGGGTTGGTCCCGTTGCGAAGCCCCAATGTATACGTGTCGTCTTTGTACAGCGACAGCCCTATGCTTTGGTCCACTCGGTCGCCATCGCCCGACCAACCTAGTGGCGTGTCTTCGTCGATGCGGATGCCGTTGTCGCGGTGTATATACAGCGAAGCTCACCAACGCCACCGGAAAGCGTGACATAGCCCGTTGCCGCACTCGGCATCGATATCCTAGCATTATTCGGCCCAAAGATGGTGGAGGTCGTATCGTCCGGCGAGATGTCAAATTCATTTGGCGAGAACTGGAATTCAGTCGTTCCGTCAATCTGCAAATCTATCGTTGAACCGGCGTCAAGCACCATCGGCGCGTTGGTGTTTTCTGTTCCGGCGCTTTCAATGCCGAGTTTGAATTCGCCCGTCCCTTCCCAAGCCGCCACCGATCGCTCGAAGTTTCCCGAATCCACGTAATCGCGGAACACTTGGAATTCCTGGGCGTTGGTGCCGTTTCGCATTGCAACCGTGTTTGCGTCAATTTCTATTAGCGAGCCAACCGCACCGCCGCCCGATTCTGCAAACCGCTCGACGTCCCAATGAACGGGTTGCATCAACACTCCTCGCACTTCCAGTTCAATCTCGGTGCCGGTCAACGGCACCGTGCCCGAAGACACTCGCGCACGAATGCCCAGCGTGTCGCCAGCTTCGTAAATGAAATCGGAATCCGCAGCAGGCACCGCCACCGCCTGAACGAATTCCGTGTCGTCCACGGCTCGTGCGCCTGCAACTACTGGTCTTGCCGTGCCGATTGTGGCACCGTTTTTTTCGAAACTCCACAAAGCCGCCGCCCCGATGTGCGCGCCGTACGATATCGGAGTTTTGCGCCTGTGACATAAACGCGAGCCGGAACCGTGATCGTCAAATTTCCGTTTCGCAAGCTACCGTCTTGAAAAACGGTGCTGTCTAGCGTAACGCGCCATACCCCCAGTAGATCGGTATGGTTAGTTGACGTATGCGTAAAATTCGCGACCGTTTCCCATGCATTGTCTCTAATTGTGACGGTGCCCGTATCAACGCTAAGCGACAGACTCCCGCCCGTGTTGCCGGTCACTATTCCCGCATTACGTGGCGAATCCTGGAGATGCACGCCACCGGGATTCGTGCCGCCAAACGAATTGCCGACAATGCTGATTTCGTGAACGTCGGGGTCATCGTTGGCGTCGATTCCGGTCGGATCAATCCAGCCGACTAAGGCGTCATTCGTGATGGCAATCCGTCCACTGTTACCGGTACCGTCATTCCGCAGCGCGTTGCCCGCAACTACTCCGGACCGCGCGTTAAACCTGATTCCGTAGCTTGTCTGCGTGGTTGTCGGAGCGTAATAGATCGTATTGCCCGTGATCGCCGACCTTTCGGGGGTGTTCTGGGGATGATGTTGGCATAAGCCAGCGCCGCTGCACCATCAATATAGATGGTCGCGTCCGCCTTGGGTTCCATATTGGTCAAGACCCGTAGTGGACTGGTTAATAACGCCCATGTAGTCAAACAGGGGCGTGCGGTTGTAGTGGTTCGAGGTTTCCGATGCGAAACCGATGAACACATAGCCATCATCAAGCCACGTCTGACACATACCATGGCGGGCAATCGCCATTGCCCTTGAGGTCACCCCGCTCCCGACTCTCGGGTTCAGGTTGAAGTTGGTTGTCCACATGTCCCAGTGATTCAGGACATGCTTGGGGGCGATGGTATGCCGCATGCACCAGCGATACATATTGAACGCGAGGCGACGGACTGCCGAAGTTCTGGTTCGCTATGTTGCCGTTAGCGGCAAAGCCTGAGAATGGGTTTGTCCGCCC
>FUIF01004146.1_pt1 | contig 11149 bp, 20 predicted proteins | sample 1003461 | NCBI WGS metagenome assembly FUIF01 (sample SAMEA80401918, study PRJEB19352) | marine metagenome
TTTAAAGATAGCAACTTTAAGGATAGTAAACATCAATTTAAAATAGGTAACATGAAAAATTGGCACTCTATGCAATTAGATACTTACCAAATAGGTTTTAATAGTAGAATTTTAACTATTGGATGTAAGCAGTATACCATTAAAGAGTGGGCTAATTTTACTAATGAAGAAATATCTAGAATGGACAAAGGCGCTTTGGAGTGGTGGAATAAATGGCAAAAATTTATATTTACAGCTATTGAATTAACAAGGAAATAATATGCAATGGACCAGAATTTTTAGAAAAAAAAGAAAAAGCAGACATAGTTTAATGCCAGAAGAAAAATATATAGTCAAGAGATTAGTGCAAGTGCATCAGGTTAGAAAAAGCACTATTTGTCACATTTACGATATAAGTCAATCGTATTTATATAATATATTAAGGGAGCAAAATGAGAGATATAGAAAAAAGAATTAATGAGATGGTGCGAAAAAGAATAATCCCATCCGGATGCTATTTGCTTGAAAAAGCAACGACGGGGTATGAAACCGAGCCAGTAGAGTATAAAAACAAAATAAACAAAATAAAAAACGCTATGAAAAATTATAGAAAAAATCCTATACATTACCAAATTTTTGGGGGAGAAGAGAAAACGGTCAAGGTATATATAGTGCATAGTCATAATTTAGGTGAAGGCAATATAGTTTATAATATAGAGTTAAACAATGGTATTAAACTCCCTTGTTTGAGTAATTCTGAATATAAGGCAATTAAAAATAAATTAGAATATATGCACATTTAATTTTTTTATAACAAGGGAGCAAAAATGAGTAAAATAACACTAAGGCCATCAAGCATCAGGTCGTTTCACGAAACACCCAAGAAGTGGTATAAAAACCATGTTTTAGGCGAAGATAAGTTTGAAGGAAACACAGCAACCTATCTAGGTACAGTTGTTCATAAATTCGCAGAAACTTACTACACTTTAGAAGATTTTAATCCACATGAGATATTAAATGAAGCCCCAGAAGATGTGGACAAAGCAACTATATTGAATGAATATCCAGCAATGTGTAAAGAGCTAGAAAAAAAATATCTATCTAAGCAAAATAAACCTCAGCTGATAGAACATTATATGAACGCTACATTACTGGATGATTTTATTATTCAAGGCACTTGTGACGCTTACAATGATGGGATATTAGTTGATTATAAGACTGCTTCTAAAGCGAAAAAAGATATTTCAGAATATACAGACCAACTTAATATATATGCTTATTTATTATCTTTAACAGGGCGAGAGGTTCATACTTTAAGAGTCATAAATATCATTAGAGCAACTAAAACACTAAAGCCTAGAATACATCAGCTAGAGTGTAAAGCAGACATCAAAGAAGGGGAGCGTTTAACTACTCTAATGGCAAAAAAAACTAAACTAGCATTAGATAATCCAGAATTTATAGAGCTGATATTTACAGATAATAAATATAGCTTTTTAAGTGATGGTTTTGGAATAGAAACTAAATTTGTTGAATTGCAAGATTAATTTCTTGCAGTTTATGGTATAATTTGCACTGTATCTTTTAGTCTAGCACTACTAGGCTCTTATGCACTCCAACTCGGAGTGTTAGGCTAAGAGATAAAACGGGAGCTTAGTAGTGCATCCTCCCACTCTTAAATTTCAATGTTAAACACAAAAGGATAATAATGCTAATAGATAAAATTATATTAGCGAAAACCAAATATACACCTGAAGATTTTACGGGCGGTAATATACAAGTTTCAACTAGCAAGTACACATTACAACTCACCGTAAAATTAATTCTATATTTTGGTTATAACGCTACAAGAAATCCAATTTCTACACAAATTAAGGTTCAAGAAAAAGATATTCCCGTTTTAGCTGAAGAATTAATAATCAAAGCTAAAAACTACTTAGATGCCCTAAGAGGCGTGGATGCAGACGAAGTTTTAGATTTAAATAGTTTCGTTACGAATCGTTACGAAGGGGGTACGAATTCGTTACGAGGTGCCCCTAGAGATAGTGATAGTGTAGATAGTGTAGATAGAGTAGATAGTGATAGGGTAGATAGGGATACAACTTCATCAGTTGTTTACATCCCCTCAAAAGAAAATGTGTTAAGTGTTTGGAATGAGAATGTTTCAAACATAGGTATGACAAAGCTTAGAAATATAAGTGATGCAAGATACAAGAAATTAAAAACTAGAATTAATAGAAATCATAATTTTTTAGATAACCTACTTGAAGCATTAGAGATAGCAGCAGCATCAAGTTTCATAATGAAGTCTAGTTGGTTTGGTTTTGATTGGCTGGTTGCAAATGATGATAATATAATAAAAGTCTTGGAGGGCAATTATAATGACAAATGATTTAATAAAACAATATCACGCATTGATAAACTTGCTTGATGATAGAGAAACAGTCACTAAGGTTGTTGGTGCTAGTAAAGAATATCTCGCAGAAACAAACAGATTGTACGAGCAGAAAAAAACCATAAAAAAAGAAATAACAGCCCATTATGACAAAATAAGGTTTGGCAGAGTTGGTGGTTATGAAACTACAAGTGAATTTTTAGAGAGAATGAAAAATACTTTGGAGCTAGATGAAGACGGAAACATAATCAACGAATATTACAAGCTTGGTATCAAAGCCATAGATAATACATTTTTTAATGGCAAGGGAGTATTTAGTAATTCTTTTATTGCTATTGGAGCTGACAGTGGTACGGGTAAAACAACTTTAGCTTTAAATATCATAGGCTCACTAGCTATGCAAGATGTTAAATCTCAATTTTATAGCTTTGAGATGGGTGACAGACAGTTTTATAATGAAATTAGTGTAAAAGCTAAAAACAAACTCAAGAGGCTAATGGAGAGTGAACACGCGGATAACCTTACCTTTGATTTTCATAGTAGGGATATAGAAGATTTAGCAAACTCTATTCAAATGAGGCATGATGATGGAGTTAAAGCTTTTGTGATTGATAGTTACTTAAGTATTTATTCTGGACATGATGAATTTAAAAAGATGAAAACAGTCGTTGATATGTTAGCAACTATGAAAAAAGAGCTTGGGATACTAATTATTTTGATTGGTCAAGTATCTAAGAACGATAGTTTTAATGGCACTTTTGAATTTCATGGAGGTAATATTTTAAAATACGAGAGTGATGTGTCAATATTTATAAAACTCTTGGAGGGAGAAGAAGATACAAACAAAAGACATATTCATTGTGAAAAAAATAGGATATTTGAAGAGAATGCTAAGAAAGGAATTGTAACAGACTACAATTTTAAAACTCACCTTATTGAAAAAATAGCTGACTTCAAAGATTACAAGGGAGTGGATAACAAAGGTAAGCCACTGAAAAGTTTTAAGCATTTCAAATGAATTTTACAGTAGCTAATCATAATGACAAATATAAGTCTTCTGGTTTTATACATTACGATAGTGTAGAGTTTGAAAACATACCCGAGATGGTAACTGCTGGTTTTGCTTATGCTAGTGGTAAGTTTAAAAACAATCATAGACTAGATGCAAACTATGAGGGATACGAAGATGTTTTAATTTTAGACATTGATGATAAGGTTACATTAGAACAAGCAAAAGTTTTATTTAAAAAATATACAAACTTTATCATCACAACTAAATCTCATCAAGTTGAAAAAAATGGTGTAATTGCTGATAGATATCGAGTATTTATAAAATTATCTGAAACTTTGACAGATGCAAAAACTAGAGATATTTTTATTGAGAATATATTTTCAGCTTTTAGTTTTGTTGATGGGTCCTGTAAAAATGCAAGCCGATTTTATTATTCTAGTCCAAAAGATGCACAAATTTTTTATAATGAAGGTAAAGATATGCCTATTATCAATTCTAAGGCACCATTAATACCCCTAGAAGCCACGAAAACAAAAAAAAACGACTCCTAGTATGGGTAGCGATTATTTTTGCTTTAACGAGCTTATAGGGCTATGGGAAAATAAATATGGAGAAACATTAGAAGCAGATGGAAATTCCATAGAAGGAAATTTAAAAGGAGCAATTACAATTTTCGATAATGAATTTTACAATGGAAATCGAAACCATTGTACTTTTAAAGTTGCTTGTATGCTGTTGAAAGATGGATTAACAGAAGACGAGGTGGCAAATTTCATAATAAAGGAGAATGACAAACGCGGAGGGATGAAGATGAGAGAAATAATGGCTTGTTTAAAGTCTGCCATTAAAACTCTCTAGGTTTAAGTTTTCTACAAGATAACTTAAAGTACAATTACACTTACAAGGAGAACAAATGAAGCAAGTAATAAAAGACGGAGAAATTATAACAGCTTTTGCACAAGCCCAAGCTGAATTTCCAGATTTAATTCAAGATAAGGCAGGTTACAACTACACTTATTTAACCTTAGCAAACATCTTAAACACACTTAGACCTATTCTAGGTAGGAATGGAGTTGTTTTTACACAAGGAAGTGAGATACAAGTACAAGACGAAATACCTTTTGTAGTTGTTGAGTCACAAATAAGATATAAAACGGAGTCAATATCAACAACTTTATCATACCCGCTAGGAGAAGCTCCAAAAGGAATGACAGAGATACAATATTTAGGTTCTGTATCTAGTTACTTAAGAAGATACGGTGCTTTATCTATTTTAGGTATTGCTGGAGCAGAAAAAGAAATTGAAGATATACAAGCAGGGACGATGAAGTTAAATTCATAATCTAAATACGACAAGTTAGTTGAGAGAAATACAAGGATAAATTATGGCATGGATTAAAAAGAATGAAGAAGTAGAAGTAACAAAAGAGCTGGAATACGAAAATACAAGTATATCAGTATCAAATGCTTATGAGTGTACTATTACAGAATGTAGAATAGCAAAATCTAAGACACAAGGTTCAAAATCAGTTAGTTTAGTTGTTGGTATTAAGACAGATGAAGGAGAAACAAATAAAACTTTTTTCACTATTATGGGTAAAGATGGAGAAACTTACTTCACTTCAACTTATCAAGGAAAGACTGTTAAGAAACAGCACTTTGGTTTGTCTATCGCAAATACATTATTTCAACTAGCAATAGGGAAAGAAATTTTTGATGTTGAGCCTCAAGAGGTAGAATACAAGCAATGGGATGCAGAAGATAAAACAATGAAAGATGTAACAGGAGATGGCTTTCCCGAGCTTATAGGTAAGAAGATAGGTGCTTGTGTACAACTAACTAAAGAAATTTGTGGAGCGGACAGTAAAGAGATTGGAAATATTGAACACTTCTTTGACCCTGAGACAGGACTTATGTTTGGAGAAGACCCAGACACTAAAAAAGACTAAACTAAGTAAGTGGCTAGGCTCAATGAAAGAATATAAGATAGTAGAAAAAGAGCCTCAAAATAAATCATCATTTGGTGCTAAAAAGACAGAAGAGGATGCTCCGTTTGGTGCTAAGAAATCTAAATGGGGTAGATAATGCTTGAAAGTATAGTTGCTAACTATGGTGTTGGCAATAATGGAGATGATGCAGATTATAAATATCATCTATACATCATAGGAAAAAATGGTACTAAACTTTTTTTCTATGAAGATGGTGCTTGGGGTGAAGATATAAACCTAAGAGTAGAAACAAGTGACTTTATTTTCGCTTATCAGCAACTAGGAAGTATGCTTGAAGATGAAGAGATGAGAAATCACATTGAAGCTAACTTGCTTTTTTAAGGAGAAGATATGAAACTAAGTGAATTGATAACTAAGTTTGATAACTTAGATAAACAAGAGTCTTTAAATGCTCATCAAGTTTTAACTAAAGACCAAGCATATATTTTTAAAGATATTTTTAAGAATTATAATAATGGACAAGAAAGATATGCGGTATTGGATGCTAAGTCTGGCTCTGGTAAAACTACACTAATAAGAGCTATGATTAAATACGCAGAAACAAACACTGTTAAACTTGCTATTACTGCATCTACGGGTAAAGCTGCTTCCGCACTAGGAGGTAAAACTATCCACTCTTTTTTAGGTTTAAAGATGGTTGTTAATGATAATGCAGAAACAAAAGACGAAGCATTAAATCTAACTTCTGACATAAGTGTTGAGGTTGAGATACCAGATATATTAATTATAGATGAAGCTAGTATGATTGGCAAAAAAGTATTTAGCTCTATTGAAAAAGCTAGGTTTCCATTTGTTTTATTTGTTTTAGATAGCTCACAACTGCCACCCGTTAAAGAAAAGAAAGTGGATTGGAGCTCTATAACATCACTACAATATACCTTAACTAAAACTCTAAGAGCAAAAGATGAAAGACTTATGCAATTGTTTCATGATTTTAGAGAGTATAAAAACGGCATTAGAAGTGATTTAAATTTGCATGATTATATAAATGGCGATAATATAGTATCTATTGATTATCAAGATTTAGACTATATACCAGCAAATAGTGAATGTTGTGCTGTTGGTTACAGAAATAAACTTGTAGAATTTCTAGTTGATGAAATTACACATAAAGACCACACTCTATACAATCTAAACAACGGCGTATCAGTAACAAATATGGTTGCTAAAAGCGATATACCCAATGCTAGTGGATACTTTGATAGAGATTTTATACAAGAGCAAGTGTATTACAATGGAGAAGATGTTTTCATAGAAAAAATGCACGATAAAACTGCTGAGCTTGTTAAGAAGGGATACTGTTTTCATAATGGATATAGACTATCTTTACATAAAAAGAAAACAGGTATAACTATATCTGCTCATCAAAGTGCATCTATTCCATACGGTGCTAAAGAGTCAAGAGAAAACAAAAAGTGGCTAGGCTTCCCAGCTGATGATGTAGTTGAGAATTGCACACTTGCTTGTATTAACAACGAGCATTATGTTTTACTATGGGATGGTACAGAAGATGAACACAATGATGTTTTAGAAAAATATTTCATCTTATTATCCCCACACTTAAAAATAACAAGAGCTATTAAGGCTTATTACAAAGATAAAAATAGTGATATTAAATGTCTGCCTTATGAGATAGCTCAAAAGATAAAAACAACTGATAGGCGTACTTTTAGTGCTTGGTTTGCTACAACAGAAGAAACTTATAGAAGAAATAAAAGATGGAAAGACTTCTTATCTGCAAAAAGTGTTATTAGTGCTAGACAAACAACTGCGAGAACAATACATAAATCTCAAGGAATATCTGTACCAGCAGTAATCATAACGGACTACTCGTTTTATGGTGCTAGTTTAGATGCTCAATATGTTGCATCAACTAGAATGAAACAAGGTTTAATATTAGTGCATAATGTACCAGATGAATGGAAAACAAAGGAAGAAGATGAATTTGAATAAAACAAAAGAGAAGCATATATCAGTTAGTGAAGATATGCACGAAAGGTTAAAGAAACTAGCTAAGAAACAAGGTAGGACTATGAGAGGTTTACTTAATATACTAATCGCTAAAGAAGAGGAATTAAAGTAATGATTAATTGGACATATGAAGGAAAGTCTGTTGTAAACTTTCCTGCTCCTGACTTCAATAAGCACTATGGTTTTATATATGAAATAGAATATACTAACGGACAAAAATATGTAGGTAAAAAATCTTTTTGGTCTATAACTAAAAAAAATCTAACCAAGAAAGAGATAGAAGCTTTACCTAGTCAGCGAATGAAAAAATGGAAGTATGTCGCAAGAGAAAACAAGATGGAAAGGATACAAAGGCTCAAGCAAATTGACAAGTAAACTAACTATTGCAAAAAAAACAATACTAGAGGTATGTTGCGATAAGATTAATTTAACTTATTGTGAACAGAAATGGCTTATGAGGCTTGATGTTTTATGTGATGATACATATTTAAATCAGAATATAGCCGGTAAGTTTTTTGATGGAAAAATAATAAAAGGATTGTAAGATGATAATATATATGAGAACAGAAGATTATAAAGTGTTGGTTAATCCAAAGAAAATGAAGTTTTTTGTACAGATGAAAGGTCAAGATGTAGCAGAGATTGAGTTTGAAACAGGTAGAGATGCTATTATATGGGCAGAAGAAGAGCTAGATGAAACATCCACTATTAAATGAAGCCTCGCCTCACTATGGTATGGTAGATGGAGTACAAGCTATTGAAAGAATGGAAGCTATGTACTCTATTGAAGAGTTAAAGATATGGGCTAACCTTAGTGCTATGAAATACAGATTAAGGATAGGCAGAAAAGATGATGTTTTAAAAGAAGCTAAGAAGATTGAAACCTACGAAGCTTATTATAAATATTTGAGTGAGCTATAATGACTCTTAATACTAGAAAAGATTTACTTGTAGTTTTGTTTTGTAAAGCATTACTAGAAGTATCTCATAAAGAACATGAAGATGAAGTAATATCAAGAAACAATAAAGACTATAAAACAAACAAGCGTATTGATAGAAGACTTGATAAGATAGAAGCACTACTAGAAAACACTCAAAATAAGATGTATCAACTAGGAGGTGCAAAGGTAGTTAAATGGATTAAGTATCAATTGCCTAAGCGTATAGGTAATACTTTGAGTAGCTTAGAAGCTGATAGAATTAACTTAGAGAGCTTGGCTATACAAGTACTATATATTAATTTTGCAGACTTTAGAGGTGCTTTAAAATTACACTCGGAATTACAATGGTTGCAAGAGCCAAATCAATGGTTAGAGCTAATGGAATTAATGAGTAAAACTTCTATTGGAGTTATTGAAGAAGATATGAATATGTCAGCCAATAAAGTATTAGAAAAGATTAAAGGATAGTTGTGCCTAAAATTACTTGTAGTAGATGTGGAGAAACTAGAGAGGTAGTCAGGGTTAGGAAAAGTAAAACTAACTTATGTAGAAAATGCTCATCAGAAGTTAAGAGAGAAAAATCCAATCCACTAGGTTTTAAACATAGAATTCATCTAACTAAAAATGGTAAGATGGTTGCTCAATATCTTAGAGTTTGTAGTTGTGGAGATGAAAAATGGGTAAGTTATATTCCTAAACCAAACCAAGAGTGTAGAAGTTGCTCGGCTAAAAAAAGTGCTTATGCTATGAGCAGGAATAATATAAAGCCAGAAGGGGAGCATACAATATACAAACATACTTGCAGCAAGTGTGGTAAAGTTAGATGGTTAAAAGCATCTCCAAAACAAAGAAAAACTAGCTTATGTGGTGACTGTTCAAGAGTTGCTATTGGTAAAGCAAATAAAAGGAAAAAAGAATGTACAAACCAAAACAAAGATTTTTCAGAATATGCCCAGACTGTCCGCCCAGAAACAGCTACTGTCGAGGTAGCATCTAAACAAAGTAGTGGAATAAAGAAGTGTAGAAAACACTCTAAACCAAAGAAATATAAGACTTCTGGTAAGCCTAGAAAATCCAGAACAGTATCAAAGGAGGCTATTGAGTTGCAAAGAAAAATTAATAAAGAGCATAGAGAAGCTGTTAAAAAAAGAAAAGCAGATACCTAAACAAGCTTTATCTGATGAGGATATGATAGCTAAGTTTTTAGAGAGCAATAAGCCAAGTGTTATAGTTGATGATAGCTTACCTATCCCCCATGTTGCTTGTGGAGATGGATTAGGTAGTGGCACAAGTGTATTAAGTTAAGGAGAAATAATGATAATAACAGTCGAAGCTCATAAAGAGCTAACCAAAGAAGCCATTAGAGTTGCTATTGGTAAAATAAAACAAAACAAAGGATTAAAAATGAAAAAACTAACAACATCAATATTAAGCTTAATAGTAATAGCTTTAACAGGATGTGAAACTGACGCAGTGGTAGCTTCGAAAAACTTATCTAAAAAAGCAGATAGATTTGAGATAGACAGAAGAGTTGTATTTTTTAATGGAATTACAGATACATACATTTTAGAAGTTAGAGGCAAGTGTGCGATAAATACCGATTCAGCTAAAAAGCTTACTGTAACATGCATGACGGGGAGGGATAAATTTAAAAAACATTTCCTTGGTTTGTCAGACAATGTTACATATTTTGCAGAACAAATGGAAGGGAAAAATGTTTCAAGATATCAACTATGAAGTAACATTTAAACCTCAAAATAATCATTACCTGATATTAATTTCCAAGGTAACAGTAAGCAATTGTTAAACGCTGTAACACCTGATAATAATGATAGGTAGTCAAAATAACCTAACTAACTACACTAGAGCCCCTATAAAAGGTTCGTGTGTATTTAAAGATTCACTACGGCTAATAGTTTATTGTAGTTATGCACTTTAAAAGTTTGGAAATTACTATCAATATTATAATATTCACAAAAGACTAAGCAAGAGCAGAAAGGAGAAATAATGAATAAGCAAGAAATACAACAGGGTATACTACAAGATGGTAAACCTTTAGATTTAAACAAATTTAGTTGGGATGAAACATCCGGAACATTTTCAACTAATGAAAATAACTTGACTATTAATATACAATTAGATAGTTGTACATTTAATACAGGTTCTTATTGTACATTTAAAACAGGGTCTTATTGCACTTTTAAAGCAGGTTATGGTTGTGTATTTGATACAGATTCTGATTGTACATTTAAAACAGATTCTAATTGTACATTCACTACAGGTTCTTACTGTACTTTTAACACAAGCTATGATTGTACTTTTAATACAGGCTCTGATTGTACTTTTAGGACAAAATCTGATTGTGTATTTAAGATAGGCTCTAATTGTACTTTTACAACAGGTTTTAATTGTGTAATAGTTAGAAGAGATACATTTGAAGTAATTCAACCTAAAAATAACAATATAATTCAATTATGTCCTTATAACATTAAAGGATACCTAGAAGAAATAGACAATAAAATGTACTTAAATGGAGATATTTCTTTAGGAGAACATGTAATAATAGATAATATTCTATCTAAAGTTATTTCCAGAAAAGGTAATGTTTTAAAAGTAGTAAACCATAATGAAAAAGAAGAGAGCTTTATAGTGTCTGATGGAACAAGTTATTCTCATGGCTCTACTATCAAAGAAGCTAAAGACTCTCTAATCTATAAGATTAATAATAGAGATAAATCAGAATATGAAAATCTTAACCTAGAGTCTATCCTAAGTTTTGAAGAATGCATCAAGATGTATAGAGTTATTACTGGTGCTTGTGAAGCTGGAGTAAGAAACTTTT
>FUIF01025753.1_pt1 | contig 11137 bp, 11 predicted proteins | sample 1003461 | NCBI WGS metagenome assembly FUIF01 (sample SAMEA80401918, study PRJEB19352) | marine metagenome
AGAGGATTGGTTTAATGCGTGTATTGATGCTCATATTAAATTAGGCTTTGAACCATTAGGCGCCAAGATTGCAGCGTGTGACCCATCAGATACTGGTAACGATCCATGTGGTTATGCTGCTAGGCAAGGTGTTATATTTACCGACATTACAGAGATTGAAGCTGCTGACGGAAATCGCAAGATGGATTTAGCCTGCCAGCGTGCAATTATGTATGGTGTTGATTCATTTGGTTACGATGCTGATGGTTTGGGTGCAACACTTCGAGATAATGTGAGTAAAGCATTTAAAGGTAAGAAGGTTAATATATTTGCTTACAAAGGCTCGAGTAAAATACATGACCCTAAAGCGCAGTTTAAAAGTGAAACAACCACGCTTACCCAACGTAACGAACGGTTAAAGAATGAAGATGTATTAAGTAATAAGAAGTCACAGAATATTATCAATACTGCTGAAAGGATATTAAGAACCTATGAAGCGGTTGTTCTTGGTAAGTATCACGACCCTGAAACACTAATTAGTTTTGCGTCTTACGATAAAGAAACAGGCTTAGGTATTAAACGTGAAATGATGGAGAAGCTAAAAGCAGAAGCTTGTAAAACTCCAGTTAAGCCAGGTGACACTATCAGGTTTTACACTAAAGAAGAATTACGCAAAGGTATATTAATGCCAGATGGTAGCCGCGTATCAATACCCCTCCCCTAATCTATTTGACGCCGTTGTGGTATCATTAGACAAAGCAAGTGTAATAGAAAAAATTAAACGCAAGGCATTACGCTTTGACTCTATTTGTTAAATAGGAATGTAAAAATGGCAACAGATATAGATTTCAGCAAGCATGACAACGTACTCAATATGGTTAAAGAGTCCCAAGATGCAAGTAACGACACAAGGCAAGCTGCAAGGGATGCTAAATTGTTCCTTAATAAGCGCGATGGACAGTGGGATCCTTACGCCATTGATAAGATGAATGGTCGATTCCGTGGTACGTTTGATATGTGCACGCCTATTGTTGATCAAATAAGTGGAGAGATTGAGCAATCAGACTTTAGCTTAAATGTATCTCCTAGCGGTGGCGATTCATCTATTGATGTTGCTAAGACTTATGACGGCCTCATTCGTAATATTAGAAATGTGTCAAATGCTGATGCAGTCTTTAACGATGCTTCACGTTCAAATGTCATCGGCGGCTTTGATGCTGTTGAAGTTGTTCAAGAGTTTATTGATGGTGATTCATTCGACCAAGACTTAGTTATCAAGAAAGTGCCTAACGCCTTAGATTCTGTATGGTTTGATTTAGGCTCAGTAAAGCAAGACGGCAGCGATGCTAAGTGGTGTGTTAAGTTGATTGCCATGCCAGCAGCAGAATATAAAGAGCGCTTTCCTGATGGTAATAATCAAAGTGTGGGTGACGATCGACAGTCTAACGCTTTCTATAACAAGGCTGATTTTGTAACTGTTGGTCAGTTGTACTATAAAAAGAAAGTTAACATTGAATTGGTACGAATGACTAACGGCGCTGTATATCGTGTTGATGACAAGTTTGAATCAGTTCAAGCAGAGTTAGAGCAGAAAGGCATTACCATTGAAAAAGACAACGAGGGCAATGAAAAGCGCAGAAATAGAAAGTCGTGGCGCGTTCACTCTCGCTTGTTTGATGGTGGTGATTGGCTGGGCGATGAAGAGAAAACAGTATTCAATGATTTACCTATCATTCCTATCTATGGCAACTTTGATATATTTGAAAATAAGGTCATCTACTTCGGTAAGATTGAAAAGCTTTATGACCAGCAACGAATTCTAAACTATGCTATGAGTCGTGATATTGAAGACGGGGCATTATCACCTCGCCGTAAGTATTGGGCAACTGGTGAGCAGATAGAAGGGTATGAAGATACCATTCAAACAATGAATACGAACAACGACCCGTTACAGCAATATAATCATGTAGAGGGTACGCCTCCGCCATTTATGCAGGGCGGTATCGAGGCTAGTAACGGATTGCAGACTACTATTGCTAATACTCAGCAAATGATATCAGCAAGCGCTAATAGCTTTCAGGCTTTACAAGGTAACGCTAATCCATTGCAAAGCGGCATTGCAGGTAGTCAACAAATCGAGCAGGGCAATATAGGCTCAATCAAGTGGTTTAAGTCACTTGAAACTATGGTGTGTCAAGTTGGCAAAGTGTTGATCAATGCCATACCTAGAGTTTATGATTCTACTCGTCAGGTTCGTATACTTGAAGAAGATGGTACTAGCTCGATGGTTACATTGCACCAAACTATATTTGATGAACAGTCACAACAAAATGTTGAGCTTAACGATTTATCAAAAGGTGATTACGATGTAGTGTGTGACTTTGGCCCCGCATTTAACAGTCAGCAGAAAGAAACCACTCAAGCATTCTTAGATATGGCAGCTATCGACCCTAGCTTTTTACAGCAAGGTAAAGATATCATGCTTAAAAACTTATCTGTTCCTGGTATGGACCAGATGGCAGAGCGCGCAAGAGTTGAATTACTTAATGCCGGTATGATTCCAGAAGAACAGTGGACTGATGAAGAAAAACAGAAGATTGCACAGCAACAAGCTGAAGCACAAAATCAACCACCTCAAGAAGACCCTGCATTGAGAGAGGCTAGGGGTATAGAGTTAAGCGGAGAGGCTGATGTGATGAATGCGCAAACTAAGCAGCAACAAGCACAGTTTGACGCACAAGTTAAAGGTGCACAGGTTCAACTTGAACAAGACAAGATTGCATTAGAGCGTGAGAAATTACAATTAGATGCAGCTAAGTTTGAGCGAGCAGGTCAGGATAAGTTTAACGTTGAAGCTGCTAAGATTGACCAAGGGCAGCAGAAGCTTGACCAGTCCAATCAACAAATGCAAATAGATGCTACGTTTAAGCAACAAGCAGCGCAGCAACAAGAGATTAACGATGCTATCAATAATCTTAAAGTGTTACGTGAGGCGATGGGAGTGTCGGCAATAGTAGGGCCAGCCAACACCCAAGCCTATAAAGACCAAGCTGATATTGTATTAGACGAACAGAAGGAATAACAATAAAGCACATTACCGTAAACTTTCCCGCTACCGTTAAAAGTAGTCGGGTTTTTTCGTTTATACATCATCCCCACTAGTTAACCTACCCAGGCCTGCAACACTATCTAGAGCGTTAACGCCTTTGCTTACATCTAGAATTGTATTTGTTACCCTCTTAGTTACTTTGTAATCAACAGTCTTAATAATAGATTCAGGCATAGCGTGTTCTTTAGGCTCTCCGTTAGCCATAACAGAGTCACGGTGATAGTATCGCTTTATATCTTCAGTGGTTTCAATCTCAAACCCTGACGCCTCAATAAAAGCTCTTAATAGTTTATCTGTGTTATTCATCAGTCATATACTCCATCATTTTACTTCATCAGCACCAGCATCAACAGCAGCTTTCATTAAGTGCATCAATGCAGCTTCAGCATCTTCAACGGTTACGTACTCACGGTTGTGTAGCATTGGTTTAAGGTTGATTTGTTTACGTGTGAATTTATTCATGGTTATCCTCTTTCTTATCCATCCATACCACAATAGTTACAACGGCTTTTATCAGTGAGTTATCGCCTTGACGACCACCAACAACGCACTTGTCAACAACCTTAAAGCCGTTACTCTCGTGGTGAGATATATAATCATTAACCTCAAAATCCACCTTGCTACTATACTGGCATGGCTCGAATGTAAAACTTCTAAATATCATCTACTCACCCTCTACTTTCATGCGCTTAATGTTGGTGCAATCATTGGCATTATATTTATTTATGTTTGAATCATAAAAAACTTAGTTTTATTTTCGTATATATTCAACACTCCAAAAACTCCAACGTGTCCATTACAATCAAACTGATAAGCCTTGCCATCTTCTAATTGAATAGGTGGGGTTAGTGGTTTGAATTGCACCTCCTCGATTAAGAGTGAGTATTGCGCCCCATTACCCTCTGATACAACAACGAGAATCTCGCTGATAAAATCAATCAACACTCTTTCTGGGTTGCCAGCACCGATAACAGAGTTACACTCCATACCCACACTAGGCAACTCACCCGCATCACACATCTCTTGCGTGTATACTTGTTTGGCTTGTGGCTTAATGGTTATCTTTCTTTCTTTTAGCTGCCACATATCGAAACTGTGAACCCACTCCATACTTGATAAGGGCATACAGAAAAATGAATCCTTAACGATATCCTTGTACCAGCACTCACCATAATATTCATTCTCCTTACTGTGACCTGTTGCACCCTCTGGCGCTTTACTCCAATCAATCTCTATACTCTTACTCTCCTTTGTTAATGGTGTTTTAATTGCTCTAACGTATCTCTCGTATAGCTCACTACCTGCATGGTGTGACATATCCTCTACTAGGGTGTTAAAATCATCAATAGCAACCTCGTAAGCCCTATGCTCACCTAGTTGAGTCATGTGGTTCTGAAAAGGGTATGGCCACTCACCCTTAAACTCTATAACCGCATCTAATACTGTTTTCACATCACCACCTTTAAGCGCATCAATGTAATCTTGCTTATCCTCACTTGTACGGCCGAAGTATTTGTCAACCCATTTTTCAGCATCAGCAGCATCAGCATCAGCAGCAGCATAAGCAGCATAAGCAGCATGAGCATCAGCATAAGCATCAGCAGCATAAGCAGCAGCATAAGCAGCAGCATCAGCAGCAGCATCAGCAGCAGCATCAGCAGTTTTGCGATTTGCTTTTAACTCATCTTTCGTAACTGAATTTTTGTCGTTCAGCCACTTTATTACCAGTAAAATATACGGGTTTAATTTATTCATTGTTATTGTCCTTGTTAAATATCTTATCGAAATCTTCCTGTAACTCTTTTGGTAAACTACTCATTAACTTTGGTTTCCTTCTTCTTATTGTCTTCGCGCCATTGTTTCAACCTGCAATACGGTGAACATACCTTAGCGTCACCGCGCACAGGTTGATCTTTCTTCTTGCATACGGGGGCAGTCTATTAGTTTAGTCATGCTTGATACCAGTAAATACCCACTTGATTCGAGTCCATGCGCTAGATGAAAATATATCATTTATCTTTTTTGATCTTTTATGCAGCATAGACTCCAAGCCTCGCTTACTTACTTCTAGCCTGTTTATCTCTGAGCGCTCAACCATCGTGAGTATTTTTTCTCTGTCTTTTGGGTCAATGCAGATAAATTCATCGTGCTGGCTAAACGGTGTTCGGTAGCTTATTCGTTCAATTGGTGCTGATTGGCGTTTGAACGTAGCATCCATACTAACTAGCGGGTCAGCGTAGTTGTTGCAGTGTATAAAATCATCGCTATATGTGTTGAATTCCATGTAATCACCAGTCACACATTGATACTCCTTACCTACACTAAATATTGTTACTTCTCTCATTCATCTATCTCCATTAATTAATTAACCCAAGTGTAACGCATACCCGTTTCAAGTCAACACTATTTTGTATTTAAATTGAAGTGTGGTAAAATGGTTTTGTTGATTGGCGTGAGACCCCAAGTAACAAGAAAGCTCTACGGTGTGTCTGGCGGTTATTAATTTAATCCGGTCTCAACAGATACTCCATAGGGCTTTTTTATTGCCAGAATTCCCACCTATTCAACCGAATTCTATCGGTTATCGTAAAAAACCTTAATCAAGCTAACGATTTTAATTAGCAAATATCGAATACTTAGTATTAATCGACTTTTAGACACGAGAATAAACAGCATTGTCTGCATGGTATATGGATTGGGCATCCAACAAGGATTGTGAATTGCTAGCTGATACTGATTTAATACTGCTTGATATAGACTAAGCACACTTACTCATCCATGCAGTAACGTGTCTAATGATACTTATTGTCTAAATTTACCCTTCTAATAAACTAATAGCCAATCACACTAAATAGTAGCCATTTGCACTAATAAACTAATGTGTTAAAATAAGCCAAGAGTTAGTTAATTTGACTAATTCTAGGTCAACAGTTAACCGTTAATAACTGCTCAGTCGAAAGACTATGCCATTAGGTCGATATAACATGAGTGATACTCCGCAAAACGATGAACCGATTAACGAAGTAGTTAACGAGGAAGTCGTAACAAATGATTCTGTCCCACACTCGGAAGGTGGGGAGCAAGTTCAAGCTGAATCTACCGAACAAGTTGATGAAGTAGCAGTTGCACAGGAAAAAGCAAACGCAGCATTTAATAAGCAGTACGGCGAAGAAAAAACAGTTAGAGCGTGATTTAGCAGCACAACGCGAGATTAACTCTAAACATGAACAAGCCGAACGTGAACGTCAAGCGACAGCAGTGGGTAACATTCCACCAATGCCAACAGATCAATTTGACGATAACTACGATGCTGAGTTAAAAGCTCATATTGATGCAAGCAATGCTAATGCAGTTTATATATCTCAAAATGAGACGTATCTACACCAGCAGCAACTTAGTCAACAACAAGCAGCGCAAGCACAGCAAGTTAAAGTCCAGGAGTCTATGGCTAGTTATAGTCAAAAAGCTACTGAATTAGGTATTAAACAAGAAGAGTTACAAGCAGCCGGTAATGTAGTGGCTAATTACAACCTATCACAAGATTTAGTTATGGAAATCCTAGGTGATAGTGATGGCCCATTAATAACCAAGCACTTAGCGGCTAATCCGCAAGATGGTTATAAGTTGGCAGGTATGTCGCTTTATTCTGCTGGAAAGTTCTTGGATGGTATCAAAACTAAAGCGAGCGCATTAAAACCAAAAACAAGTAACGCTCCAACACCAGCCTCAAACTTACAAGGTAACGGTGTTGATCCAGATGCAAACAAATATAAGCATTCTAAAGGCGTTAAATTTTATTAATATAGGAGCCACTCATGGCTAACAATTTCGACAGTAACTTTACACGTAAACTAATGCGTTCATTCATTGATAAATTCGAATCAACCCGAGTATTATCTAAGAACGTTGACACTCAACTTTTCGCCGGTAAGTTTAACGGCTCAACTGGTGATACAATCGACGTTAAGCGTCCGACTGATTACCGTACAGTGCGTACTGCTAATGGTGATGTTTCAGGTGAGACTAAATCAGATATCATTACAGGTAAAGCATCTGCTGTAGTTCAAGATTACTTCACAGTATTTGTTGACTATGAAGAAGCAGACGAAGCAATCAAAATGGATCAAATTGACGAGCTATTAGCTCCGATGGTTACACGTGTTGTAACTGATTTTGAGCTTGATTATGCTAAGTTCATGATGGAAAACACTGGTTTACTATCTGGTACTGTTGGTACTGCTGTTTCAACTTGGGATCATATTGCTGCACAAGGTGCGTTAATGCAATCTTCTGGCATTCCTCAAGATGGGACTTGGTGTGCTGCGGTCAACCCGTTTGTTCAACGTGCATTATCAAGTGATCAACGTAGCTTGGGTGGTGAAACTGGTGGCATGACTGCCAACCAACGAGCAACTATCACTGAAAACTTTGCAGGTATGAAGGTCTTAACAGCTACCACTTTAGCTAACTATGTTACTGGTACTGGTGCTGACCGCGCAGGTACTGTTGTTGGCACTCCTGTTGCAACTTACCTTGCAGCTAAAGACACAATGACTCAGGTTGTTGGTGTTACAGCGTTCCAAGCTAACCTAGTTGTTAAAGCTGGTGAAACTGTAACTATCACAGGTCGCAACCGCCTTAACCTTTCAACTCGTGAAATCATTGTTGATGAAACTGGAGCGCCTATTGTATGGACTGCAACAGTTACTGCTGATGTTACTCTTGATGGTTCAGGTGCTGGTAACTTAACGTTAACTGGTCCTGCAATCTTTGAAGCTACAGGTCAATACAACACTGTTGATTCAGCAATCGCCGCAAGTGATGTTATTACCCTTGGTGGTGCTGCTAGTACAGTTATCCAACCTAGCTTATTCTGGCACAAGCAAGCATACACAATTGCTTCTGTTCCTATTAAGCGTCTTCACTCTACAGATACATTTGCAGAGACTGAAGATGGTATTCAGGTTCGAGTTAGTAAAGGCTCTGGTTTCCTTGAGAATACTAACAAGGTTCGTATTGATTTCCGCCCAGCGTATGGTGTCATGAATCCGTTCTTCGCTGGACAGGGATACGGTTCATAACTAGACATTAACCTTGCCCAATACTCCATGTTAAGATACTATTGTGTTTTAATATGGAGTACATAAAATGATTGATTTAAATGTAGAAATGGTTAGAGAGTCATTCTCTTACGATAAAGAAAGCGGAAAATTAACACTGAAAAAACCTAGAGGCGTAGGTGGTAGGTACAAAGTTGGCGATGAGGTTGGATACTTACATGTTAGCAACAACAAAAAAGAATATCTAAGGACTTCTTTCGGTAATTCGCATTGTTACATTCATAGAATTATATGGGTTATAGTGACAGGTGAACAGCCAATAAATATCGATCATATTGATGGTAATGGCCTTAACAATAAATGGTCAAATTTAAGAAGTGTAAGCCATAGCGTTAACGGTAAGAATCAGAAAAAGCACAAAACAAATACCAGCGGTGTTAGCGGTGTTTATTACAGGAAGGACTCAAACAGATGGCGTGCTAGGATAATGGTTGATGATAAAGCTATAAGTCTTGGTACGTTTAAGAATAAAGATGATGCAATAGCGGCCAGAAAAGAGGCTGAAATAAAACATAACTTTTATGGTGATTAAAATGAATACATTATTTAAACCTAACGGCAAAGAAGTACAAGTTAACGATAATTCTCTTGCTTATGCGTTATCTATTGGTTGGACTGTTAAAAACCCAACCAAGAAGAAGTCACCAGAAAAGAAAGCAACCCCAAAGGCTGACTAATGGAAACCGCAGAAAGCGTTATCAATGACGCGTTACAAGAAATCCTAGTCCAAGCTGGTGAGCAAGAATTGCAGGCGGTAGACTTTCAAACAGGTCGCCGTTATCTTAATCGAATGATGACCACTACCCCGTTTAACTTGTTAGGCTTCACAACTGTAACTAATCCTAGTGATGCGATTACTGTTCCTGATGGCGCTATTGAAGGTGTTGTATTTAATCTAGCTAAACGATTATTAACTACATACGATGCAGCTTTAACGCCTGAATTATTGCAAAGCGCTCGTGATGGTCTAGCTGAAATTAGAAAGATCGCTGTAGTAGTTAAGCCTACTTCATTCCCTTGCACATTGCCTATTGGTAGAGGTAACGAACAAGAAAACACATTCAATAACCAACACTTTTACCCTTGTCCTGATGATGAATTATTGGCAGAGCAAGGCGGTTCAATTCTTTTAGAGAGTAATACTAATAATGACTAGTACAAAAAATAAGTAGTTTTAACGTATCTACTTCACTAAATGATAGCGACCTATTTACATTTGTTGTTAACAGCACTAATAAAACCGTAGCATTCTCAGATTTCAAGCTTGGTCTAGGCGTTACCGGTACATTAACCGCAATCGGTGACCCTTTAGGCGTCCAAGTATTAAATGAGCCTACAGCGCAAGATTATCAAATCAGAGCTATTGAAAGCGGCGCTGGTATCCTTGCAAGTGTTAGCCCTCAGAATGGTGTGGAGCTTAATTGGAATGTATTACAAGACGATACAGGCGTTCCAATAACTAGCGGTTTAACTAATGCGCAACCCGTTATTAGTTCACTATCTGCTGGCCTAGGAATATCGATTGTAAAGGCAGGTGATAACCTGATGGTGTCTAACACTGTCGATCCTGCTACTGGCTTATCTAATCGCGTTGTAGTTACACAGGCGAGTGACTTTTCAGGCACAATTGATAGTACAAAAGAGTACTTTCTTGACGGTGTTATCGATATGACAGGCTCGGGCATTGAGATTGAAGTTCCTGTAAACGGTATTAATATCTCAGGGTATAATTTTGACCTATCAAAACTAATTTGTAGTGATGACAACTACACGCTATTTAAAAGCCCTGTCGGTGGTAGTGGTGATATGCTAGGCAAAGATTACGCAATAGAAGTCACCGGTACTGATTCAAAGGTTTATGAGGTAACAGATGCTACCGGATTTAACGCTTTTGAGTTTGCGCGTGTTAATTACAATAATTGTTCATCACTAGGAGCGATCACGAATTACCGTCAAGGTTTAGAGGTTGGCACTGGTCGCTTTGGTGGCAAACCAGAGTTAGAGCTAGTTGGCACATGGGTTGGCGGGTACTTTATTGACACATCAATTGTCCGTAGTTTAGATGATGGTGCATACTCCTTATTTAAAGCCGGCGCTGGATTTACCATGGCGTCACGCTTTAGAAGTAATCAGAATATAGATTTACCTGCAAACGTTTCGTTCATTGACTTTGCAGCAAGCAACTTCATTAATCCGTCAACGCTTCAGCTTGAGGGCTGTTTAGTAAGTCGCAATGGCGTTTTTGATGCTAGTGACGCTAACGTAACCCCTAACATAGCAGCTAGTGAGTTGGTTTGTGATTGGATGGGCAACAATGGCTTAATGAATACCTTTGTAGGTGGTGAGCTAACGATAACAGCGGAAGCAATCACCACTATCACTATTGCTGGTACGTTTGTTGATTTAGCCGGCACATACACAGAAAGTGATTTGCAGCATTTTGACCAACCAGTAAACGGGCAATTAAGGCATTTAGGCGACTCGCCTGTAGAGTATAGCGTTGGTGGTCAATTCGTTCTTGAGTCAGGCGCCAATGATGAGGTAGACCTTAAGCTTGTAATATTTAGAGATGCAACAACCAGCTTTGAAGATGGCAAAACAGTGCGTAGAGTTATAAATAATCTTCAGGGTGGGCGTAACGTTGCTTACTTCGTGGTTAGCGATAACATCACATTGAACAAGAATGACTATGTAAAGCTACAAGTGGCTAACGTTAATGATATAGATGATGTGACTGCTGAATTGGATTCATTCATGATAGTGAGCGCTAGATAATGCCTAAGCTACAGATACCAATATCAAACGGCTTTTATGTTTCTGATAGTTTATCTATCAGCAATCAAGAGTGCGTTAACTGGTACGTGAACACTCCACAAGTAGAGGGTGCTTTGTCTCAAGGCACCCTATTCGGTGGTGCTGGTATTAGCCA
>FUIF01000123.1_pt1 | contig 11134 bp, 20 predicted proteins | sample 1003461 | NCBI WGS metagenome assembly FUIF01 (sample SAMEA80401918, study PRJEB19352) | marine metagenome
CGCTTCCAAGGATAGGCGTGGCGGCATATTGTTCTTTTATTTAATGTAGAGTTTCATACTACTCCATATCTCCAAGCTTCTTCAGAATATCTTCCTTGGAAAGGCTTGCCATTTCTTCATCTTCTCTCTGCTCAAGGAGCCGGAGAAGCTTCTGCTTTTCTTCCTTGTTCTTTGCTCTCGTCTCCGCAGCGGCCTTGAGAGTTTTCTTGTGATCCATAATAGCAATCACAACATCAAACTTCAATTTAACTACGGGACTAACAGCGGGAGAATCATCAAGAAAGTTTTCTTCTCCACTTTCCTTAATTTCCTTATTCAACTTTACAGCAATAGTGTTAAGCTGTTCAAGGGAAAGATCCCACACATCCTCTACGGAAAGAACACCTTTACTGGTTTCCCATCGCACCTTCTGTTTAGTAGCTCTCATAAAAATATCCATAAATTCCTCCTTTAGATATTAACTTTCAACATACGCTCTGTTGCGCCTGTTACTTTAACAATAAAATGATTACGCTTGTCTTCATGGAAACCAAGCCCACATAATCCTCTTGAATCTTCCGGTACTTTCATCTTAGAACCAAGAGCTTCAAATACTTTCCTATGAGGAGTAAGTTTCTCATCAAGGAACTCATTATAGAATCCTCTCGGAGATTCCTCACTTACACACCCATTCAACATAAAGAAGAAGTGCTTTGCTCCCTTCTTTGAAGAATCTTCCCAATGATTAGGGGAATACATGACTGTAGAAACTTTCACAAAGTTATTTGTTTTCAAGCCCCAAATGTCCACAGTAGAAAGCTTGCTTTCCATGGATTTAATAATTTCAAAACCAATTCCCGGCTCATACTTAACAGTTGCTACTTCTACAACTTCACCTTGATTAAGCTGGCGAGGAAACTCAAAAGAGTGAACCTGTCCCCAAATTCAATTTCTGCTGTAAATCCAGATCCATTTGAACAGTTCTTAGAATAGTTATGGACATAGAACTTGTACTGACCTCTCTGCATCCTTGAAAGATTAGGCCATGTAATGTTTTCTACAGCGACCTTCTTTCCCGGTGAAGTAATATCTACATCAAGATTCCCCCCATCTGAAGAAGTTTTCTTACGACTGAAATAAATGTGTCCTACAGGAGACTCACAATGAGCATCGTAGTCATCTCTTGTAACTCCATCCTCATTCCACTGAATAGAGAATCTAAGAACCCCATCCACTTTACCGCCAGCACTCTTTACTCTTTCCTTCATAGAATCAGCAACTCCACCAGCATAAGACCAACTAAAGTTATTACCCCACTTTAACATAGAAGGAGCATTACTGTCAACAGGTGAAACCAATCCCATAAGATTTGATCTCAAACGAGATTCCATAAGCAGTTCGATGTTAGAACACTTAGGCATGATTTCCGCAATAAACTTGTCAATACTTACTTCCTCTACCTTGTCAAAAGACTTAGGATTAGCAGGAAGATCATCTTTCAAATCCTGAAGAAGAGAACCCTTCATTTTCTTAGAAGCATCTCTATTCACGTATAGAACATCATTCACGGAAATATCTTCCAACACCGCTGCCCGTCTACTTAGGGAATTCTCATACCCCAATTCAACAATCTTACCTTCAGCTTCTTCAATCATTCTCGCTGTGATAAGAGCCGTAGGTCTTTTGTAATTGGAGGGAGCCACAACAGCTTCATACTTCCTTACAGCGGTTTCAAGATCTACTCCTTCGGAAATATCAATAAGAAGTGTCCCAATAGCGGTGTTTCTAATACGAGCAATGGGAGAGTTTACTCCAATTTCCCATGCGTAAAGATCCCGGCCTTCTTCGGGAATTGCATTGTAATTTCTCTTTGCTTCAATAAACTTTGAGATATTACTCTTAAACTCAGTTCCCCGATAAAGAGAACCTTGTTCAATAAGCTCAAGAATAATCTGACCCGCTTCAAGAGTGAGTTCATCCATAGAACGCTTAAAGACATTCTTATTATCTCGTAGCGCCCCTCTCTTAGAATTGGCTGTAGTAATGTTTGTAATTACCATGGAAGAAGGGAGAGAACAATGAAAGTGGCTAAAAAGGATAGTTGTCCCATCTTCACTTAATTCACGATTCTCCTTAACACCAATCTTCTTTTCGGTGGGAATAAAAACATTTACCACTCCAGCTTCTCGTACCCTTTCAGCCATAGCATCTGCAACAGCCTGATAATGGGGAGCGAGATTCTCTACATCCCAAATGGTTTTAACTTCTCCATCTACAATTGCAACTACATTACCCATATCTCGGATAAAGTGTCTACAAGAACTACAATCATGCTCAGTTCTTTCCCGGTAAATAGGATTAGATCCTTCGGGGAAAGAAGCAAGGTAATGATCCCACAGGGAATAACCATCGATTCCCGTTCGATACAGTTGTGAAGAACTTGAAGTCAGTTCATCAATTCTTTTCTTTACTGCCTCTCTAAAATCTATAAACATATATTTCCTCCTTTCAAAAATAAAATGTTTTATTACTTCGGGAGAGACTTGAACTCTCAATCCCAATGTGGGCATCAGGGCTTAAACCTGATGTGTATACCAATTCCACCACCGAAGCAAATACTACCACAGACAGGATCGAACTGCCGACTCACGGGATCAAAACCCGATGCTCTACCATCTGAGCTATGTGGTAAAATACACTCCCTTACCGGAGCATGTAAGTAATATAACACACCCCCGATAAAAAAAGTCAATACTTTTTTAAAAAATATTTTTTAATTATTTTTAAAACTTTGTTGTTACCCCCTCACATAACTCAATCTAAGAATAATATAATACACTTCTTAAAAAGAGTCAAGAGGAAATTTAAAAATGTTTACAGTTTAACCACTTTAGGTACTGTAACGGTATCTACCTTTTCTTCAGTCACAAAATCAAGATTCAAACTAGAAGCAGACTTTTTAAAAGCTTTCTCATCGAGGGAGAGAAACAGCCCTTTACTTATTGCCCACTCAAGAGCAGTTTCTTTGTCGTAGGAAAGAGTAGATTTAGATTGCACTTTAAATCCTCCTGTGAGAGTTTTAGAGCCAGTTTCTTTATACTCTTCCAAACCTTCCTCTTTAATAGAAGTAATAAGAGTTTCTATTTCCTCTGAGAGGGTTTTCTTTTTAGCAGTGAGATCAGCAATAGAGGCTTCGTAAGCGGTTTTCTTTTCCGCAAGGGAAGCTGTTGCTGCATCTAAATCTGCTTTTACTTCGATATACTGTTTAAGTAATTCCGTGTTTATCAATTTTGCTCTCCTTTTAGTTTTTCAATATTGTCTCTAAAATCTGGTGTACAAATATGCCGTACATCTGGGAAGAGAACCTCTTTGGCTAAAGCAATGCCTTTCATGTTCAGCTCATCAAAAACAGTTGTTCTTACTTCTACGTCTAAACCCATTTCTTTAGCATCACTCATTATCAACTCAAATCCATCACAAAACTCATCCCAAGGAACGTTGCTCTTAGTTACAGCATGAAACTGAGACATAGGAGCTTTAAAATCTACAGACAAAGCATCTAGTAAACCCTCGTTAATAAGTTTTGTAACTACAGTAGGATTACTTCCATTTGTAAAAAGTTTAGTCTTCAATCCCAAAGATTTTACATAATGACAAGCCCTTACTAAATCAGCTCCCCAGATAGTGGGTTCTCCTCCAAGAAAAACAACTGCGTCAGTTAGGGGGTTTATGTTGTCTCCTATGACTTTTAAAACATTTCCTATTGTTTTGGGATTATCTACCACTTGGGTTTTATTATAACAATAAGAACAATTCCAATTACAACCTTTCGAGAAGAGAACAAGGGACTGATGTCCCTCGTACTCTTGAAAGGAATCTTTAATTATAGAAACAATTTCCACTAGATTTCCTCATTTTTATAGAACACCCTCCGATCATACTCAAAGTCTCGTCGTTTTTTATTCCATGAAGTTACCGGAGTCACAAAACCAACAACACGGGTATACTGGCACACAATAGGATCTCCATTGATAGGACATATATCATGTTTTCCAATACTCAAAACCCCTTTAGAAGACTTGCTGTAAGCATAGTTAACAGCAAAGTAAACCGTCTTAGAATCCTTTGCAGCGAGCATTAGTTTCTTATACTGAGCAGGAGTAAGAGGTTTCTCTCCATCAGAAGAGAGGTGTAAAATACTTCCACCACTTGTTAGAGAATCAAACTCTCCTTGAATCCGCATACGGTCATATATAGACGCTTCATCAATAAGAGGAACATACTGGTTAGAGTACAACTCCCAAACATCATTGTACCCAAGGAGATGATCAATATCTGCAAGGCGTACAGCCATGCTCTCCGCCGGAATTTGCTCGACGTTGTATATGTTCTGGGCTTCTCGCTCTTCTATCTGCCAATTTACTATAGATTCTTCTATAATTTTTAACTTATCGGCTAGGAGAGCAATCCCTGATTCTTCATGGATATTGTAACCAGCATTGGTAACATACTCATACCCACCAACAAACCCAATTGTAGAGTACTGCCTTTTTAGGTCTATCCAGCCAGAAGTATAAAGGGGGAGTTGGCCTCCTTCGATTCTTTCTATGAGTAGTTTCCTGTGACAAAGAAGAATCTTATGTAGAATTTCTAAATCCTCTTCAAAAATGTTAGGATTTTCTTTCTCCAAAAGAGCTATTCTGGGCAGATTAAAACCAGCTACTCTATGAGAGCCGATAGATAATCCTCCTACACCGAAAGAGTTCTGGTAACCTACTTCAGTAGTACTCTCAAAAGAGTTCTTTAATCTACAACAGCTAGAAAACGATGTGGGTTTATCTTGGAAAACATTAGCTACAGCTTTCTTACTATTAACTTCAGCTACCCAGTTAACAAAGTCTGGGTCAAGGTATTCCCCAGTTTTTTCATCTGTAGACACGGCCAGAGTCATTACCGGAAATGTGAAGATCCCTTCTTCAGAATAAATCTCTGTTAGATATTCAAAAAACATTTTAGATAAAGAAATAGTACTCTCGTAATCTGGAGAAGACAAATCAGGGAAAGTGTAGCCCTCAAATAAACTCTCCATAAAACCCTTATCCATTACCGATAGGTTGGTGAAAGCCGATTGTCCTCCACGAAAAGGGAAATTGAGACTATAAATTAGGTTTTGAAAATGGTCTTTAATCTTTTTTTCTGTCATTTTTGGGATATCACCAAGTAGGTAACCGTTCCCCATCTCTTTTCTATAAAACCAATCTAGTATTGGGAAAAAGTCAGGATAAGAAGCTGCCCCTGCAATTTGATTAGAAATATACGCTGTAGACTGGATCACCAAAGCTATGAAGGAATCGCTTCTTTTGGGAGGCTGAATCTTCATATTGCCTTCAAAAAAGTTCATACCATTCATTAGGAGATTTCTTAAATCAAAAGCAAAACAATAAGGAAGATGTGCGTATGTGTGTAGGTCATTGACAAACAGCTCCCCATTTATTACTTTTTCTAAAGCTAGTGCTGCCTCCTCTTTTGAGTAATTTTCCTTCATAAGCTTATAGACCATGTACAGACTGTTTAATCTCATGATAGCTTTATTATTTTCAAAAGTATATTGAGTTACGTTTTTCTCATTCACATTAGCATTAGCATCTACGGACAAGTTAGCCACTGCCTCATTTGAGCTTTTAAAAAAACTCCGAGAAAATTGGGCGATATCCATATGTCTGGAAGCTATACCTTGGATTTCAAAAACCTCTTCACCATACTTCTTGTAAAGGTTTTCCATCAAGTTTACAAAATCATTAGAAAAGGAATGTTTTATATAGTAACCTTTACTTCTTTCACTCAAACCTCACCCCCCAATTTCTCCATAAATTCACTCATAGTATAATACCCATCATCTCCAAATTTAATAATAGGCAATCCTGCAAAACCAAGTTCAGTCATCTCACTAAGTAAGCCTAGATCTTCTTCAATATTTACATCTTCATAAGGGATCTTATCCCTATCTAGTACATTTTTTAATATTCTACACTGCACACAAGCTGGCGCACTATAGACCGTTACATTTTCCATTAACTTCTCCTTATTATTTCATCACATAAATTCTCAAAACAATCTCTTGTGTAAGCAAGTTTCCTAGCCTTACAAGGAGCGCATGATCCTTTATTTTGATTTATATAAATTTTGTAATAACTACACACCCTTTCAAAGTCCTTATCCTTAATTACTCTATCTGTAGTTTCAATTGTAAGCTCATCGTTTTCATTGAGGTAGAGGCTATTTGCTTTACACAAGGCACGATACTTTTGTTTTGTGTCTTCTTCTATTTCCTCAAAGATCATTGGGATAACACTCAGGGACATATTCATCAATTGTTCCTTGACCAAAACCAACTGCACCGAGAAACTGTCTAAAAGCATAAACATATGAAGAAACATGAGGAACTTCCCCATTTAACTTTACTTCAATATCAGGGAACTGCTTATAGTATTCATCCAAATCTTCACTACTTGTACTAAACTTTACCATTTATTCATTCTCCTTTGTATACATAAACCCAAAATACATAGATATGCCTAACAGAATTCCTCCTACGAAGATATACTCACCTATTGCCGTAAAAAAGTAATTCACAGCAGTAAATATAAGAGTGGCGAACACTGCGAGTAAAATACCTATGACGCTACCAGAAAGCAAGATAAGGAAACCCATGCCTACTCCCTTTAAAAATCTTTTCATCTATTCATTCTCCTTTAACTCACAGAATAATCACTAATAATTTGCAGATCATCAACTGTGATTTCTATTCCTTTTGTTTTCAACATTTCAACAAACCCCCGAGCATTGTTATTGATTTCTCCTAGAGTATTTCCTTCTACAAAAAGATACCAATAACCTCCCCCTGAAAACACGTTTCCAGCTTGGTCGAAGGGGCAATTAAATGTTTCGTCTATACAATCGTACTCATCCTCAGCCCAATCTTCTTCTGTGAAAAACCCCTTTTTAATTACATCATCAACAAATCTAGGAGTAAGTTCTATTCCCACTCCCCCAACACCATCATAATCTATCCCCATCTATTCATTCTCCTTCCCAAAAAGAATTGCTTCGCCTTCCGCTACATGGGAAGCAATCTTATCCATAATATGATATTTCCCAAGAGACATAGCAACCAACTCTTTTACAGCTCCTTTTGCAATTTCTTCAGTTGTTCCAAAGAATTTAATAATATCTTCCATGAGATCATTTTGTTCACTACTCATTACTTTAGACTGAAAAGTAGCACTTCTTTTGTCTTCAATAATACTATCAAGCAACTCAATCGTATCTGAGGAGAAGTCAAGATGATCTGCTCTCACAGGAAGGGTATCTTCTACAGGATCTTTCCCTTCATCCACTTCAATCTTAGAACGGATATATTTATCAATCGCAGCTTTCTTCGTTTTCTTCTGAAATTTGTCCATCCCTTCTGTCATACGATTTTTAAAATCTCCAATAATTGTAGAAGTGTCAGCGGAAAGAGTTTTCTTTTTCTTCTCCAATTCTACATATTTATTAAAGAGTTCCGTAAACTCTTTTTTCCGTTCTACTGTTCCGATTACAATACTCAATTATTTACTCTCCTTATTTAATCACTTAAACGTACTTCTAAACAAAATTCAACAAGATCCTTAAAATCTTTCCAAACCTCTTTAGAATTACACATACGAATTATGTCGTAACACATGTACATATCATCCTCACTTATTCCCGGTTTAAGAACAAGATTTGTAGCCATATTTAGAAAAGTTATTCTTATCCCTTCCGGTACTCCTTGATTTAAACCATTAAGTAATTTTACTATTTCTCCCCATGGACGGCTCTTATAGATTGCGAAGAAAAGATCAGAAATCTTTGTGGATTCTTCTTCTCTCACAATAAATAATCTATCAAGCATTTCTTTCTCTTCGGATATATTAGAAATAAGTTCAAGATCAGTAAGAGCATTTCTCGCCGAACCCCCACACCTCTTATAGATTAAATCAACTACAGAAGAGGGGAGAGGATCAGTTACTCCACAAACCATTCTCCCATCATCAAGTACAGTTTCAATATCTCCTTTACTAAGGGGTGAGAACTTTATTTTCTTATACCTACTAAAAGCATCTGCTGGAATCTTACTTATATCCGTAGTAGTCGCAATGAAGTATATTCCCTTTGGGGGGAATTCCGTAGCATCTAATAAGGCTGAGAAAAACCCTGCACTTGCTTTATGAATCTCGTTAAGAATGATTACTTGATTCTTATATCCAAGAGGAACCGTGAGATTCTTTGCTATGATCTTCTCTGCATCTTTCTTTGTAGAATCGCTTGCAGCATTTATTTCCACAATGTTACAATGCTCTAATTGAGATGCGAGAACATAAGCTGTTGTTGTTTTCCCGGTTCCACTATCACCATGGAGAAGATAGGCTTCTCTTATGGACCCACTCTCTATATCTTCCCTAACAGGATCTAGGTGTTTCCCATAAAGGTAATCTATAGAGGAAGGTCTAATTTGTGAATATATCAATCTTCCTCCTTCTTTAAATTACCATAAATGAAAACTGTCCCATCTTTACAAATACCAAGAGAGGAAATATCTCCATCGTTTAGGATCATGGTCATATCTTCTACCAACTCAGGGGCTTTTGACACTACTTGAAAATCAGGGATAGTAATAGGCCCTTCTTCATTTGTAAACAACATTGCTTTTGATTCTGCTTCTTCTTTTTCTTCCATTATCTCTCCTCTTCATTAAACATTGTTCCGGTATATACTTGAATTCTATCTTCAATATTAAGGGAAGAATATTCATTCATTTCAAAACAATTCTTAGATTTAAACTCGTTACAAGCTCCATACCAACAACACTTAGGAGCTAGTATTTCTCCAATAGTTGAAAGTATCTCATCTTCAGAATTCATCAAAGCTCTTTTAAGATCATTGATAAGTTTTCTTGTAGCTGATTCAGTTTGAGAACAAAGTCTATCAGCACACATTTTCATCAATCCTTCAATATTAAAAACCATAAGATATTTAGAAAGAGCGTTTGGATCTCTAGGCTCTCCTACCCGATCGGGCCTCGCTGACGTTACGTATGGCTCTACCCATCCATGTTTTGATCTTAGAAGCTGATCTCTCACAGCCTTGGTTGTTTCAAATTCAAACTCAATGAGAACTGTCCTAATAGGAGTATGTCGAGAAATAAGAAGCCTCTTTAGCCATGCCTTATTAAAAGCATCTCCCTTCTTAGGCTTTAGTCCTACTGTATAAAGAGCGGGTCTTCGCATATCATAATAGGGGTTACTATTCAATATGCGGATATTATGTATTTTATTTTCGTCCAATCAATCCTCCTCCACAAAAGCCGGGATAGGATCTCCCATCTTGTAGGGCTTAATATGGGCATAAATTTCAGTTCCAACTGTGAAAGGGCAAGAATTTTCCTCTTTTACAATAAGCAGATAACCAATACCCCACTCATTATCTTCCCCAAGCTCATCCGCATCGTAACCAATGACTAAATCTCCAATCTTGGATTCAGGTTTAATGGCGAGGAAATCTGTGATTGTGATTTCGGGATAGCCATGTCCTTCAAAATAAGCGTAAGAATCTCCACAAGTAAGATTCCCCTGATCATCCATAAATAAATAAGCCTTATCTTCCCCTATAATCTTATTAGGACTAGCAAGCCTCGTAAGAAGCCAGTCATACCCCAACTTAAAAGCATGTTCTTGTACTTTCTTTGACATCTCCTCATTTCCTACAAAAATCTTATAGTTCTTCATTCTTTTCCTCCATTGTACTTTTAATTTGACAAAACAATCTCTTCCCTTCTGACCGAGAAACTGCATGCCCTTCTTCTACTAATTCGATTGAAGCTTCACACATATCATGATGCTTCGCTACTATCTTCTTCATTTGTTCCCTCTTCTCCTTCGGTAACATCTTCTTCAATTTCCTGTACTTCCTCCTTTTCAATTACTTTACAAATTTCTGCATTACAACAAAACTTATTCTCAAAATAAACAAGGAGCATCTTCCCATCGTTTATATACTTTTGAGAAACCACAACCCCTTCCCATTTATGTCCTGCGGGACGAAGGGTTTTACCTACATAGTTGATGGGTTCTTCTACTTCTTCCATAATCTAAACACGAATCCTTTCTGCTCTTTTTCACCTCTATAGCGATTTTTAAACAACCAAATAAGAAGTATGAAATAAGAGATGGGATCTAGTACGAGACCTTTGTTATCGAAGTAAACTCCAGTCCAAGAGATTGTAGAAGCACGACCTCTATCCCACTCAAGAGGAGAAGCACTAAAACGACCCCAACTCTCTATCTCTTTTTTGTTGAACTCTCTTTTAAAGGCAAAGAAAGTTCCAAAGCCCCACATAACACTATCTGAGATAACACATAAAGAGCTACAAAGCCAGAACATGAAGATAAAAAAAACTCACAACAAACGACAATAGTAGTAATGAAAGTAACATATCAACCTTCCCCCTTAATAGCTTCAATCTTATCACGGATTTCTTTTACCGATTCATTATACTTATCCTCCTGCTCTTTCAAGGCTTTTTCTAACTCGGCTATCTTAGAATCCTTTTCAGAAGTCTTTGACCAGATGCAATCATAAAATCTTTCTGACACACTCCCTTCTGAGAAGAACCCATAGTAATTATAGGGTTTACGTAATTTGTATATTTTAGTAACTTCATAAGCATAGTTACCTCCCGTTCCATCGGGATTATAGAAAGCTAAATATCCTTTGGGGTTTGGTAAGACAATCTTATGATCACCGCTAGTGGTTTCCACTATCATCCGGCTTTAAGTTCGGGCATGGGGTTAGGGTCTTCTACTACTTCTCTTAGGGTGTAGGCAGGGTTATCTTTTTGCTCATCATATTGTGTACCATCCTTAGAATACACATCATGTTTAATTGATATTGTTGTGGTAGAAAAACTCACCCTAATCCCCATCTTCGAAACGATGAAAAACAACCCCTTCCCCATAAGCATCATTCTCTACTCTCATTCCTTCTTTAAATTCCATATTTATCCTCCTATTCCATAATCAACAGGGTCTTTCCTTAGAACACCATTTAGATCAAAGTCTTCTAAATGGGTTAG
>FUIF01003081.1_pt1 | contig 11112 bp, 20 predicted proteins | sample 1003461 | NCBI WGS metagenome assembly FUIF01 (sample SAMEA80401918, study PRJEB19352) | marine metagenome
GCTCTGCAGATATCAATCGAATATCTTCTATCAATAACCCATTCTAGTTGACAGCTGTGGCATTCACCTGTTGTGAATGGTCTTTTCATGACTTTTCTAAGAGGGGATTCATTGAATGAAGGTATTCGATTGATATCAGGCTGGTAGAATGTTAGCTTCCTACTACCACAATTAGGACAACTAGGTAGTTGGTTTGAAGTTTGAATACACACTATCGATTGCTCCTATCTTCTATAGCTTTCTTTGCTACTTTGAGACTGTGAGCCTTCTCTATGTCCTCCTTGACCTTCGTAGCGAATCCTACCCCATTCCAAGGCTCCTTGAAATCAGTCCTATCTAAGAAGAATTCTAGGGTATTGATTCCTAACCCTTTGAATACGTTATTCTTTATCCTCCTTTCTAATTCCTGTTTCCTTAGTCTCTTGTCTTTGCTTACCATCCATTCTCCTTTATTCCATTAGGTCTTATTGATACTGTCTCCTACGATCCAAGCCATGAGTAGGCCTACTACCTCCATTGTAGTCTGGTCTGTTAGACCTAACCCATCCTGGAAGATAACGGTAAGGATTCCTGCTACGAGAGCATAGAATCTACGAGAGTTGATGAGTGATGTTAATTTAGTACCCATGAGTGTGTCCTTTTGCTCTGTCATTGTTTTGTTCCAAAAATCATGTGTTGGACGGGGAGAACCTATTACTAGTTTTCTATGTTCCCACTGATCAGGTATTTCTTCCCATATCTCTTCACCTGTTTCAGATTCCTCAGCTATTAGTAGGGTAGGTATGGAGGTTTCTTTAGATGTCAACTTTCTCTCCCTTTTCCTTTAGGAAGATGGTGTGGGTTTCTTCTCTGACAAACTGTATGTATGAATCCTCTAGGGATTCAGCTGTTTTAAATGCTTCTTGAATATCCTTGGTTCTAAGAATCATTTCCCCCTTGGCTTTTGGTTCCTCATCTACCTTACCAAGTCTAAATATTTTGAAGTACCAAGTCTTCATACTACTGCACTCACAATGGCTGTCTGTGGAGGTGCTTCCATTCCTTGAACTGCTAAGGCTACTGCGTCTGCTTCATCAGGACTGTGTCCTATGAGTTCCGTGAGAGTAGTTACCTTGGTAACTGCTCCCTCTTGAATACGGAGAGGTCTACCCTTAGGAGGTAATTTCATTCTACCCTCATCGTCGTACTCTAGAGGAATAGGGGCTAGTTGTTTCCTCAACTCAGTATACTCAGCAGGAATGGCAAAGCTAGTCTCTGGGATAGAAGGGTCTAGTCTAGCCCTTAATCTACCATACATCTCAGACCTTTTGTTGACATAGGCGTACCTTGACTCCTTGTCATCCCTCCTATTTCCTACAGTGTTTTTAGTATACCTAGGCTCTGGAGTAGCAGGTTCTCCGAATCCTATGGAGTGAATGGGATACCCCTTAGCTCTGAGGATATCTGCATGCTGTTTACCTCCTCCACCCTTGTCTATGAAAACCTTCTTACAATTGATCTTCCTATCAGGGTTGATGAAGTGTTTCTTCATGAAGGCTAGAATCTCTTTAGTGACTACCGATGTGTCTGGAGTCTTCTTAGAGACTAGTTCTATTAATCCAAACTCATCAATAGCTGCCATACAAGTAGAGTCCCCTCCTGATGCTGGGTCAACTCCTATAGCCTTAGCTACTCTTTTCTCTGGCGGTTTTTGTAGTAGCCAGTTAGCTTGTTTAATCCCTGCTGTCTCTCCTGTCTTGTAGAAGAGGTCTAGATTCAGCTTGGTCTAACCAGTCTGGAGGATACATGAGAACCTCTGATCCTAAGTAGAACTGACCATCTAGTCCAATGGTTTGTTTTACAGGATCCCAGGTATTCCTTCTTTGAACATAATCTACATATGTGATGATTCCTGGAATAATAATTTTATTAGAGGGGCGTTTACCAACTTTCTGTTCTACCAACCCCAATTTGACATTGGGAGAATCTGTAGCTTTGATGTTAATGACATTTCTATAGAGCTGTTCATAGTTGGCATATTTCCTATGTGATTCCTTGTTACCCTCCATAGTTCCCTGGAAGAAAAAGTTATTACACGCATAAGGATTACCTATAGCTAACTTTCTATGAGTCCAGCTATCAGCCATGTTCCAAGTTTCATTATCCACTCCAGAGCATTCATCACTAATAAGTAAGGTAGCTGCCTCAGCATTGTTACCCCTAGGTATATACATACCTAACATGCCTTCCCCTTTTTGAGCAACCTTAGCATCTACTACACTATTAGGATCTAGAGATCCATCCCCTCTTACTTGATACATCTTTGTCCTAAGACATTTAACAGGTAGAGGTGCTGCAGCTGAGTCTACAAACCTTCTTATTTCACCCCAGAGTACATTCTCTAGTTGGGCAAAATCAGCACTTGTAGTCATGATCTTACATGGTCTTCTAGAACAGAAGAACCATAGAACAGTAAGACCAGAGATGAAATCCTTACCTAATTGATGTGCAGCAGGTACGATTGTTTCGTAGTTATCCCTGACTGAATACAGTATCTCTCTTTGCTTATCGTAGAGTATTAGATCAGGCCAGAATGTCTTAACAAATCGAATGGGATCACTAAACCTCTTTATGACTACTGTTTTTCTCTGATTCTTCAAACCTTAACCAATCGCATCTAATGTTCACTTGTTAAAGATCTTCCTTTACTTAGTTCTTCAATCTCTTCTGGTAGATCATCCCACAGGTAGTACACTTTCTCTCCATCCAATACACAGTCCAGACTACCTTTTTCTGTCCTACTGCTAATACCCCATCATGCTCTATAGTTGCAGGTCTTTCATAGTTACACTGTTTTTTCTCCCACCTAGTAAACTCTTCACAAACGTGATACCCAAGCCGTTTACGCACAAAGTCAACTATCATCTTCATTTTTCCAATTCCCTCTCCCAGCGGTTTATAGTTGAGACTCTCTGTAGCATCGATCTAGAAAGTACTCGGTAGTAGTCTGGAGTAATGTCGTTCAATATCCGTACAGCTTCATCCACACAAATTTCAGCAACTGCTGCATACCTTACCGCTGGTCATCCCTTTTCTAAATCTGGATCATTCTCACAAGTAGGAATAATTTCAAAATAATCGTAACTCCGAGCATCTTCTAGATTCCAGTGAAAGTTTTCTCCAGCAACTCCTTCTGTCCATTCCTTTAGAGCCTCAATAGCTGCTCTCATGGCTTTCTTATGTAGTTTTGATTTAATCATACTTCATCATCTTGTTCCTGGAATTTCTCTAGAGACCTTTTCTTAGCTTCTCTTACTCTTTGTGTTTGTGCATACTCATCCAATATACCCCGTAGTCTGCAATCCTTGGGAGAGCTACAAGGACATTGGTATGGATTTCCCTCCCAAGAACCAATCAGTAGTTGACACCGAACACTAACAGCTCTTAGGAACTTCACTGCTTTCCCTCTCAAAACACTTGTGGTAAGGATCTATGAGGTGATTGTTAAAGAGAGCGAAGAATTTTACATCTAAAGCCATACACCAACCTAACATTACTCCTGACATTTCTATTAGATGTAATGCCTCATTCTGTTCTAGACCTCTCCTATGTCCATGTTCTCCAGTACTTAGAAATCCCCATCCATGTACTCTCCATCCACCATTAGCTACTACCAAGTAGGATAGGTAAACCCAATGTGGGTAAACTTGTAGATCGTGATAGTCATTCTGTACACTAACTTCATCAGTTAGGAATTCCCAAAGTCTTGGATAATCCTGGAAGTGTAACTCTGCTTCTTTTTGGATTCGTTCTACGTCTTCTTGTTTAATCATTGGTAATCTCATCGTATCCAAAGTAGGAGAGAGGTATTTCCTGTACTTGAGGTTCTCCTAGATCAATATCTTCATCGTACTCTTCTCCATAGTCTATCCAGATCCATCCTCCTGTAATACTCCCTTCACCAAATAGTTCATAGCACTTGTTATCCTCTAGGTTACTAAAGTAATCCCTTGGTTCAAACACAGACTCGTAAATGGATTCTTGTAACCAATCTTGAATAGGTCTTCTTTTTTCCTGGTAGACATCAGGTTTGTCATACCATACTGAGAGTTCATACCCATCTGTATCTTTAGGGTAGAGAATGATTCTGTATTTGAATTCATAGGTGCTAGTTCTCACTCTGGGTACTCCTCTACTACTTTTCTCCCTATGTGTACTTCCACTATCCTGTATGTTCCTGGAGAGAGTAACTGTACTTCCTCCAAGACTTCCTTAGCTCTTTCTAGTGTCTCTAAGCTAGTTACTTTCAAATCCCAAGATCTACCTCCATTCCTTTTGCATTCAATGCTGTAGACTTTCCTAGTTTCCATTCAATCTGCTCCTAGATTAAAAGTGTAGTCCCTCTCTTTGTTGTTTGAGTGTCTCTTTAGGTGATTTCTCTAAGTAGCAAGCTCTACACAATCCATTGTGTTTCCAGATCTTCCTCCTATCCGTCAATCCCCCACATCGGCAGCAATGGGGATATCCTAGAACTAGTGAGATGGCGAGCTGTAGAATAGCTTTGAGTTTACCCAATCTCTTTCCCCTTGTAAGAAAAGGGGAGTTAGCTAAGAGCGTGTCACCGGGGGATTCTAATACACTTACCGTAAACCAAAATCCTAACCTAGCTAACTCCCCAAGATCCTTTTTATGTTCTTCCTCCTCCTATACTTTTACATTACTCCTGTTCATCCTTTCTCCTAACCTTATCGAAGTCCCTGTAAGCCATTTTAGCAACCACAATAACTAGCAAAGCTATCAGGATGTCGATCAGTAGGAGTATTGCTAGGATCATTTGTAGGGTGGAGGTGCTTGGTACCCGAGCTAGGTTAGGTTTACCAGAAAGTTGCTACTTAGGTTTGCTGACTTGAGATCACAACTTAACACCTCCATACATATGGAGGAGACACGGAGGTTACTTCTGTCAAGTGAATAACTCTTTCAGAAGTCTAACTAGTATTACCTCCATAGTCTCCATGTGTATTAAAGTGGAGACACTAGGATTACTCGTAAACCAGGCAAGGTTTTAGGAGTTCATTGGTACTTCAGCTCGCTACTGACCCTAGTGTCTCCATGTGTAAGGTGGGAGTAGAGTAGATCATTCAGAGTCTGGAAACCATCGATTGCGACGATTCAATCAATAGTCAATTTACTATACTACTCTACCCCCGTGTATACTCTAACTATTTTCCTCCAGGAATAACCTACCGTTGTCTGTAAGGGATGGGAGTTGATTTACTAAGGTACGGCTTACAAACCCCTTATCCTGGAGTTGTTGAATTACGTTAGTCCAGGTCTCATCACCAACGACTTGGGTAATATCCCTTTCCAACTCAGCTAGCCGCCTCAGTCCTATATGGAGGGTATGATCTAGTCCAGGTCTTGGTTGTACTTCTGTGTTGGCTAGTTGCCTTCTCTTGTTGATATCTAGTATAGCAGATATCACCCCTAGTCTCCCGTAGTGGCTGCTGTGCCTAGACCAAGTACCAGTATGCTTTGGATGACTTGGTGGAGGATCAGGCTTTAGAAGCTGTGTGTGGAGCCCTATAAGGGTCTGCATTACCCTATCACTCTCTAGGGCACCTAGGTACCATCCGTTGTAGAGGAATCCCTCCATACCGGCATTAGAGTTTGCCCTATTTCTCATACCTCTCATACCTACCCTAAATGGTCCATTGTTCCCATCTATGTAGTTAGCACATTGATGAACTCCAGCTACTCTTCCTTTGTGGTCACCATCAGGAGTAACGTAGCCTAGAGGTAAGCATATCTTCTCTGCAGTTTTGGAAATCGATTCTAGGAGAGGGTTAGAATGCTCTCCTGCTACATCTGCTTTCATTCTAGCAATCATCACATACCTACTAGAATGACTTGTAGCTGGGCATTTATGTTCGCCATTTAATCCCCATCCTCCTCCATTGTTCATCCATCGATTAGGTTTTTCCCCAGTATCCCACAGCCAAGCTCCTGAGGAATCTTCATACCCGGCATCTATCCACCATCTCCACCAATTATAGTGGGTTCCTACTTGAGTTCCCCATACTTGTTGACTCTTCCAAATCTCTGGTTGATATTCCTCCCTATCTAACTTCCTCCTAATCACATCATTCATGTAATCACAACCAATTACTAGGGATGCTTGGGAACCCCAGTAACCTACCCTGATTGCATCTTCTCTTTTTTGGTCTCTAGCACATATGGAAAGATTGTGTCTGTAGCAACCAAAGTGCCAGTACATAGTATTGAAACGTTCTATGATATTGACTCTAACCCAGTCATAAGCTTCTATTGCCCAACCCTTATCAGTTCCTGGAGGGAAATGTTCTATTGCATACCAGAGTAGATGGAGAGTTGTCATAGCCCACTGTCTTTGACTCTTTACGTGGGGGCAGTTAGGAAACTGTTGGTACTCCTCTGCATTACCAGCTCCATACTGTCTCTGTGGTGCTCCTAGTTGACAGTAAGAAGAAGGACTATCTACAGGGATAATGTAGGTTGCTCCTGATCTTACTGTCTCAAACCACTTCTTGAACCTATCCCAGTAGTAGAAACCCTGAGGCTCACCCATGAAGGCAAAGATCAGATTTCTATAAGCAGTGGCTGTGTAAGATCCTGCATAGAAGGCATTGCTATTGAGATCCTGAATAGCTCTATCTGCTCTAGCTAACTGCTCATCTACATAGTTACGGATCTCTTGTTCAGACCAGGGTAGTTCCACAGGTTTGGGAATCATGTATTTTTCCTTAGAAGAAAGCAGACTAGCTTCCTTGCTAGTCTACCTACTATTTGAATTAGTTACTGATTGCTCTCGTAGTAAACTCTTCCAGTAACCCAAGTATCCTCCTGGTGGGTACTACTTGCTGTGTGCTTTTGGTCAATGTCAAACTCATTGAAAGTGATTGTGGTTTCAATGTCAGACAGGTTGGTTACGTTTGTTAACCATCCACTATAAGTTTTGTTGTACACAGACCCGTAGATAGAGTTAGTTGTGATGGCAGTCCAAGTTCCTCCACTAGTTCGATAGTGACCAGAGAAGACCCACTTGCCCTCTACTCCATCCCATTCCATCTCTACGTTTAGAGCTTTTTGGCCATTAGCTTTGTTTACTACGTGGATGGTAACCTTGCAATCTGCAAACTGCCCATCATCTTTCAAATCTTCAAAGTCATCAGTATCAAACCTAGCTTTGAATTGTATGTCTGCTGTGCCATTCAGGTTGTTCTCAACTGTACATTCAGAGTAGGAACCATCTGCTCTTTCTTTAGTTTCACAATGAATAGCTGTAGGGCAGAGAAGCTTAGAATTAGTATTGCACTTGATCTCATTAACTAGATCTCCTGTAGTAGCAGCACCACTTCCATAAGCTGAGATACCTAGACTTGAATCTGCAGTACTCGTAGGTGCTCCAAAGAAATCCTCCTTAACATTTCCATCCCCATTGTCTGCAATACTTCTAGTAAAGTAGGTAGCTGGATTCGTTGTATTTACCCAATACTTAGAATCACTGTCTGTTTGGATAGTAGTAGGAGTAGTTTTGATCTTTGATACTTCATAGGCATCTAGATACTGGTAAAGATCTACAAACTTCAAATCCTGAGAGAATACAGGACTACCAATCCCAAACAATAGCAAACCAACAAACAAACGTTTCATAAGAAACTCCTTAAAAAGAAAATCTAACAAACAAGAAACTGTTATTCTTCAGACTCCTGTGTAGGCTGGGGCTCACAACGAATCACGACCCCAGCATCAACACAACGGTCGCAGTAAGGGCCCTGTTCGTTGATCCACGTCCAACTCAACCAACAACCATCGTAAATCGCTTTGCACTGGGCACAGCGGTTCCAAGCTGGAGCGGTACGGTTATTAGTCATATTCTCCCTCCGAGCATTTGCAACCCTTAACCTTTGTGTTAAACCACTCATCACTTCCCTTTGTTGACAAGTTCCCTTCACATCCCTGCTGCTTCATCTGCATCTAAATACTCTAGGCTTTTCATTAGGGATACTTCTCCGTTTTTACCCATAGACTCAAACATACATTTTAGTAGATCCCATCTTTCCTTCTCTTCAGATGGATTGTTACTCATGGTTTTCTCCAACTGTACAGTAGGTAATACAAGGCCATTCCCATAAAGATAATTATGCATAGTACTACAAACTTAGCTTCTGCTATCACCTTCTCCTTCATAGTCTCTCCTTCTCATACCATAAAGGTTATCGGTTGGTTGGGTTGTAGGTTGTTGACGATAGACCTCTTGTCTTAGATAGTCTATCTGATCTGCTAAGACCTTCTGTTCTGTTCTTACAGTCCTTGTGTAATCATAGAGGACCAGCTGTAGCACAAGAGTTAGTATTTGAGCTACTACGAGGATTGTAACCAAAGTATCTGTAGTCATCTTTTGGTAGCCCTTAGAGTGATTGACACATCAGACAAGGATAAAGGAGTTTCTTCAGGACTATTGATTTCTAGATTCAAATAGTATTCACCCTCTTCAAGTTCTTTCTGTCCTATTAGGTGCTCACCAAGTATCTTGGCTACTTCTCTTCCATTGAATCTTTTTGTATAGCTCACTTCCTTGCCTCCTCAAGCCACTTGCGTGCTTGTTTCATGTCTTGGTAAGGGTTGAACAGAATTTCAAACCGATCCCAGGGCAATCCTTTGTCTCCACAGGAGTACCAATATGGTTGCGATACGCTTGGAAACTTTCCGAATATTGGTGGTGGCTCGTCGCTTATCTCAGGCTCGGGTGGAGCTGCGGCGACATTAGGAGCCATCTCTTCTGCAGCCTTTAATGTGAGGTGCCAACCGGCATCGTCTTCTTCCTGGATTTGATAAAACAAGTCAGAACGATTTTCCAACAATTCAAAAACAAACTTTTGATCAAGTTCAACAGACGCTGCGATATCTGTCACATGGGGGGCTACGCCGATGTTATTGGATTCATGGATGTAATTCTTGATTACCTCCAGGGATTCGTGACTCTTGGGCTCGGGTTCTTCTACACCTTCGTCGATAAACCGGATGACTTCCTTGTAAGATTCTAACCTGTAGTAGTTAGGACATTCAGATCCTCTTTGCTCCTCTGCTTTTTTCTCGCACCAATCACGGACCTCTTGCACTGTCCTCATGGTTTTTACAATCTTTCTAGTGGGTACGGCCATTGGTGAGGGCTCCTCATCAGGCTCATGCTCATATACACCTTGTCCGTCAAGCTCGTTGAGTCGCATCTCAATGTCTGTGAGTTGGTGATCGCGACCTTCAAACCGACGTTCGAGCTTCATCAAGGAATAGGACATCAGGGATAACCTTTCCTCCACAGTCACCGGGCGATCCCAGGCTTGGGAGTGAACTCTAGGACGATCGCGAGTCTTGATCTCCTCTAAGTTCTTAGTGGATGCTGGTGAATCTTCTAGATTGATGAGTGGTTCCTTCTCAGGCTCGGGAAACGTTGGCTTGTCGATCTTGATGTAAATGCCGTTTGCTGGTACTGTCCTGTCTGGAATACCGTTCTTATCCCAATAAGACGGTTGATCCATGTCTATGTGCCACCACCATCCTTCACTATCCGGCCGCTCTTTGGCTTCGGCCGCGTCGAGTTCGGCCATCCAACCTCGAATATGTTTGAGCGTTCCTTGATCAGAACGTGCAATCCAACCATCCAACTTTTCTTCCAGTTCCTCCCACTTACCCATTACTTGCTCCTAGAAAATAGAGGTGAAATTAACCCCTTTACACGTAAGTAACTGATAGTATAATCAACCACGGATAGGTCTACTTACTACTAATACTACGTAGTAGTATAGAGTAGTAAGGGAGTAGATTTCAGGGTGGTTACCATGGCAAGAATCATCCTAGTGGATATCCAAGAAGCACTACACATCACCTACTTCATAGCAAGGATCTCTATCTACCGTTACTTTCATCATAGAGTTATCCTTATCAGCCCATCCATCAAGCATAGTTAGTTCTGTAATCCCATTCAGAACAGCATTGAAGGCAAAGTGTTCAGCCAAATCATTTTCAGTCCTTATGTGATTGTAGAATACCTTCCTCCATTCATCATCTGGCACTAGATCCCTTTCAAATTCAACAGTAACAGCTACCTCTACAGTAACACTCTTTTTTACCTTCATTTCTTCTTCCTGAGTACCTTCTTCTTTTTCTTAGTGGGTTTCTCTTCCTTAGGTTCTGGTAGAGCAGCCTTAGCTATCTCTCCTTCAATAATCTCTAGGTCGTTGTCTTCTATAGATTCTTGGTAGAGAGCTTCCCAATCAAACCCATGGACTACTTTCTCAGGAGCAAACATACCTAGGTGTTTCATCAGTTGTTCTATAGCCCATTGTCTATCTAGGATTCCTACATGGACTTCCTTAGTCTCATTGACGTACTCATCCTCTCCATCTCCACTCTTGTTCTTCTTGAAGATTATCTTAGTAGGTCCTGTGAGTTCAGCTATCTCATCAGGAATGTCTTCTAATCCTTCTAGGACAATCATTCCATTCTTATTCTTGTAGTGGGTTAGATTAGCTTCTGCTGCTCTACAGAGGATGCCTATGATCTTGTCTTTGACGTCTACGTTGCTTTCCAAGTTCTTCCTCTGTATGGCTCCAATAGCTCTAGCTACTTTAGGGTAGGTTTTTCCATCTGTTAGCCTAGCAGCTATCACATGGGGATTCTTATAACCTACTGCTCTAGCTGCTCTAGTACCGTCATAGTCTTTTACATACTCAAAGATAAAAGCCCTATGCCTATCTGAGAGGTCATTGAGGTCTACCCCTCTTAGGGCTAATTTTGTGCTACTCAACTTCAACCTCTTCTAATCCGATTGCATAATCACCAATTACTGGTTCATCTACACCAGGAATCCAAGAGTAGAGTTTTCCTTCTTTGATTCTGGAGTTGAGTTCCCAACTACTCGTAAAAGGTTCCTGGAGAAGAGCTGAAAACAGTGTATTACCGTCTGGCCTTGTCACCTTAACCTTCAGTAGTTTCATCTGATTTTCCCTCAGGGTGGTCTGCAGGTTTCAACCTACCTAACACATCTCCTACATTCTCATCATCGGGATAAGCCATGGCTACTTCAGTGTGACC
>FUIF01023870.1_pt1 | contig 11107 bp, 16 predicted proteins | sample 1003461 | NCBI WGS metagenome assembly FUIF01 (sample SAMEA80401918, study PRJEB19352) | marine metagenome
ATAACTTCGTGCTTCTTTAATAGTATCAAATTCCTCTATCGTAGCAACTTTAGTTTCTAACAAATTAAAATCGTAAATGGTAACTTTACATGACATATTTTATTCCTTCTTTGTTTTCTAACTATACTTTATAATAACATACTTCTAGTATATGTCAACCTTTTTGTTTGTTTAGGTACAATAAATACATTACAAGGAGCAGATAAATGGGACAATTTAATAATAAGATTATGGCGGAGTTCAATCCACCTCGTAAGTGGACACTAGGAAGAGATTTATCCTATACTACAAGTGAACTCACAGTGGATGAAATTAATGCACTAAAAGGTGTAGGCGTAAAAGTTAAAAGAGAAACTAACAAAACAGAAACTATTACTGTACCAAGTGGATTTGTTACTGACCTAGCAAGTGTGCCAAGAGCTATGTGGTGGTTGATTGCACCTTTTGATGTAGCAAGAGCCGCTATTATACACGACCTATTGTACAAAACCATCAGACAGTATCGTTGGAAAAAAGGCGATGCACAAGATAGCGAACTTGTTGCTATTGCTAAAACTGCATCAGATAAGGTATTCTTAGAAGGCATGCGAGATGCAGACCCTAAGGTTCCTGGTTATAAAATCTATCTCAGTTGGAAAGCAGTTGATCTGTTTGGCAATGGTTCAATAGTGCCAAACAAAGATAACATTTAAGCCTGATTTGTCATTACTATTAAACTAAGTTTAGTTTGTATTCCACGTGCTAAAAAATTATCTGCACAGTGTAACTGATTGGCATCCCATATGACTGCACTGCCAGGATTCCATTTGTAGATAGTGTCTATTTCCAACCCTTCGAGATGTTCGTAAGGCATATGACTTAGATATTTTTTCCATATTTTCTTATCTATAGCATATCCCCTAGTACATCCTTCTGTACTTGGATTGTCGATAGCTCGAAGCCACTTGTTTGTATTATTACCTTCTGTGCCAATGTTGTTATTAGGATTGTTCCGTAGATAATTTCTCTGCTTAAATGTTAAGCTGTATGTATCAGACCAGTCTGCTTGGTCGCCAATTACATCTAAAGGTATCAGTATAACCTTGTGAGGAATTTTGTCTTCATACCATCTAAGGTCAGAATGTATTTTCCAAGGTTGTATGGCTTCTTGCCATGCAAAGAAATCCAGTTGGTATCCACCTATACTTGCTAACAATTTCTGATGTATAATTTCTTTTACGCGAGGCCCATGAGGCAGATGCTCATACGCACTTCCGGCATACTTACTGGTTTTTCCGTGGTCTGGATATTTAATATTTCCTATGTAACCTCTAAGTTCTGCTAGTTGTTCCTTAGAGATAAAATTATCTACGATGATAGTATCAGTATCTGTGCTTTGCATCTGTGAAATTTGTGATTCCGTATATGCATTTGATAGATAGACATGAGCCATATTAGTCTTTTACTAAGCCGGCTTTCATGGCTTTTTAGCCATTCTATAACTTAATCTAGCAGTGTTACGTCTTTCACTTCTATACTCTTGACTTGGTCTTCCGCCTGCGATTGGTCCTTCGGGCTTGTACCTGTGCATAAAGTCGCTTACGCAGTTAAATCTTCCTTGCCAAATATGTCCGTTACCTTGATACATGTCGTCTCCTATTTAAAATAATATACTAATGGTAGTGCTATTGCAAAAAATGCAAACAAGTGCCATAACTTTACGATTGGATACACTACTTTGTCTTTTGGTGGTTCGTTAAAAAAATCTTCATCCATTGTTACAATTCCTACAGTAGCATGGCTTAATTAATAAATGGATCGCACCCATTGCTATCCACATGTAGGTCATTTCGCTAAGTCCTAAAAACTTTGCTCCGTGACTGACTTCGTGCATTAGGTCATGTGCAAAAAAGAATGCACCCAAGGCAAAAAATATAAAACTTCCTATATAACGTCTCATGTTGTCTCCACGTAGTTATTGTAAAATTCATGACTGGCTAAATTTTTGCATTTGCTTTCGCACTGGATATCCCAATGTTCGCTAAATCTAGCGGCCCATTCGTTCACTGCATGGTTCCAGTAGAAGTCACTGTGGGCACGTAGTTTTTGTTTCTTGTAGCCTTGTTCAAGCAGTGAATTCATATCAGGACGCACACGAGGATCGTGGTCCACTAGTATGTCTTCACGCGAAACTGAATAATGCAATGCAGGACGTACTCCACGCCACGAATCAATTATGCGAGAACATCTACCGTCGTTGGGTTCGATGTACTCACCTGAATTAACCCAGTGGTGGTGTATATCGAGTACAAGTGCCACGTCTTTAGCAAGTTCGAGGCTTGCGTCAAGCCCCCATTTGTTTTCGTCATTTTCGATTGTGATAGTATTTCTCGCCTCCGGAGATAGTCTTGGGAGGATTGCTTGGATACCGGCAGGACCTTGTCTACCGGATATATGGACGTTGCACTTAAAGTCCTGGAATTTGCGGCCGAAGCCCATCCATCTGATAATGTCAACATGATATTCAAACTCCTCTATACTACGTTCTACAATGTCTGGATTGTCACTGGCAAGCACTGTAAACTGTCCTGGATGAAAACTAAGACGTACACCTAGTTGCCTTGCCAGTTCGCCTACCTTTGCATAACCTACTGCTAGTTTGTCACGTATATCTGGTTGTTGCCAAAAGTATCGCCAGTCTGGTTGTGTGTACATAGGCAATTGATTGCTTCCTAAACGACACATACGTAAACCAGGCTTAAGGTTACCAACATACTCAACAAGATTGTATGCACTTTGCATGTTGTGTTGCATGATGTCATACAATCGTTGTTCTGCTTCGTTAACAGTTTGTCTGTTAAGCCATGCGACTGTGGTACACTTTTCTGTAAGCGGACGTTGTATTTCTTCTAGTAGTTTAGGTTTTTGCGTTTGATCTGGATGTAGATACTTGCAACAAAAGCCAACACGTGCAGTCATGTATATCTCCTAATTACGTAAGTAATTGTAACACGTTTTCGTAACTATCGCAAGAGATATTTTCAATATTTTCAAAACTTTTATCTAATTCATTGGGATGATCAATGAATACAAACTGTGTGTTTGGATTGTTTTTTACTACTCCACGCACTGCGGCAAGATAACTTTTTGCAAGAAACTTTGCTTTAGGTTCTGTTTCTGTCACTTCTTCTAGGTTGAATCCCATGCATAAGACCAGTTCACTACTACTGCAAAGATGCATCGCTATAACATCTTCCTGTTTGCGAAAATCATCTGGAAAGTCGCCATCAAATACCTTTACACCAGTAGGACGATTTAAAAGGGTATAGGACTTTTGAGGAATATAAAAATTACAAACACTGTGAAATGCACGTTTAATAAGGTCATGTGCTTTTGCATTGTCAGCACACAGCACATTATCTGTACTCCAACTACGCCATGTTTTCCATGAACCCCAAGTTGTGCCAATGTCTTTGATTGTTTCTGACTTTACTATTGGATCAGCATAGTCTTCACTTAATACCCATGCTACTTCCATTATGCTGACTTTAGTTCTTGCCAACGATAATCACCCAAACAAATCCATGCAAATGCTTCACCTGGTTTAAAATTGTAGTTGAATACTACGTCGCCTTTTGCTCCACTCCAACCTGGTGTGCCACTATGAGTGCTAATTCTATTTCTGCCAACACGTAATTTGCCGACACTAACCAAACCATCTTTATCTATTGTCAGTTGTTCTTGATTGTTCGTTATAAAACTAAGAGCATGTGCTTTGCTAGTTCCAATTTGTGCAGTATTTTGGCTACGTCTTCCAATGTCAATTTCAATTTCGCTATCCCAAACGGATAATGCACTGCGAGGTGCAGTTGTGTTGATTCCTACACGTTTGTTGTCAACTTTAAGTTCAGTTCCAACTGTGAGGCTTTTAAGTGTGCCTATTTCTTCTATATTTGTTTTTGTAATTGCACTGCTAAGTTTATCATCATCTACTAAACTTTCACCACGTACTAATATATTTTTTACGTTTAGTCCGTCTTGTATTTGTTCCCGTATTGTATTTGAAGTCTCATCTATAAATTCTGTTTTTAATTTATCAATTGCATTTTTTTCAATAGTGTCACTAAGTTCTCTAAAACTAGGATTGCTTAAACTAATACGTCCTTTTACTGCTAGATCACCATCAACTATTAGTGCTCCACCTACATTAACGTCATTGTCGGTGCTTAGTGTTTCACTTGCTAAATGTTTCTTTACAACTACTATACCTTTTTCTATAACCAATTCTCTGTCGAGATCTTCGTGTATTAGGCTGGTGTTTTCTAATACAACATCACGTAAAATTCCTTTTACATTTTCTTCTCTGAGTCCTTTACGTATTCTATCGCTGGTATTATGTGCTATTTGTGTGTGTATCTTCTGTATCCAGTTTGGATCAAATACCAACTGGTCGACTGTTTTAGTGACAAGACGTTCTATTGCCTGATCGACTGCCTGAACCAATAGTGTATTATCAACCATGTGTTCAATGTTTGGAACAAATCCATCCTCAAACATTTTTTCAACACTTGAACTAACTGTGCTGACAAGATCAGGAATAGTACTAATATTACTAAAACGTGCAACAATTCTATCTTGTACAAATTGAGTAATCTTATTTTCTAGTTCAATTACCCATTCAGGATCGTTGATTGCTTGAGCTACTTGGTTTTCAACCTGTCGCTTTACTTCTTTTTGTACTAATTTTTCAACTGCATCTTCTTTAAGCATGTGGTCTACTTTCTCTCCATGTATCAAGAGTAACACAATGATGTCCTCCACCAAGTGTTCGTGCATGTCTTAAGGTGTGAGGTATTACTGTAAAACCTTTTTTCTCTAGTGTTTTACTTAGCTCTAATTGTGCCGTATCCATTATAACTGTGGTTGGATTAACAACTAACATGTTTAAACCGATCCATTTACTTGCATAGGGATATTGATAGAACACACTGGCAACACAATCTTCAACCCAAATAATCTCCCAATCTTTCATGCATGGAGGCAAATATCGTTTGCTTTTTACCCTTGCCTTTTGACATATAGCAAGTCCTTGTCTAAGTGGTACAATAGTACTGTCAATGTGTACACCCTGGTAAAAATTTACTTTTTCTATATTCTTTTGTGGATATTGTTCTACTAGCCATTGATAGGCTAGGTCGTTTCCACTGTGACTTTCTAAATAAACCCAATCATCTCCAAGCCTAGCAATATTAGCGGCATCAAGTATAAAACCTTCATTCAGTGGCATTTCTTTTACAGTATTATCCTTAAGCATGTCTCGATAGCATAACTGTTCCATTTGTCGGCTAGGATACATCATTGCTGGGTTAAGTATTTCTCTGCCTGTGATTAAGAATCTATCACGAGGGCAATATGTACTGAATCCATCAAGACCTTGGAAGTCTAACGCAGTGCTAGGCCGGTGTACTTTGACATCTTGTTTCTCTAATATCTCAACTAACAGTGATAAATCTTCATTTGCTTCTTCTATAATCCAATCTGGCACAGGCCCACTAGGTACTGGTGTCTCTTTCCACAGAGTTTTTTCACTTTCTTGTGCAAACACAGGATCAGATGTTGGCCAGTTTGCATGGTCGGCAACACCAACATAACATTCTTTAAGTTGGTCCCACTCGTTAAAACTTCTTATCTTCATTCTATTACTCCGGTAACTTGTAGTGTATATCGAGAAGTTTTACCAACATTGGCTGCTAGATGTTGTGTATCATTCTTCCATACTATATAATCTCCAGCCTTCCAACCTGTGATTACTGTGTCTTCTATTTCACTAATGTGACCACTTTGCCAGTCTTCCATGTACACAACAGCACGATGTACGTCACCAGTCCAATTGTGTAACTCTCTAAATCTTGCATATGTGTCACCATGCATTGGCAATGTTGTGCCTGGATTCATTCTATACACACTCCAACTAAAGTGACGCCAAGGAAATGCCTTTGTAATCTTAAACATCCATTCAGGTTCCTCTTGACGCATATCATACATATCACCAGTAAATTTAGTTTGCGTGTAACCTAGGTCACGCCATTCTTTTAAACTAATCGGATCATTAAACGGTTCGTTAATGTATAATAAGTTTTTGTATGCACCGCTCCAAACTGCATTGGTACGGCCACTATGCCAGTTTTTGTGCTCTTGTATTTCCATAATGTATTACTTCGTATTTGTTACTTTTCTTTGGTAAGCTTCTGAATGGATCTACAATAATTGAACCTTCTGGTATATCGCAATAGAAGTCGTTCATTACGGCACTTTGTCCTGTGTATCCGTAGGTGACATACCTATTGTGTGCATATAAAACTATACTCGCTTGTTCAATACTGTCTACACAGTTTGTTCTGTCATCTGCTATTGGATCTATATATTTAACAGTTTTTCCAGCCTGTTCAATATAATAACCTATCAGTGTACTGTAACTGCCAATGCAATAAGGTACATCAGGCTTGTATGCTTTTCCATGTATTACTATAGGTTTATCATCTGCATTTTCCAGTAAGAATTCTGCTAAATTCTTTGCTTGTATTTCTCTTGCACCCATAATTGTATCAAACATGTCATAGCCAATGTCGTATTCTTTTGCTAACCAACGTAAGGCTATGTTATCACGAGGATGACATGCACCTGCATCTCCCATGCCTGCTGTCATATACTTAGGACCCATAATACGCATTGTGCTTTGTGCTAGTGCGTCAGTAACTACATCAACATCTATATTACCAATCCTAAGTGCAAAGTCCTGTATCATGTTTACAAGTCCTACTTTTGCACTGATAAATGTATTGTAGAATATTTTTATTGCTTCGCATTCGTCCCATGTGCCTGTGACGTATCTTGGATTGTTACGCATCAATGGTTTGTACAAATTGATAAGATCTTCCATTTCACTAGGATCGCCTGTTTCAGTTCCTATCATTACCATTTCAGGATTTGCAAAATCCCACTTTACACTGCCCATTGCTATTAGATATGGATTGTATAAAAACTGGTGCTCACTGTTCAACAAACTATAAAACTCTCTACGTGTAGTGCCAGGAAGCACAGTTGATATCAGCACAATTTTTTTGGTTCAGTAGCATGTTCGTTAACCATTGTGATAGCATCTTTGACTGCGTCGTGTCCAAAGTCTTTTGGTTCCATGTGCGAACTTGGAACACTGCCATCGTAACCTTCTGCATGCGGTGTTTGCACTGCGATAAAAATCCAATCACTGTTGTCTATCATTTCCTTTGGAGTGTCGCAAACATTTACACTACCACTCTTACGTGGGTAAATATCATAACCATGCACAGTGTATTTTTCAGCCATAACTTCAGCACAATCAAGTCCGAGTTTTCCAAGACCAACAAAGCCAATTTTCATTTGAGGTAACCTTTCTAATGTCTATTCCTACTAATAATTTATACAATTTTGTCGCCCAGGCCTTAGAAAACAAGTTCTTAGTGAAGCACTTTTATCCATGGGGACACAAAGGCTTTGCAAACATCATTGACAACGAAAAAGATGATCGTCCAAATTGTGACGACTATGATGATATGCCAGTTATTATATGTCATGATCAAGAGCCATTAGACTTTGATCTCTATAATGATAAAAATCTTGTAAAACAATTAGATACCATCTACCCTGTGCTACGTAATATAATTCAAACGCACTTGGATAAAGGTATTACAAACTTAAATTTACGTTGGAGACAGCCTGCTATGCGCCAAGACTATTGGACATTGCTACACAGTGAAGTAAACTCCCCTGAAGTACTAAAATATGAAAGAACTGGCTTATTTAAGTGTGCTTATTGGTGGGCTCATGCTCCTATTGCTATTGATTGGTATAGATTTGCACGTTATGATAACAGACTTCAGCGACAAAGTCAAGACATAAAGGCAAATTTTTTAGTTTATGCACACGGAACAACTGGCAAACGTGCATATAGGAATTTATTCTTAGAACAGTTGCAAACATTAGATAATATACAAATTGGTAGTTTTAAAGATTACAAGGTAACCGGAGATAGCAGTGCAACCTATGATGCATACGATTTTGCACATTCCAATTGTAGCATAGTTTTGGAAACAGTTTATGACCAACGCATACATCTCACAGAAAAAACGTTGCGTCCGTTGGCATGCGGACATCCGTTTATGATACTTAACGGACCTGGTGCATTAGAAACAATACGCAGTTATGGATTTGAGACGTTCCAACCTTATATTAACGAAAGTTATGACAAAGAACAAGATCCAGTAAAACGTATGGACATGGTGTTAACAGAAATGAATCGTATAAACAGTTCGAGTGAAAAGTATCAACAGTGGATTTGGGATGGTTGTCAGCAAATTGCTGAACATAACAAACGTCTATTCTTTGACGATAAGTTTATTTGGCGTGTAAGAACAGAACTAAGAAAAACTGTGCGAACTGTATAGTTCTATATCCGCCTCAAGCAGTTGATCCAGTTTAGTTTCGTTAGCACTGAACCATTTGTTGTAATCAACTGTAAAATCTTGTGTGTAGTTGCTGCGATTCTCTTCTTGCCAACCTACTGTGCATCCGCTTATTGCACTTAGATCCTTACGAAGCTCACGCATCATACCGGTATGATACCAATGGTCAATAGCACACGGTGCTGCATCTACAAATGAATGTTGTGTGCCAAAATGTACTAGCAAGTCTGCTTGCTGAAAGGTTGGATTCTTTGGCGGATTACCTAAGTACCATTCGCCAATCATATCGATAGTAAAATTATAACTGTATCTTGCACCACAACCATAAGCAAACGTGCTTTTAAGTCTGCCCCAAGGCTCACGCAAGATACAAAACCTAAACGGTTCTTTTATGTCTGCATCCTTAGTTGCCATCTGTGCCGCCCAGGCACGTACTGTTTGGCTTGCACACTTAGGTATGTTTACAAAGTAAAAGTTGTCTACAACTGGTTCACTTGCATAGTATGTGTGGGTCACTTTTTCTTAGTGTTCATTGCTTGTGTGCCAAAAAAGGCAGCCACAATAGCCGCAACTGATACAAAGTATACACTTGCCATACTACCAAGTATCTTGCTTGCTTCTGTAAGTCCTATCAGTACTGCTAATACTACTGCAAATGGATACAGTAACATGCCAAACAATGCAAACCATGCCATGCTACGTTGTGCATCACGCATAGCATCTGCATCTTCTAGTTCTTTGCGTTTAAATTCGAGATACATTGCTTGTTCTGCTTTAGTTACTTTTCCATCACCGTTTGTATCTGCTGGATGAAAACCTGCTTCTTTGATTTCTTCTGCCATTCTAGCTCTCCATGTGTTACATGATATTTATAATTTTATCATTGTCTTTCTTTGTGTGTTCGCATCGGTATTTACGCCAATGAAAGTATAGTTCTGCTGGACTGTTCCAGTCTTCAAACGCCTCACGATAAAAGTCTATGGTTCTACTTTCTGAATCCTCATTAGTTACTTTCTTTGGCTTTTGTTTAAACGTAGGATCAAATTCACCAATAAGCACAAACTTCTTCGCAGTGCGTTCAAAATACTCTTTTAACCATTTGATATCTTGATTGGGTATGTGTCTTATAACTTGTAAACAAACAATAGCATCAAATTTTCTGTTACTTCGTGGAGGTTGACTGTAGTAACTTACACATGGGTCATACTGATAACTGCTGGTAAATCCACAACGTTGGTCAAACGGTGGAGTTTTAAGTGTGTACTGTTCACCTTTGCCACATCCGTAGTCGAGTAGTGTTTTCGCTCGATGATGCTTTCGTAAACTCTGTACTTGTTCAATGTAGTTTTTACTATCGTTACCAGCCCAGGCAGTTTCTTTCAATTGAAAGGCAGTGCCTTTGGCAACTGCGTCGTAGTATTCTTGTGATGCTTGCATCAACTATTTAGCGAGTGGATTATCCAATGCACGTTGCAGTTTGTTGTCCATGTACTTCTTAAGTTGTTCAACCTTGCTTACCAACAAATCCTTTTGTGCAACATATTGGTTCAACAGTGCGTCACGTTTGGTATCAAAGCGTTCTTCAGCATCGTCAACGTAGGTACGTGTTTTGTCCTCTAACTTGTTCATGTCATCTTCTACTTTGTCAACAATACGTTCAAGTCTAACAATGTCTTCACGTAGGCCATTTTTGATATCACGTGAATAGTCTATTGCATCTACTAGTTGCTGATTAATAAGTCTTTGTTGTGATTCTATCTTTTGTGTATCTATATTAGAGATAATTGCTTTCATGTCTGTGTAGTCTTTGTAGAATTCAAAACCAGCCCATAGCCCGCCTGCTAGTGTGGTAACTATAGGCAATACTAATAATAGTTTTGAACCTCCTACTTTGATACCACCATATTCTATTTCTGCCATTTTAATTTCCTTTTAAATTGTATTGTAATGCTTCTAAACGTTCATAGTTAGGATCGTTTACAAACCATCTTGCAAATGCATTATCCACTATGCGTCCGCCCTTTAGATTAACTTCTTCTTGTAGTTCACCGCCGTATAGTTTTGCTTTGTTATATTTGGCATAGTTTGGAACATAACCAATCATGCTGATCAATTGTGTTTGTATCTGTTGTTGTACTTCAAAACTAGCCGCCGTACTCATTTTATCAGCCAAGGACTGTGTGATTTCTTCACGTATTTGTTTTATCTTTTTAGTTTTGCTTTTACTGGATCAACTGGCACTGCTTCAACAATCACTACCTCTTCAATGACTTCTTCAACTGGTGTCTCTTCAACAACTGTGTTTTCAACTACCACCGGTGTTTCTACAACCACCACTGGAGGCTCAACGTTAATAGCATCATTTATCACAGGATCAAGAACCACAAAGTCGCCGTCGTTACCTGAAAGATCTACGTATCCAACACAAGCCTGATCGTACTGCGGATCTAAACCACACTGTTGATCAAAGTAAGCAGTTGCATATCCTGTACAAGCCATATTGTATAATGCATCTGCTTTACACATTGCTATGAAATAGTCTGGACAACCAGGATCTGATGTAGCATCTGCAAGACATTGTTTATCAAAATATGCCTGATCATAACCTGTACAACCTTTATCATATA
>FUIF01000197.1_pt1 | contig 11102 bp, 25 predicted proteins | sample 1003461 | NCBI WGS metagenome assembly FUIF01 (sample SAMEA80401918, study PRJEB19352) | marine metagenome
TTTGTTGAGCCAATGTATACGATCTACAAAAGGTGTTGTTTCATCTACATAATCGTAGCAATGAAACTGCACTAGTTTGCGAGACTCAGCTCTGTCAACATCTGTTGGCTTTGTTTTACGCACACAAGATATAATCTTTTCAAAGTCATCACGCAGTGCATGATTGTATAGCTCGCCATCGAGTATAACATCAGGATTAGCTTCAAAGAAAGGTTTAAGACTTTGTAGTATGTGTTCAATGTTTTTCCACTCTTTACCTGTACGTGAATAAGCTGTTACTACGCTATTGTCATATTGTATAAGACAACGCACACCATCAAGCTTTGGTTGCATGAATACAGTATTGTTGTAGTCTATTGGTTTGTCGCTAACTGGATATGCTAGCATTGGTTTTTTCTCATCATATATTATCTATTATTTTATTTAGTTTATCTATGTGCTTTTTTAGTATAGCACATTTTTCATATTCTTCTCTATCTTCATAGAGAGCGGATAGTGTCATTAGCCTAGCTAACTCACCAAGAGCGTGATCTTCATCTCTGTCTGCATAAAACGTAGCTTGGTCATTGCTTTTATCAAGACCGTATATACGTTTTACCATTTGATCCGCTAATCCGTCTATTAGTTTTCTTAATTGTTCATCAGTCATAACATTCATATTATCCATTAGCGTTCGTATTTAGTTTGTATTTAAAGATTAGATTGTGAGACTGGCCCACAAATATACAATTACCTGTATAATCAAAAATACTTATCCAAACATCATCTGTTTCATCTTTTGTCCACACGTAGTATATATAGTCAACACAGCGCATTAAACACGCGTCGGTTGGTTCTGGCGCTTCTAAATATACGTTAAACGCATCAATACTACATTTACCGTAATGTATACCTAGTTTTAAATGTGTTAACACTTGAGCAGCAAGACAGTCTACGCCATTGTAATCGCGTATTTCACCGTCTTGACGTATAAACTCTGCTAGTGCTACACCTAAAAAATCAGGGTAACCATCATAGTGATGATATATCTGATGTGTAACTTTTTGTGGGTGTTCGCTAAACGATACTCCATCTTCACGGTTAGCAAATCTAATTATTGCTTTAGTCGACATAAAATTGTACCTCCTCGTAGTATTTACTCTGCATACCTTCTATTAGCGATCTACCATTAGCAGTGTGAAAGCCATAGCTGTGGGTGTGTAAAGCGTCTATTGGTTTATTTTCTAATAATAATCTCATAAGCTCAAAAGCATCATAATCTACTTCTTCCGCTATATGATTTATAGCTTCTGCTAAAGCCTCGCAATTATGTCTTGGCTTACACTCAAGTTGAGTTGTAATGTAATTTTCTATTTGTTCTCCAGTCATTTATATTTACTTTTAGATATTCTATAACATTCGTATAGAACATAGGTTAAAAATAGCGCTGCATACATATTAGTCTAGTAATATCATATAAGCGCTTGCATTATTTTTTCTAAACCAGTCAAGGCCTTTTCTAAGTTCGTTAACATTTATATCAAAACCCATTTCATACATATTGCTAGCACCTATAATAAAGTCATACATGCTAAGTTCTTCTGCATTTAAGTAGCAACTGTCACCGCCAAAGCGGTTTGTTACTTCGGCTCCTTCGGTATATACTTCACCTTTGAACCATTTTGGTAATTTACTCATCTTCTTTTTTTATTTCTTAATTCTTCTAATTTATTTAATAATCTAGCCGCTACGTCCGGAGTAATCTCCTCAGCGTAGTACATATCGTATATTAGTCTTCGCATACAAAAAACTTTTCGCCAAACGCAAAGTCGTGGCTAGACATTTCAGCGAATGAATAATCAGTAAATGTGATTAGATCTTTTGCTTGACCAACTGTCAAATGTGACCAAAAGTAATTATCTTTCAAAGTGCTTGTGAGATTTTTGACAATACTTGGGTATTCTACAGCTTGCTCATCAAGCTTTTGTTTATACTCTGGTTTGAGTTTATCATACAATGTTTTCATATTTGGGTTTCTTTTAATGGGTTATCTTCTGCAAACAAATCTTCTACATAGTTGTAGATTTCTTCAGTTAAGTCGTAAGCATTGTCGAAGCTGAAGGACTCGCAACAAATTTTGTTGTCGTAGTTAATACCATAGTCAATACTGTAGTTATCTTCATTGTCAAAGTCAAACTGACCAACACCTGTTTCTATAGCTTCACGCAACTTATCAAACTGTTCTGGCGTGAGCTTTGGTTTGTTTAAGTCTTCTAGTTGCTTTTTAAGATCTTGTATTTGATCTCTGTAAGCGTTAGCTGAAGCGTTTTGCTCATCTAATAGTTTTTGTAAAGCTTCTAACTTTACTTCTAATTCTGTTTTAGTCATAATGGTTTAATTTAATTGGTTTATATTATTATCCGTTAGTGTTCGTATTTATTTTGTAACGTCTTTAAACTTTTGTAAGTTTTTAACTATAAGATCTAGTGCTTCTTTGTAATCTTCATAGAACTCGTCTGGATTACTTTCACTAGTACCTATTAGTTCGTACAAGCTATCGTCAATAGTTTGTATAGCTCGCTCTGTAGTTTCATCTATAACGTCTTCTATCTAACTAGTTTGCCGTTAAATCTTGTGTCTTTGTAAAATGCGCTCATGATAAATTGTATCTGTGTCCGTTAATAATTACTTGTACGTCGTTTACTGGTGTAGATTCTGGGTTTACAGAGTCACACCATGGCAAACCTGTTTTGTTTTGCTCAAGATAAGCTTCTTTCAAACACTTAACAACATAGTCATTCATTAAGTATGTAGGTTTTTGATAGTAGTTTCTTAGTATAAAATTAGCTAAGTATACTATTCGCTCGTCATAATTAGGTATTAGTATACGCTCTTTATGCTCATAGTAATGAGTATGGCTAGGTGGATACGTAACTGTTTTGTTAATTTGGTAAGGACTTGAGTTATACTCACTTACATTACGTACATAACCTGATCTATAACAAGCAAAACGCAAAGGTTTTGGTATACACGTCTGCCACATTTGCTGTATAGGTAGTTCATATACTTGTGTACCGTTTTTCTTCTGTCGTCTTGTTGAGACGTTTTTAATACCGAGCATATCAAAAACTTGTAATGCTTCGGTAGCTGTTGTTACTTTATATTTCATATTATTCAAATATTTCTAGTTTAGCAATTAATTCTTTTGTATATTTAGCTACAATTTTATCTTTGTAGTTTTCACGTAGCTCGTAATGAAATTTGTTCTTCATTGCTCCTGGAGAACTAGACTCAAAGTATTTAGGTCTTTCTCCTGTATAACCGTTACTGAACTTGTGAAAGTCAGAAATGTAGTCGATGTAATTTGGTAAGTCTGAACCTAAGTACTGAGCTATTTCTTTGTGAATGTTGAACATTTCTTCTGCTTTTTGTGCGATGTACTTTTCAGCTTTTTGCTGTAGTTGCTTTTCTATTTCATTAGTTGTTTTCATAATTCAATTTTAATCATGTTAATTCTTCCATCTGAGTGAGACATCCACTCACAATCATCTAATCTATGACCTTGATCAAGCATAATCTTTTCAAAGTCTTCCGTTTGCATCATTTCTTTATCAGTATCTATATGGTACTGATACACTAGACCATCTTCAAAGTCTAATACTGTTAATACTATCATATCTATTTAATTTAATTTGTTACTTAATAAAACGAGGTGGCCAAGTGAGTAAGAAGCTGAGCTAGAAGTGAATCACTTGCTAAGAGGACTGTTTACTAGTCATCAGTCAACACGTCTCACGCGCCACGCTCGTATTGTGCCCAAGGGTGGAGTCGAACCACCAATTAACCAACGTTACTAGCTACCGATTTCCGGTGGGCCGGGTTGCGGTTGTAGCGACAAGGCTCTATTTTTGTTCTGTTCCCAGCAGGAACTTCCCACATTACCATAGATTTACTGTTCACCTTGTACTTGGGCTATATATATTTAAGGCATAGTCACCCAAAGACTATTTTAATATCGCTTGACCGATAACCTTTTATCTAAGACATGTACCGTAACCTTTACGGCGACTTGCCTTGTAAATAGCTGCAGATACTGACTGCGATACTATTTGTATTGTATTACCTGTCTTGTGATTAGTAATAGGTGCTGAAGCTACACGCTCTACACTACTACAATTAACACAAGTCTTGTACCCGTATTTTTGCCTAACAGGGTGTACGGGCTCACCACATTTACAATAATTATTCATAGTTAATAAGCTTTTGTCATTATATTCAATTATATTATCCAACGGTAATCGTATTTATTTTGTTACGAGTTAATACCTTGAGTAACTAGCATAAATGCTATTGAACCTAATAAAGTTAGTGCGCCACCTATCATGGCTAAATCTGTGTGATTAAATTTTCTCATAATTACTATTTTACGTTTGGTTTTGAAATCCATATTTGAAACACTTTTTGTTTTGCTGTAAATTTATACTGTGTGCCAAAAGCATCATATTGTTTGCACTCTGCCTTGTCTTGACCTTGTTGAGTACATATTCTACGCTTGTCACCTTGACCATCGTTTAGTGATACAATAATATCTTTAGCTCCAGTATATTTTACCCAATGATAATTAGAATTAAACTTTCCAATGTAAAGATATTCTAAATCATCATAGTCAACGTTATTGTTGTACAATACCATCTCGCTTCTACCAAATATACTTTTAGTAGTAACGTCTATGTATTCTGTAGTCTGACTTTTAGCCACATAACCACCTAGTAGTAATGCAACTGATAGTGTTATTTTCTTCATATTTAGTCATTTTGAATACCTTCATACACTTCACCAAGGCTTAATTCTCTTGTATTGCCATCAGCATCTACATAGAATCTAGCATTGTATAAGTTGTCAATAGGTATAATTAAATTTAATTCATTGTGCGAGAACTGGTCATACACTAAGTTGTATACAAGATTCTCTGTTATAGCTTGTAAACCGTCGTGTATAAAACTACCACCAGTTACTTTTCTACCGTCTATCATAGCGTAAAATTCATAGTCATCGTAGCGAACGTCGTCTACTTCAGGCAGATTTGCTATGTTAACTACATAACAACTAGCGAATTTTTTAACACCACTAGTGTCTCGACCTGTACAAACGCTGATAGCTCGCCAGTGTACTTCAATACCTGTCATTGCTTTTACGTTGCAAGCGTTAATTAAGTCTTGCTCATACTGTTCTTCTCGCTTATCACAAGAAGTTAGCGCGAGAGTAGCTGCTACTGCCGCTGCTATAAATTTGTTACTCTTCATAAATGTGTCGTTTTAGTGCTACTAAATAATAGTAGATTAGTAAATACACTGCTAAATCTATAGGTGTCATTAGTCTATTTCATCACAGTTTTCGCATTCAAGGTAGTAACAAGCTAATTTATTACGCATTAAGGTTAACCAGTAGTTACTACCCCACTTTTCTTCATAAGAACCCATGTTAGTATGACCTTCTTGCATATCTTCATATTGCCAGAATAGTATATCATCTAAGTCTATGATTATCATTTCTAAGTCTTGTTTACTTATTTTAACTGAGTCCTGTGGTGCTTGACCATAACTTGCTCCTGCAATTAGTAGTGTTGCTACACTTAATTTAATTTTTTTCATATTAGTAGTATTTATTTAATTCATTTTCTTCATACTGTTTGATTTGCTCGTCGTAAGCTTCATCAGGAAGTTCACCGACAACATACTCGGTTGTACCGTTTTTACTTGTTATTTCATCAAGCCAAGCGTCAAACTCTGCAAACTTGTCATGCTCGTATTTTACATTGTTATCGCTATCAATGCTTATACTTATACCATATTGTTGCCATGTAAATTTCATATCTATATTTTATTATATTATCTATTAGTATTCGTATTTAATTTGTGTACTATTTGAGCTATAGTTAGCGGAACTAATAGCATTAGCTTTAATACTAGTAGTCCAAAGAACAAAGACAATAACATTAGTTACCTTCTGCTTTTAATTCGTCAATATAACTTTGTCTGTAACCTACGTCTTTAGGCACATTTTCATTGTAAAACTCAAGAGCTTCAGACTTCTTGTCGAACAGTTTATCTAGTTGTTCAAGTACAAAATCTCTTTGTTTTCTACCTTGCTCAAACACTCGGTAGTCGCAGGACATCATAGTATAGTGGTCCATACTCTGTAATAATTGTTGTAATTCTAATTTAGTCATAATTCTTATGTTTTTTCTTACGTGTATATTTCTTTTTATTCTTGTATACTTTAGTTTTAGGTACTATTCTACCTAGTTCTAAGTCGACTTGACGTCGTATACCTCTTTTATTTTTAATTGTAATTTTCATAGAAGTGTAGGTGGAGTCGAACCACCGAGTAGAATTTCACACACTCAACCATTTACACTAGTCTTCTAACTGAGCAGGTTTTGCCCAAGTCGGAATGTTATTTGATGAAGTATAGTTACCGTATTTTTGGAAACACTCCATTGTCTCTAATTTCTCTTGATTAAGAGCATAGACACCATCGTGGTCATACTTAATGACATCACCTTTTTTGTTAGTAAATTGGATTACCAATTCTTTACCAACCATTGCTTTTGAGATTACAAATCTCTTTTTTTCTAGTACATTTGACATAATAATTTAATTTAAAAAGTTAATAGTTTTAGTTAATATTTCTTCTTTTTCTACCATACTACAAGTATCATAACCAAACTCTGAGTATAATTCTTGAGCTAACAAGTCTTGTATTTTATTGAAGTATACAACTTGTATATCAGTGTCGCCATATTGCTTGGCATAGTTGTAATGGTATTTGTATTTGTTTAATAATTTTTGCATAATCTTTATATATTATCTGTTAGTAATCGTATTTGTTTTGTTTATCGACTTAGTTTATAGTTTAAGTCTTTGTTTAAAGTATGAGTATCTTTGTTGTAAGATTTTAGTGCGAGTTGATTTATATAAACATAGCCTTTTGCTTTAAATTGGTCAGATAAAGATATTTCTTGATAGTAATCTGGTAGCTGATGAAGTTGAAAAGGTATATAAGTGTTATTGTTTAATTTAATAATGTTAGTTGATTTAGAGATTTTTAAAGACATAATTTTTAATTTTTTAAAGTTTAATAGTTTATTTTATTTATATATATTATCTATATTAAGTCGTATTTATTTTGTTACGCTTTATCAACTATTATCAAATCATAGTCAGGATTTTCAGACACTCGTTTATTCATTAACTCTACTAAGTTTTCAATAGAACCACCTGAAGATTTCCAGTGAGTGAAGCCACTTGGGCCTTCAGTAGTAACTGTAATTTGTTTGTAGTCTAACTCGACAAGTATTGATTTATCTACTGGTGTATTTGAGTAGTCATAATTCATTAGTTGTTGCTTGAGCAACTCTCTATGTAATCTAGTATTTTTCATAATATAAAGAATAAAGTTAGTTGTATTGTAATAAAAGTTATTTGTAATATCAAAGTATTTTTTTTAGAGTATTTAGTTGTATTTGTTTTCATATTTATATTATCTAATGTAGTTAGTATTTGTTTTGTAAAAGTAGCTTGTTTGTTTAGTGAATGAATTTAGTTACGAGTCATTCCGCTCACTCTCTTTACTTACAATTATTGTTTCAATATATTGTAGTATTATTCCGAGTAGTATTAGTATAGTAATATCGTGTAGTATTTGCATAATTCAAAAGTGTGACAATAGGTTATTAAGTTAGGTTTAGTAGCAGGCAAGTGTCACTGTTTATTTAACAGCGAACTCGCGAGCGAAAGTTGGTAAGTTATTACTATTAGTATAGTTACCATACTTCTGAAAACATTCCATAGTTTCAAATCTTTCTTGATTTGCAGCATAAACTGCATCATGTTCATAAGTGAATGTTTCACCTTTTTTGTTTGTGAAAGTAATGATTGCATTTTTTTCCGATTAGTGATTTAGCAATAGTAAATCTGTTTTTAGTTAATTTCATAATAATTTAATTTAATTTAATTTAGTTTATTTATTTTAGTTATATATATTATCCAATATACTTCGTATTTAGTTTGTACTATCTTCTTTTTTGTTTTGCTAATTCGTTTCCAATTATTGTAAGATTTTGTAACAAATGAGAGAAAAATAATTTCATAATAGAATAATTTAATTTGTTTATTTATTTATATATATTATCCAGAAACGGTCGTATACGCTTTGCAAACGAAACGAAACGGAAAAACGAAGGCGGGGGCGGCTAAACGAAACGGCTTTTGTAGGAGGGGAGGGGGAGGGGCGGGTAGGGGCTACACTTTACTCCTATATTTATAATATTTTTTTTTATTATGCAAGCGTGTAACTATAGTAGTATGTTACACAAGAAAAGATTAAGACACAGAGGTATTATGTCTATGTATCGCGGACCATTGTCTAAGATGATAGACGAAGCTGCAAATGAAAAAGCAGCGTCAATGCTTAAAAACGTAGAAGGTGAAGGATCTCTTCCAGAAGGCTACGTAGAAATAAGTAGAGAAGAAGCTCGTAAAGATAACCCAGATCTTTTAGAACTAGGTGATGATGATGACAACGTGTATTTTAGAAATAAGTTTGGACATGTTGTAAGTAAAAATCCGCTAGAGGATCCTTCTGAACTAGGTATAATAACGACAGCATTATCTGAAAAGGAAAGACAAGACGTTTACGGCGACGCTTCTTTAACAAACAACGCTAGTGGCCAAACGTTTTGGTCTACAAGATTCGACAATGAAACTCCTGATGGACCAGTACAAGAAGAAGAAGAGGTTGATTTAGATGAAGCTCAGATAGTAAGAACTAGTGGTAAAGCAGGTAAGCTCCAAGCTTTTTCTGAAGAAAATCCACACGCTAGTGAAAACATGAGCCCAGGTGATTTAACTAAAGCTAGAAGATGGGAGAGATTAAACAACACGCAATTTAAGAGAAGCAGTAGTAATAGATTTGGCGGTGGTAGCGGTAAGACTAGCACAGAGCAGCAAACACTATCTGACGCGCGTAATAATGTTAAGAGAACATCGGGTGATATTCAGCCTCCTACAAACAAACTTAAGTACGCTAATCCAGGCCACATACTTAATAAAAGAACAATGTCATTTAGAAAGAAACGATGAGGACTAGAAGGTTTATGCATGGTAAAAGAAGACGTAGATCTGCTCTCAAATTTTTAGGAGCTATAGGCGCTATGGTAAAAGGCTTGAAAAAGAACAAGTCAGGCTCAGGAAAACAGATGATACAAGGTGTTGATCCTAACTACGCACCTACAGAAAGCGAAAAATATAATCCAATGGAGCAAGCTTCTAGCGGATTATCACAAAATAAAATGGATATAGAACGAGATAAACAATAAATTATGGGATTAAAGAATCAAGCAACAAGATATAAGAAGTTACCAGGTGTAGGATGCTCACCTACTAAAATTATTGGCAACTTATTTGGAAATATGGTCAGCAAAAAACTTGGCGGAGACAAGTATGCTGGCGGACAAACAGCTGGAGGTAAGGTATTAGACGCTATTGGAGGCCCCGTTGTTGGCTTTGCAAGAGGAATTTTTGGTAAAAAATAGAAACTATAGCGTAACTATACTACCGTAAACTAATTATTAACCAATACATAAACCAAAATGACGTATTTGTATTACAAAACTAGTACGTGGACCGGAAATCCACAAATTAACGAGAAAACCAAGGGCCAATGGGAACACCTTGCCAACAAAAAGAACTGGCGAATCACCCAATTACCCAACGGTTACTACCAAACAGAGGTAAATCACCCTGATGACGCAGAAAAATGGTCTGACGTTACACGCAGAGAAACTTTAGAAGGTGCAGAAAAAGCTATTGATGGCTCAATTGAGCACTTTACTAAGAAACTAGAGGCTACAAAAGGGCCTAAGGTGGTAAAAACTTTTGAAAAATAAGTAGTAATTTAATTTAATTTAATATAATGGAATACAATCTCCCTAGCGAGATCGTCAAAGAGCTTAATTTTGGCGATGAGGCTAAAAATCGCGTCATTTCTGGCGTGAACAAACTAGCAAAAGCAGTAAAATCTACACTCGGCGCGTCTGGTAAGTGCGTAATTTACGAAGATGCGCGAGGTAACCCAGTAATTACTAAAGACGGTGTTACTGTAGCGCAGTCAGTGGTACTATTTGACCCTGTAGAAAACATCGGAGCCACACTTATTAAAGAAGCGGCTAATAACACAGTGCGCGAAGCAGGTGATGGCACGACTACTGCTACTGTTTTAGCAGAATCAATACTTACACATGTCTATAATTCTATGGACAAAGCTACAATTAGAGAAATAAAGCAAGGTATGCAGTCTGGTTTAGACAAAGTGATAGAATATTTAGACTCTATCAAGATAGAAGTAGACTCTGACATGCTTAACAACGTAGCTACTATCAGTTGTAACAACGATAAAGAGCTTGGAACGATTATAGCAGAAGCTTATACAGCGGTGGGTAAAGACGGTGTTGTGCTTATGGAAGGTTCTGGCACAGATGAGACGTACGTAGACACCGTAGATGGTATACAGTTTGATTGCGCGTTAACATCTCCACACTTTGTTACTAACACTGACAAGCAAAAAGCAGAGTTAGATAATCCTCTAGTGTTGATATGTACATCTGAGATACCTAACATGCGTAAGATACAAAATATATTAGAATATGTTATTAAACAGAACAGATCACTGTTAATAGTAGCACCAGTGTCTCAGCAGGTTAAATCATCTTTATTGATGAACAAAGTAAAAGGTAATATTAAAGTAAATATTATTGACCTACCAGGCTTTGGTCCTACTAAAAACGATACTTGTCAAGATCTAGCTATAATGACAGGCGCTACTCTATTTAACGAAGAACTAGGTGATGATTTAGAAATGATGTCACCAGATCATTTAGGTGAAGCTGACTATGCGGAAACAGACGAGAAGAATACTGTTATAACACTAGACGTTGATGTAGAAGCTATAGGTGAGCGCATTGATCAAGTAAATAAACAAATTGCAGATGAGAAAAATGGTTTCATTAAGAAAAAGCTGGAACAAAGATTGTCTATGCTATCGGGTAGTGTTGGAATTATCCG
>FUIF01026084.1_pt1 | contig 11100 bp, 13 predicted proteins | sample 1003461 | NCBI WGS metagenome assembly FUIF01 (sample SAMEA80401918, study PRJEB19352) | marine metagenome
TATATGTTAAAACTTTTTGCATTTGCAGGATCGTCAAATTGTTCACGAAGAAGATGGAAGTTACCTGTTGATTGCCTTGTGCTTCTAGAACCTGATCCACCTTTTATTTGTACATAACGATGTTCATATTGATTACCAGTAACTTCACGTGTTCCGCCTATAGAGTACTGCATTCTTATTTCATATTGTGAACCGTCTGTACCATCTACAGCTAACTCACCAATGAGAATATGTGTGTCAAATGTGTCAGCTTGTAACGATGAAAATGTAAACTCTGCTTGTGCAGAAGCTAACGTTTGTGTTTCTATAAGTGTAAGTTTGCCGTTGGCACCACCTGCGTCAGGTAATAAATCTATATCTTCATCAATAGGATTACCGTCTATACCAAGTGTGCCACCTTCTTTAAGCATTAATAACATTGACATAATTAAAAGTATACCATTAGTTTAATCCCACAAGGTTACCTAAGTACAAGACAATATCACTCATTTGTGTATCAGATAAGGTAGTGTTGTATTGCCATATACCGTTTATATCAACTGGCGAATGACTATAACTATTCCATTCAGCACCTTTATTTACAGTCATTGGACCAAAATAACCTGAAACACCGCTGTTTACATTTGCTTTAGTAATTTGTGTACAAACCCATTGCATTTCTTGCCCTAACTATGTATGCTGCTTCATTTTGATCAGTAGTGTTAGATCTAAAACCATGTACGTACCATAAACTACCATTTGCTGCTGAACTTAACGTTGACACTGTATCACCATTGCCACTACTGTCTGGTGTAATTAGTGTGTTTGCAACTCTACATTGACCATCACCAAATTCTTGATGACCAAAATAACTTTTTCTACCACTAGAATGATACGCCCTTATAGGTGATCCTTCACCTGCTTCATTACTATCAGAAACACCATCACCCCATCTAGAAATCCAAAACGTACTCTGGTTGCTTGCATTTATTTGTATTTGACTTATTTCCCAACCATCATCTGTACCATCAAACCTGACTGCAGGAAGTGTTACAGCAGTACCACCTGAATATGGAACATCTGTAACTGCTGCTACATAAGTAGGTGTACCATCAACTATTTGCGTAACTGAATTACCTAAATGATCGTCCCATTGATTGCTAGCAGTATTCCAAGAACTAGCATGAAATATATAGCTAGGATCTGCACCTATGTTTGGTGGTATTAAAAGGTCTCTGCCACCCGATAAACCGAATCTGCCTGATCCAAATGGCATTTAACTAAAATCTTGTAATGAATTAAGAAGTGGTGTAGCACCGTTTACAAATAAAAATGTAAGTAAATCTACTTTGTTAGCACCAGTTGTCATAGTAAAACCTGCAGCACCTGGTGTTAATGCAGTAACATTAGATCCTCCATTCACCGTCACAGCATTTATAGCAACAGTTTTATCAGAACTTGCATGTTGTGTTATTTGTAATGTAAATGTTGATACACCTACTGTAGGTACATTTGTAAAATCTATATCTGTAATATTTTCTGTTAGTGTAATTACACCTGTATTACCATTTGCCATATTGATTGCTACGACACCACTAGAACTTGTAAGTGTTTGTGTAGTTTCTTTGTATGCTTTTAGTTCTTTGTTACCTACAACCATTGCAGGTGTTTCTAACATATCTTTTACAGCTGCATTTGTAGGTATATGTACGTCATCATCTTGATTTGTAATACCCTCTGCTTCTGTTGTAAGTGAGTCTGCTGCAATTTGTGATACTGAAATATCAGCAAGTGCTGAATTTATTGCAGAACTTTTTATTGTGCCTTTTGTACCAGAAGAATAATCTGTATCTACAAGTAAATCTATTGCGTCCCATATATCTTCAAAGTGTTGTTTAGTAGGTACAATACGTACTTTTGTGCCTGCAATATGTGCTAAACCACTTGTGTCTGCTGATCCATCTAAATATCTATTTGCAATATCTGTAGTAACAACTGTTGTAGATGTTATGTTACCGTCAACATATACGTATTCTCTTGCAGAACTATCGTCAGGATCTAACACCATATAAAAAGGTGCTTGTAATCCTGTTGTAGATTGTAAAAAGAATGTAAGATCTAAAGCATTTGCTTGACTTGTAAGCTGTGTTTCAAATGCGTTTACATTTTTTGCTTCCCATGCACCTCTAGTTGTAGGCATTATCCACCTCCAGGAGGATTGTCTTGTATTGTATTACCTGCAGCAACCCATTCTTGTACTAAGTCATACCATATACCCCATGTTTTATTTACAGGTATACATGTTCTATCGCCATTCTTCCATATAATATTTAATGTTGTTTGTGTGCCGTCAGGATAGTAACCTTTTTCACAATAATCTATAAGTTCTATATCTTCACCCATTATAACTCCGCGTCTGCTATCAAACTAGATCCGTTATTCAAGACTAGCACACCACCATGACCATCTGGTTGACCAGAAAAGTCTGTTTCAAATATACCTGTACCAGGTCCTAAACCGTTTGTACCACCTGTTTGATGGTTAAAACCAGGACTAGGCACATTTACTGTGTCAGTTGATCTATAAAAAGTTAACGAACCACTATTACTAAACGTTGGATCTGTACGCATAGGTGCTGCTATAGGTACAAAAGCGTCAACAGCGTCTGACCTTGTTATTGCACCAGAAGCTACTATTTGATCTGCACCATTAGCATGGTATCTTTGATAATATCTTAAACATTTAGCACGTTCTGTAGCAAAATCTGTAACAACAAAATCACTAGCTTGTGGTCCTCTCTCTAATTGTACTTGTGCAAACTGTACAGAATCATTAGCACCACCTTCTAGCATTAAACGTACTTCTAAATAATGTGTTGTACCTTCATCATTAGTACCTGCTGTTTTACCTGATATGCTTGCAGGAGTAAATGTAAATGTTTTTTTGTCCATGTATTTAAAGTTGTTGAACTTGTGCCTACATCAGTTGTTACCGCAGTGCTTGGTGAACCACCACTACCAAAGTTTTGTGATATTTGTACTTTTATGTTAGGCGTGCCTGAAGATGATTTACACCAAAAACTTAATGTACATTGTGTAGAAGCAAATGTATCTACACCTTCTATTCGCTGTGCAAGGTAATCATTGTAACCGCTAGTTGTACCACTGCTTTTAGATAATGATATAAAGTGTTTTGGATTGTCAGGAACATCAGTTTGTCCTAATGTAAAATTTTCTTGTGATACGGAGGTACTACCAGTCCCAGACTTTTGTAGTCGCCACCTATCTGCTGTATAACCATTAGCAGAAAATCCAGAGTTACCTCTTTGCCAAACACAAAAGTTACCATTGATAATTTTATTTACAACACCGCCACCAAAACCAATAGCTTGATTACCTGTAGCAAGTTCTATATCGCTGTTAATTGTTATTTTAGATCCTGTATTACGTTCGCTTATAGAGTCTGTTTGTATACCGTTATTTGCAAGTATTTGATTTGTTACAGATAACTGATTACCTATTGTTACATCATTAGGTTGTGATACCGTAAATGTATCTCCTGATAAAGCAACATCTATTTCATTAGTTGTACCTTGTACAGTCAATGTTTCGGTATCTAAATCTACTGTGCCTGTATTACTACCATCAGATATATTTAAGTCATCATCTATATCTTTTGCGTCAACATACGCTTTTGTTGCAGGTTCTTGTGGATTTGTAGGATCAGGTACATTACTTAAAACTTGATTGTTTACATCTACAGGTCCTGCTATTTTTATAGACTCTGCTGTACCACTGCTGTAATCAACATCTACTACTTTACCTATCGCATTCCATATATCATCAAAATGTTGTGACATAGGTGATATACGTACACGATCACCAGAGCTATGGTCAATACCAGAACTAGCTGCTGATCCTGCTAAAAATCTATTATCTACTGTAGATGTAGTCATTGTTGTAGATGTAATTGTGCCGTCTATAAATATATATTCTCTTTTAGCTGCGTCATCTGGATTTATAACTATGTATACAGGACCTGATCCTGCAAGATTACCAGTAGAGTTTACTGACAATGTAACATCAGTAGAGTTAAAAACAGAAGTTAACGTAGTTTCAAACGCGTTTTCTGTAAATGCCTTTGCTGCTTTTCTAGTATCTGCCATTACGATCCAAACTCATATATACCTAGTTCTCCCACACCTAGTACACCTAATGATGTAACTTCATCTAGTGTATTTGTTACCTGCTGTCCACGTACTTGTATTGTACAAAATACTGTAGATGAACCTCTCTGTACTATTTCAGTTACAGGTAATGTTACATTCTCTAGAATACCACGCACAATCAGGTCAGGTCTAAAAACTTTGCATGTTACAGATTTACCTTCTAATCTTTGTAAAGTGTTAAATAATTTAGCACCGGCACCAGGTATAATTTTACCTCTTTTACCAGGTCGTTCTAATTTATCTGACACGTTAACAGGTAAACGTAATATAACGTCTTCCGGTTCTGGGAATGCACGTACAGCAAAAGAATAAACTTCTGGTGTATGTGTTTTAGCGTCATTAGAACGTAATGTTATTTTAGGTATAAACCATCTAGCAACAACGTTTTGTATTGTAACTTCGTCTCCGCCTTCTCCTTGTTCTAAGTTTTGTATTGTTGCATAGTTTGTAGATGAAGGTGTAGTTAAATCATTAAGATCATTACTAAAATCAGTTTGTACAGATGTATTGTTTGCTATTGTATCTACATAAAGTCTAGATCCTACCCATTGTTTTGGTTGTGATGTAAAGAAGTCAGCAGCTGCCATAATTAAATAGCCATCTTGTACATAAGTGCTTGCTTCTTGTACTAGACCTACACCTGCTACTAGAAAAAATAGTTGATCTTTAGCTACGACTATATCTAAAACTTTACCTGCTGTAGAAGTAACAAAATATTTATCTCTAGCATAACCTAATGTTGGTAAATATATAGAATACAAATGTGTCTCTGTTGCACTGTCTATAACACCAAAATATACTTGGTCTCTTGTTGCATAAAATTTTTCTGGCGAATGATCTAGTGTACTGTCATCAGCACCAAATTCTTTTATAAGTTGTCTGTTAGATACATTATACAAATTAGTGTCATTGCTTAATACACCTCTATATAATCTACCTACCTTACCACCTCCTGATGTTGACTCTGCTGTAGAAAAAAATATTATACCGTTAGACTCTAATACATCTACAATCTCCTCGTTTTCTATATATGTTTGTCCTGCTAGTTCTAAACCGCTAGAACCTTCTTTTATAGAATATATATATCCACCATCACTAGCAGCTAATATAACTGCACCTGCGTCTTCTACAGCTGCCCACTTCTCACCTGATGGTAAATCTTTTATTAATGTAGGTGTACCTGCACCTGCAAGTTCATATAACTTACCGTCTGCTTCTGCTGATATAATAATATTTTTTACAGCAAAAATTTGTTCTATAACTCTACCTGTTGCGGTTGCGTAACTAGAAAAAGTTGATGAATCTGCTAAATCTTTTTGTCGTACTACAGAGTCAGTACCATCACTAAAAGCTACATATAAAGTAGAACCATCTAATGCCATGTCTTTTACAGTATTTGGTGCTACACCATTAGTATATGTTGTTACAGTTGCAAAATTATCTGATGTTATAAATACTTGGTTACCTCTACCTAAAGCAATAATATCTTCATACTCAACCATACATTGTATTGCTTCTGTACTTGCTTGTGAAGCTATAGCTTCTGTTTCTTTATGTAAACATAAAACTATATGCGTCACCTTTTTCTCCTGCATTCTTAAATACATCTACACCTTTACTATCAAAAAATCTTCTAAAATCATTAGGTGCTGCATTTCTTTGATGTGCTTGGTCTAATCCTGCACCACCAGTAAAATCTGATCTTGCATAAGTTTGACCAAACTCTGCTCTAAATTCTTCTGGTGTTTGTGCTGTGTTAATCTGTTGCGCAGCTAATGGTGCAGTTGTAACACTAAGTTCTCTACCTGGTGCTACAGCAAGTCTAAGTAGTAAGTCTGTAGTACCGTCTGATATTTGTGCCTGGTATCCCCATGCTAATGCCCTGTCGACATTCGATGTATTAGGTATAGGCATTAGGTAAAACTAATTCCGTAAAGTTCTACACCTTGTGGGAATCTTGATCTTTGTTCTCTTCTTGCTCTGTCTAGTAACACTCCGTAATATCTTAACAAAGCATTACGTAATCTCTCACCAGAACCTACAGGTATACCTCTTTGTTCTAAGTTTTCTGTTATAAAGTCTTGTGTTGTAACGTCGACATCTAGTTCTGATAGTAACTGTGCAATAGCACCAACCATAACTATTTGTTCATGGAAATCTTCTAGACCTGATGTAGTGTTTAGATCTGTTGCTTCTGTTGTTGGTCTTGTAAATTTAGAAGCATATACAACAAATACACTTTTACCTGATGTAGGTGCTGATGGAAACTGTACAGCACATTCTGTTGATGATGGTGTAAAGTCTGTAAGTAATTCTAAAGGTACATCACTATATACAGTTGTACTAGATCCTGCAGTAGAATTATCTATTTTTGCTTGTAATATTCTTTGTGTACCTGCAGGCATTTCTACAAATTGTGTAGATGATGTTGTTAATGTTGTTTTCTTAACTGCATATAAAGCAGGAAACAAACCAACTACCTGGTCACCTATAGCATTTGCTACGTTGATTCTAGGATATTTTGGTTTAATAATTATATCTGTGCCAGTTAAATGTTCAGCAGCTGTAGAACCTAATCTACCACGTTCTACTGTAAGTGTTCTAGCGACAGTGTTAATGTTTTCAACCATGATAAGTTCTTGACCTATCTCTATAACAGAACCTGCACCAATTAATTCTTCTTCTTCCGGTGTTAATAAACCTGCTTGATATGTAATAGAAGTAGCAGCAGATGTAAGACCTGTGCCACCTGTAATACTATCTGTATTAGCAACCTGTGTAAGAGGTTCTTGCTCTTCTACAGGTCTAAGATATTCTCTATAAGTTCTGTCTATAAGTTGACCAAACGTTGACATTGGTTCTCCTTATGCAGTTCTAAATAATAATTTAATTTTTCTGTCAGCAGCTTCTGTTGATCCAGATGTGATTCTAATAAAACCACCGCCTGCAAATGCCCAACCACTAGGATCGATTCTTATTGCGTCTCCTGCACTTACTGTGTAAGATACTTCGGTGCCATCTGTTTCTTTGATGTCTACAAAGTTTGTTCCATCGACTGAATAGTCAAATGTAACAGCAGTTCCTGTCATAGCTGACGGGAATACAATACCGCATAGTAACATGTTGTCACAATTTACTGCGAGACTGTTGCTTGCGTCACTTGATATATCAATTAAAGCTACTTCGCTTTTTGTTCTTCCGTACATTGTTTCCTTATTTTAACATACTCCAAAGACCGCTACGTTTATATAGCGGTCTTGGAATAATCTAATTAGTTGGATTAACCAACTACGTTGTCGATTGCACAGTGATATTGTTGTGGTCCGAAATCGAAAGCCATTTCCATATATACTGCTTTTGCAATCCTTGCTTTATCATCTTGATCTAAGTCTCTAACAAACATAGTTCCATAACCTGGAATGTTAAGGAATACTGGTTTGACGAAGCTAAGGTCAACGATAAATGCTTGCTTAGAACCGGTGATGGTTCCTGCAGGCAAGTAATCAGATAATGCGAGACCTAATGATCCGAATGGTGTAACGATTGTATCAATGTCAACACCTCCGACATTTCTGTCTCTTGGTAGGATTCCGTAATTAACAGATCCGACTGTTGCTTTAACTAATTCTTTGTTAAGATCCAACAACATTGTTGGGCTAACGAAAAGAACTGGTTGTCTCATTGGCGCACCTGCGTCATAAAGAGTTTTCATTGCAGAAGCAATGATGTCCCAGTTGATTTTTTGTGCGGCAGGAGTACCTGCACCGTCGTCGTTATTTACAGAGTTACCGCCTGATAGGTCTTGATGTGCTTTAAGACCTCTCATTTGACGATCACCTGATGTTCCGTCGTTGTATGTTCCATTAAATGCTTGGAACTCAACCTTCTTAGCTACTGTTTCCAGTACCAATTCCATCTGATAAGCTAACTCATCAGAGATAGGATTATTACCCTCTAAAGATAATGCAGGATCGGAGTTCTTGTAGTTTCCAGATAATTGGAAAGGTACGATTTCACCTGACGCAGCTTGTGCTGTATAAGATACTTGTGCTGCTTCATGGAAAATCTGAAGAACGCCCTGTTGTGCGCTTCTATTTCTACCTGAATAGTTAGGTGAACCACCTTCATCATCAGGAGTAACAGAAGAGATTGTTGCATTGTCTTGTGTTTGAAACTGGAAGAATGTACTATTGATAGCATTTCCGCCGTTCAATCCACCTGCTGCTGCTAGTAGAGGAGTTCTATGTGGTGTTATTTTAAATAGTTCACCAGTAAAATTATTAATATCACTAGCTACTATCGGATTTGCACCTGATATTGCACCCATTATATTTCCCTTCTAGTCTTGCGACTTGTTATTAATTGCGTTTCTCTTGTTCTTGTAAAGCTAATTTTGCTCTAAGACTATCTCTTACTGACGTATTTGGATCAGAAATAATTTCATTAACACGTTCTGTAAAGTCAGGCGTTTTTATAGCTTGTGAATTTTGTTGTATAGCTTCTAGTTTCTGGTCACTCTCCATGATCTTCGCAGCAGCTACTTCGTTGTTCTGCTGTACTTCAGTATCAATGTTGTAAGTTTCCTTTAACCATGCACCTAACTCTGCGGTATCTGGTTTTCCATCATATAGATCGAACGCCATTTTACCTGTGCCAGAGGTAGGATCTAGTCCAACATCTTTAAACAAAGAAGTCTTTACGACACTCTTTAGTTCTTTATTCTCTGCTTCTACAGATTTAAGTTTGTCCCTTAAACCTTTTATGCCTTCATTATTTTCTGTATTTTCCATTACTTCGTTTTCGTTTGTATCAGTCATTGATATTCTCCATTTCTCACACTATTACACTTAACTCCAATAAGGTGTGGTACATATTGGGAGTGGTTACAGTATTTTATACATGTTGAATGGGCGCTGTAACATACGCATACAACACCTCTACGAATTTAGTACGTGGACTAGACGTAGGAACCTAATCCAGAATTGTCGATCTATTATTTAGTTGGCGGATACAGACCACGCCAATAAGATTATTATAACACAAAAAATCACTGCTAGCGCATTTTTTCCTGGTTGTGTCAATTTTATTTTATAAGCGTCATTCCAAAAAGTCCATGCCTTGTCAGCAATAAAATGACCTTTTTTATTTCTAGCTCTTACCCATTTAAACACTATACCTCCTCTAGTCCTGTGACACCTCTAGCAGTAACAGCAGCACCACCTTCTCTTGTAAATGCTGTTTGTGCTTCTGCTTCTAGTCTGTCTCTTATTTGATCTGCAACACCTGCACCGAATACTTCTGATTCAATAAACTCTGACAAACCAAATATATCTTCTCTACCTGTAAATCTTCTAGCAAGTCTTTGTAATCTAGGTAATTGTGTTTCTGCTCTAGCTGCTAATCTTTGTGCGCCTTCTCCTGTTAATCCTGCACTTACTAATCTTGTAGCTTGTTCTGTAGATATAGCAAAACCTTGTTCTTGTAATGCACCACCTATTTGTGCTACGTCAACACGTTGTTGTATAATTTCTTCTGATATATCTTCAGATATAAAACTAGCAAATATTGCTTCATCTGTTATATCTTCTGTACTAGGAAATACATTTGGATAGTTATTAACGTAATATTGTTTTACTGCGTCAAACTGGTTAAACAATGCGTTATATGCCGTACTTAATCTGTCTTCAAATGTTCTAGGTGACACATCATTTTGAAACAATGTTTCTATTTGATTTTCAAAATACTCTGGATTTAGATTGTAGTCTTGTAATAAGTTAGAATAATCTTCTTTTCTTTTAATATAATCTAACTCTGGTGTAGCAGATTCTGAACGAATAGTTACACCATCTTCTCTAAATATACCTGGAAACTTGTCTTTGTATGCTTGTGTAGTTCTTATAGCTCTTATTGCTTCTTGTTCATCACCACCGTTTGTATTAAATTCATCTATAAATTTTGTTACAAGCTCATCGCCTAACCATGAATAATTTCTTTTGCAAACTGTAAACCGTCAAATTCTTCTACAGGATCACCAGGTACAATTACTTGTGGACCAGGTAATGGTGGAGGTTGTCTATTAGCTAGATCTGCTAATCTACGTCTCTCTTCTTCTAGTCTTGCTGCTTCTTGTGCAAGTCTTCTTCTCTCTGCTTCATTAGCAGCTCGTCTTGCTTCTTCTGCTGCTGCTCTTGCTTCTTCTGCTGCTGCCGCTTCTGCTTCTGCTAAAGCGTCTGCAGCTGCACGTTGTCTTGCTGCTTCTTGTGCTGCTGCTTGTCTATCAGCTTCTTGTTGTGCTAAAAACTCTCTACGTCTTCTCTCTGCTTGTACTGCTGCATTCTTTGCTGCTGCTTCTCTAATAGCACCTATATCATCATCAGCACTAAGTTCTCTTGCACCAGTTAGTACATCATTAGGTCTAAAACCTCTCTCTATATCTAAAAATCTTTGTAATATGCTCATTGAAATCTACCCCTACCTGTTGCTCTCATACCTGCTGATCCAAAGGTACTATCTAGTTTACTTTGTAATGTATCTCTATATGTTTGTGTACCTAGTTTAGCTGCAGCTGCAAATGCAATATCTTCTCGTTCTTTTGCGTCATTTGTTGCAAAAAGAAATTCATACGAAGCAGACCATGGTCAAACAGACGATATGGTTATGACTTTGGTTATGTTTGGTTGGGTAACTTCTCAACCTTACTTCAAAGACCTAATGAACGTAGACCTCAGAAATAATATGTACAAGGACAAGATGGCAAAACTTGAAGAAGAAGTGGTGCCGTTTGGAATTATAGATAGTGGTGAAGATTCCGATATCGGTGAAAAGGATAGTAATGGAGATGTGTGGTTTAATGCCAAAGACGAAGATGAATCATCAGGTTCTTGGTTTTCTTG
>FUIF01024343.1_pt1 | contig 11080 bp, 14 predicted proteins | sample 1003461 | NCBI WGS metagenome assembly FUIF01 (sample SAMEA80401918, study PRJEB19352) | marine metagenome
ACCGCCAATACCAACACCAAAATTGAAAAATCCCAGAAATCCAAAACCGCGATTCGAGTTGCTAGTTTATCGCTATATCCGGACGATATTATTTGCCCGTCGCGACATAATGCCGATTGCGCCAAGCCTTGCATAGTCGGATCAGGTCGCGGGTGTTTCGATTTTGTTATCCAAGCGCGCCAAGCCAAAACCGATTGGTACCACAGGGATCGATTTTCCTTTTTGGCCCAATTGAAAAAGGAACTTACGAATTTTGATCGACTATGCAAACGTTCCGGCGTTGTCGGATATGTTCGCTTAAACGTTTACTCCGACATCCCGTATGAACTCAAATGTAACGGATCAATTCCGCAATCCTTCCCAGATCTGAAATTTTTACGACTACACGAAACGCGGGCACCGTTTAAAAAATCCGCCCGCTAACTATCAACTTATGTTCAGTTACAGCGCGGCACCCAAATATAAAAAGCAAGTTGATCTGGCTTTGAAAACCGACGCGCCCATATCGGTCGTTTTCAACGGCCCGATGCCGGATATATTTCTGGGCCGCCGTGTTATCGATGGGGACAAAAGCGATATTAAAAACTTGGAACACCACGCCCAAATCATCGGGTTAAAGTTCAAACAGAATCGAATTAAGCGAGTTGATCCGCTTCGAGACTCTGCTTTGATCATTACCACCGACGCCGCATATGCGTAGTCAATCCCGCTTTATTGGGCCGCTTATAGCGGCCTTTTTTTGTCCGTTAAATCGGCCCGCGGTCCGCGGGGGGTGGTCCCCAGATAGTTATCAACGGTTCATAGGCAGTGAACCAAGGCCCGCCGCCGTCGGTTTTTGCTCGCGAACTGGGCCCGCGGACCCAAATTCGCGGGTTTGGTGCCTAGGTCCTAGGACCGTAAATCGTAAACACAACATGTAGTCCTCGAGGACCTGGCATAGCAGCTTGCCCAGGATCGCGACCCCCGCTGAAAGGCCCGTGATACGTGCTTCTAAACCAATCGTTCTATAATTAACTCAAATGAGAAAATTCTCATCTACCCGCGCACCACTACATATAGTGTTAGGGTCCCTAGGCCAATTGAGGCTAAACCAATCGTTCCAGAACCTAGGTTTTCGGTCCAAAATTCGGGGCGGGGATTTCCCCTAGGCGGGTGCAAGGGCATGTTTCTCACAAACAATTGTGCAAAAAAAGTAATGAGTTTTGGTGCAAAATGCCGTTATAATACGTGACGATATTGTCCTATAATGTCTTATAAAAAGGAGGCTCAAGGGACCCTTGGCCGTAGACCCTGAAGAACAGCGCATGAAACTGGAGTTGAGACTCGCTCAACTTGATCGGATTGACGCATCTCATAATAATTTTATTCCATTTGTACGTAACATGTGGCCTGAGTTTATTGCAGGAAAGCATCATAAAATTATTTCTGAAAAATTAGAAAGGGTCGCGAACGGTGAGCTAAAACGTCTGATCATTAATATGCCTCCTCGGCACACGAAATCAGAGTTTGCTAGTTACTTATTTCCTGCGTGGATGATTGGCAAGAATCCTTCAATGAAAATCATACAAGCCACGCACACTACGGAACTTGCGGTAGGTTTTGGTCGCAAGGTAAAGAACCTTTTGGAGCGAGATGAATACTTGGAGATATTTCCTGATGCAAAACTTGCAGTTGATTCAAAAGCTTCGGGCCGGTGGGATACCGCTCGGGGTGGCATGTACTATGCTGTTGGGGTGGGCTCTAATCTTGCAGGTCGCGGTGCTGACTTGTGTATTATCGATGATCCTCATTCTGAGCAAACAGCTATGTCGAACGCTGGCTTCGATGATGCGTGGGATTGGTACACGGGTGGGCCGCGTCAACGTCTTCAACCAGGAGGATCGATCATCGTGGTAATGACCCGTTGGTCTGAGAAGGATCTGACGGGTCAACTTACGCGAAGCATGGCCCGCGATCCTTTGGCTGATCAGTGGGAGATTGTTGAGTTTCCGATGGAGCTACCGTCTGGTGACGCTTGTTGGCCGGAGTATTGGAGCCAAGCGGACATGGTTGCGGTTAAGGCATCTATTCCTGTTAGCAAGTGGAATGCTCAGTATCAGCAGAATCCGACGGGTGATGAGACGTCTATTTTAAAGCGAGAGTGGTGGAATCTTTGGGAAAAGGAGTCGGTTCCGGCGTTGGAGTATGTGATCCAAAGTTACGATACTGCTTTTAGTAAGAAGGAAACCGCGGACTACAGTGCGATTACAACGTGGGGTGTGTTCTTTCCAAACGAGTCAGGGACCCCTAATCTGATACTTTTAGATTCGATAAAGGGGCGATGGGACTTTCCTGAATTAAAAGACAAGGCGTATGAGCTATATAAGTTCTGGGACCCCGAAACAGTAATTATTGAGGCAAAGGCGACAGGTATGCCTTTAACGCATGAATTAAGAAACATGGGAATTCCTGTGGTAAACTTTACGCCTTCTAGGGGTAATGATAAAGTATCGCGTGTACACAGTGTAGCTCCGTTATTTGAAAGCGGTATGATATGGGCCCCCGATGAAACATGGGCCGAAGAGCTTATAGAAGAGTGTGCAGCCTTTCCAAATGGGGAGTATGACGACTTGGTAGATAGCACGACACAAGCGTTAATGCGTTACCGACAAGGAAACTTTGTTCAATTGCCTACCGACGATTGGGAAGATTCTGAACCACAACAGATACAGTATTACGGCTGAATACTATGCGATTAAATAAATTCTTTGCACTAAACACTCATTACAACAGGCAGGAAGACGAAGACGACGCTCTTGCGGGTAGTGGCGGTAGTTCTTCGGGAGGGGGTACTCGTGCCCCGCTAACTCTTTCTGTGGGTCAGCTTCAAGCCCAGATTGATCTTTTAAACGCGGAACTACGCAGAAAGTATCCTGATTTAGACCCTAACGGTAGCGAAATAGCGCGGTTACAAGAGCAAGCTTATGCTGAGTTTTTGCAAGAGGTTCAAACAAACCCTGCACTTAGTGTGTCAGAAGATGTTTTTGCCACGGCTCTGACCATTCCTGTGGATCAGGCGAGATCTCAATATTATAATTTTGATTTTACAGGGAAAGAACGTTTGGGCCTAGAGTCTAGAACTCCCGTCATTATTGATCAAATTGGCTCGTACAACAAAGGAAGCGTTTTCACAGATCCTTCAGACAGAACGTTTTTGCCACCAATGTTAACACAAGAAGATGTTCAAGCTGCTACTCAGTTTGACACTTTGAACCCAAGCTATGCCGCTAGATTATCCGATTACCTTCCCCCCGAGGAGCAACGTCTAACGTCTGTCGCACAGGACTCTCCCGCCTTCACGACAGCCGATTCGTTGCCCTCGACCCTTTTTGATTCAATAAATTTTCCGGCCCAAGAGATTACTCGTGGGACCCCTGTAGTGACTCGGGGCTTAACTGCTGATGGCTCACCGACCACGGCCATTACGATGGGTCAAAGCACGGCGGCTCCTTCGGGACCCGATATTGGAGAATTAACAACTTATGCACAGTTTCCGTCCACAGGGATGGGGATCAATCCTGATGGTACAGGAACCACGACGGTAGGTACTCAGGGTACCACGGGCAACATTGTAGCGACGGGCGCAGATAATCTGACGATGTTTGATACTCCTTTAGTTAGCCAAGTTGATCCAAATGTGCTTAACATCGGAACAGGGCTTGGCGGTACGAACACTACGGCGTCGGATAGAGTGGTAGCGGAAGAAATGCCGGTTGGTTTGCCTCCTTTTGTCCCTCAACCACGGACCACGATCCCTACACCAGAGGTAGTTCCTCTTTCTATAGAGCAACAAGTGGCAAACATTGTCCGTGAGTCGGAAGGCATGTTAGGTGCAGATTTTACGCCGATGCAGAAGCAGCAAGCTTTGGATGCAGGAAAAGCCAAGATTGCGGAATTAGGGATGAATACGGCGGGCGGTATTAGTGCGGAACAGATTGCGGCAGGGGCCCAGCTTAGTGGTGCTAATCGTTTATTAGATTTAGACACAGAAGCCAACACAGGGTTTGTACGCAATGTAATCGACACGGATTACCTTCCTGAAACCACGTTTAGTGCAGAAACACCGTTTATGCAGGAAGACGAAACTGTTTTTACGTTTAAAGACGGGGGAGCGGTTCAAGATACTAGAGAAGCCGCCCTCGACTCACGGTTCATGTCTCGTGCAGGATTAGGTAGCTTACAGGGAAAAACAATGAGTCCAGCGATAGCCGGTACTTTGGATCGAATCATGGCTCGGAGAAAGTAACTTATGGCTAATGGCGAAAGCATTACCCCGATGGTCGAAAGGGCCGTGGACATTTCAATCATCGATGATGTAGAAATTGCTGCTCCCGAAGCAACGGGTTTAGATGTCGATTCTTTGATGGGTGAGATTGAGATCATAGAAGAGGAAGATGGTGGTGTTGTAGTGGACTTTGATCCACAGGACGAGAACCCAATCGACAACGGTGATTTTAACAGGAACCTTGCAGAAGAAATAGACCCAGGCACGTTGGGTGCTATATCTAATGATTTACAAGGGCAGTATGAGGGCAACAGAGAATCTCGCCATGAGTGGGAAAACACGTATTCTAAGGGCCTTGAGCTACTAGGTTTTAAATACGAAGAGCGCACTCAACCGTTTAGAGGCGCAACAGGGGTAACACATCCTCTGTTGGCAGAGGCTGCTACTCAGTTTCAAGCTCAAGCCTACAACGAGCTATTGCCGCCGGATGGCCCTGTCCGTACTGTTGTTATGGGTGCGTTGACTAAAGAAAAAGAACAACAGGCTCAACGTGTCAAAGAATTTATGAATTACTACATTACCGGCGTCATGGAAGAATTTACGCCGGAGTTTGATCAGATGTTATTTTATCTCCCTTTGGCGGGATCGACGTTCAAGAAAGTGTACTACGATGCGGCATTAGATCGTCCGGTTAGTACTTTTGTTCCTGCTGAAAACCTAGTTGTTCCGTATGAAACCACTAGCTTAGAAACTTGTCCCATCATCACGCATGTGGTTCCGATTTCGGCTAATGACTTGCGAAAGCAGCAAGTCTCGGGTTTTTATAGCGATGTAAGCTTAGAAGCGCAGCAACCAGCAAGTAATGAAGTTCAAGGTGAGATTAACAAGATCGATGGCGTTGATCCGTCGTCCACGGTTAACTATGACGTTAATTTGTTGGAATTTCATGTAGAGCTTGACTTAGAGGGCTTCGAGGACCGCGATGATAGCGGCGAGGAAACAGGCATTAAACTGCCGTACATTGTTACTATCAGCGAAGAAAAAGGCACGGTATTAGCCATTCGTCGCAACTATAAAGAAGATGACCCCAACAAGACTAAGATTGCTTACTTTGTTCACTATAAGTTTTTACCTGGGTTTGGCTTTTATGGGTTGGGCTTAATACACACCATCGGTGGTTTGTCCCGCACGGCGACAGCGGCACTTCGTCAGTTGATAGATGCAGGAACCTTGTCGAATCTTCCAGCAGGATTCAAAGCCCGCGGCCTACGGGTCAGAGACGATGCAGACCCTTTACAACCTGGTGAATTTAGAGACGTAGATGCCCCAGGCGGTGCAATACGGGACAGTTTGATGCCTTTACCGTTTAAAGGACCTGATGGTACGTTGTTTCAGTTGCTAGGGTTTGTGGTTGATGCGGCACAGCGTTTTGCAACGATTACCGATATGAAAGTAGGGGATGGTAATCAAGGTGCAGCAGTAGGTACAACGGTGGCTATGCTAGAGCAGGGTGCGAGAGTGATGAGCGCGGTACACAAGCGTTTACACTATGCCATGCGAAAAGAATTTAAGATTCTGGCTAGGGTCATGCACGAGTTTTTACCGCAGGAGTATCCTTATTCTGTTGCAGGTGGTGATCAGAACATCATGGCGGCAGACTTTGACGACAGAATAGACGTTATTCCCGTGTCAAATCCTAATATTTTCTCACAAGCGCAACGTATTGCTTTGGCACAATCTCAGTTACAGTTAGCGTCTCAGGCTCCTGATCTTCACAACACGCAAGAAGCTTATCGTCGCATGTACGAAGCGTTAGGTGTTCGTGATATTGATAGTATTTTGAAGGCTCCCGAGGTTGAAGAACCGATGCCCAAGGACCCTGCACAAGAGAATGTGGACGCTCTCAATGATGTTGGCTTACAAGCTTTTGAGGGACAAGACCATGACGCCCATATTATGGCGCATTTAACGTTTATGGCAGGTGGTTTAGTCCAACAAATGCCCAATGTAGTGATGGCTTTGCAAAAGCACGTACTAGAACACGTTAAATTAAAAGCCAGAGAGCAAGCAGCGGTCCAGTTTATGCAGCAAAATCAAGGTCAACCACCTACAGAAGACCAAATGTTGCAGGTAGAAGCTCTTGTAGCGCAGATTATTGCTCAAGAAATGACGGCAGTACGCGCATTGAGCCAGCAAATAGCAGGAGGCGGCGAGGAGGCTGGCCCAGATCCATTAATTATGCTTAAACAGCAAGAAGTGGATCAAAAAGGTCAAAAAACGCAAGCAGATATAGCTAATGATCAGCAAAAAATAGCTTTAGAACAAGAAAAAATGCTGGAAAGAAGCCGTCAATTCGACGATAGGCTAGAATCTCAGGAAAGTCAGACGGCAGCACGAATTAATGCGTCAAATGAGCGTGAAATGATGAGACTACGACAAAAAGAAGGAGAAACACCATGAAGAGAACAGTAAGAACGAACGGCACACCGCCACCTAAGACACCGGCCGCTTCTAAATTTGAAGAAATACAAGATCAAGGCCGAGTTCCTTTTAATGATTACAAAGAAATACCTACGCCCAACACGGAAAAAGGCACCGTAACTACCGGAACGTGCCGAGGCATGGGTGCTATGCTTCGCGGCGGTAAATTTACCATAAATTAATGGCAGCTAATGACGACGAGGAAGATCTCTTACTAGCTGACGGTCTTGATGCTGCTTTTATAGGTACGGGCGCACGTTGCGGCCAACCTAACGTTGCTGTTTACGACAAAGACAAGTGTATAAATATCCTTGCAGAAAATATGTCTTACGAAGAAGCGGTGGAGTATTTTAATTTTAATATTGCGGGCGCATGGGTGGGGGAACAAACCCCTATTTTTGTAGACTTAGAGGAAAATACTTATGCCTTTAAAAAAGGTAGTGCCAAAAAACAGTCAGTAGTAATGTAAAAAATTGAGAGGTGAAGGGTATCCGCAGAAGCAAGCGGTTGCTATTGCTTTAAACAACGCCGGTAAAAGCCGACGCAAAAAGAGAGGTTCCACATGAAACATTACGTTTTGTTAGGGGTAATACTGTTTAGTGGCTGTACTTCAGTTCAGCAGGTTATGGATAACAAGGATTTATACTGCAACCAACTTTACAAGGGCATGAGAGCGGTAGGTCGTTCTGCCCTGTCCGCTACCACTGGAGTGGTTGTCAGAGACGTTTGCGATACCATCGATGGCATCATAGCCGAGGAGCAGATGCCTTCCGATAAGGTAGGCGCGTGATGAAATTAGGGGGCTTGCTCAAGTCTCTAGCCCCTAACATTGCTTCGGCTGCGGGTGGGCCGCTGGCCGGTATGGCTGTTAAGATGGTGGCAGCAAAGTTAAGTTTGCCCGAATCCACAACAGCCAACGAAATCGAAGACCTCATTGAAAGAGAACCAGACAAAGCCGTTCTCGTTAAGCAAGCGGACGAGGATTTTAAACTTAAAATCAGGGAGATGGAGATAGACCTTGAGTCGTTTAAGACTGAGGTTGAAGATCGTAAAGACGCAAGAGCCGCCTTTTCTACAGACCTAACCCCTAAACTTTTCTCTGTATTGACGCTTCTTCTTTATGGTGCTTTTGTGCTTATGGTCACTATGATGCCGCATGATCAGAATGATGAAACTATCATTTCTCTAGTTTTAGGGCAGCTTTCGGGGATATTGGGTACGGCAGCGGCATTTTACTACGGCGGCTCAAATGGAAAAAAATGAAATGTATGATTTAATTGAACAATTAAAACGCCATGAGGGCGTTGTCAAGACTAATGACAGGCACGTAATCTACAAGTGCCCCGCAGGGTTCTATACGTTGGGTATAGGTCGTAACGTGGACGCTAACGGCGGCATTGGACTTTCGGACGAAGAAGTAGAGCATTTGCTTGAGAACGACATTATCCGCACGATTAAAGAACTGACGCGGGAGTATGAGTGGTTTAGGGAGCTTCCTGACGGGGCTCGACGAGATGCGATTATCAATATGCATTTTAACCTGGGTGGTCCAAAATTTAGTACTTTTCAAAAAGCCATTGGCTATATGGAAAGTGGTCTATACGACCTCGCTGCTACTGAGTTTCTCGATTCTCGATGGGCCAAACAAGTAAAGGGTCGGTCAATAGAAGTTACTAATCAAATTAAAACGGACAAATATGATGTCTGATCCTTACTTATTTAACTGCACAATTGTAAAAATTATTGATGGGGACACCATTGATGTCGATGTTGACTTGGGGTTTGGTTGCTGGGTTCGTGGTTCTTCTGGTCGTATCCGTCTGTTCGGAGTCGATTGCGAGGAATCTCGCACTAGAGATTTGGAAGAAAAAAAATATGGACTACTTGCAAAAGCGTTCGTTCAAGAGTTCTTGCCAATCGGGTCACAAGCAATTTTAAAAACGCACGAAAAAGGAAAGTATGGACGTTATCTTGGAGACTTTCAGGTCAATGGAAAATGGCTATGCGCCGAGTTACTGGCTAATCACCACGCTGTAAAGTATCACGGTCAAAGTAAGCAAGAAATTATTGCAGCACATCTAGAGAACAGGAGGAAGATAGTATAAGATAGTGTCTAATTTAATAAGGGAATATAAGAATGGATTTTATTAAATTAGTACAGTTTCTACAAAAAACAATTCGTGAACGCAGACAAAGCATTCGCGAAGTGTTGGAAAGTAACAGCATCCAAAACATGGAACAATATCAGCACTTGATGGGTGAATTGGCTGCGTTATTTTATATAGAACAGGAACTCTCGGGCCTACTTGAAAAACAGGAGCAATTCAATGACTGACAGTGTGATTATTACCCCACAGGGTGTAGGTGCCAAATCGGCAACTATGCCCAACATAGACCAAGCATATGTTGAACCAGATGATCGCGTTCTGGACCCTTCAACGCTTAGTGCCTCTTTGATAGATAGAATGCCTTCCCCGACGGGTTGGCGAATGTTAGTTCTGCCTTACCGTGGAAAAGCCATGACGTCAGGTGGAATTGCAATAACTAAGTCCACGCTAGATGAGAATCAAATTCAAACCGTTGTGGGGTATGTTTTAAAGCAAGGTCCGTTAGCTTACGGCGACAAGGACAAATTTCCAGAAGGTGCGTGGTGTAAGGAAAAAGATTGGGTTGTGTTTCCTCGTTACGCGGGTTCGCGTTTTAAAATTGAAGGCGGAGAAGTTCGTATCTTAAATGATGACGAAGTCATTGCCACTATTATGGACCCAGACGACATACTTAGCTATTGAGGATAAAAACATGGCGCAAGAAAAAAGTAATACTCACGAACAAGATGATGGTCAAGTTGCATTAGACTTTCAAGACTATGAAGAAACTACCGTAACGTTGCCTTCTGCTGCCGAAGAAAAAGCGGAAACGGCGGAAGAGACAAATGTTGTGGAAAGCGACGCCGTAGCGGAAGAAGTATCTGACAAAAGTGCGGCTTCTGATGATGAATTAGCAGATGTTTCTCAAAACGTTAAAAACGAATAGACCGTTTAACCAAAAAAATGCGAGAGGCCGAACGGCGAGAGCAAGAAGCTATCAACTATGCTAAAAATGTTCAAACAGAAGCGCAACAATTAAAGTCTAAGCTTGAAACAGTGGATCAAGGCTATATGAGCGAGTACGGTAATCGCTTAAATATAGAACAAAAACAAGCAGAAGCTGCCATCAAAGAAGCTTTAGATAGGGGTGATTCAGAGGCGGTTGTACAAGGCCAAAGAAAATTGACGGAGCTTGCTGTTTCCGCGGATAGATACAATAACATTCAACGATCTAGAGAAAAGACGCAACAAGAAGAGGTCCCCAATGTTCAACAGGAGGTTCAACAGCCACAGCCACAGGCTCAACCGGCTCCTGTAGCACCCGACCCGAAAGCTGAAAAATGGGCATCTGAAAACGAATGGTTTGGGAAAGACGAAGCCATGACGTTTGCGGCTTTTGGTATCCACAAACGAATGGTAGAAGAAGAAGGATTTGACCCGAAAGGCGATGAATACTATGATGAGTTAGATTCTCGCATTCGGGGTAAGTTCCCGCAAGAGTTCGATAACGGTTCTGGCAAACGACCCGTCCAAAATGTCGCCGGAAATTCCCGCAGTAGAAGTAAGGTTGGACGCAAAACGCAAGTAAAACTCACCCAAAGCCAAGTCGCTATTGCGAAAAAACTTGGGGTGCCACTAGAAGAATACGCGAAGTATGTTAAAACTTAGGAGAATATGATGTCATCGCTAAAAAAGGGTTTGAGGGCACCAGAACTCCTCGCGCTACAGAGACTAGAGACAAGACTTTAAGGCGAAAGCCTTGGGCCCCCTCTTCTAGTTTAGATGCACCACCTGCACCCGAAGGGTACAAACATCGGTGGATACGTTCAGAAGCTCGTGGCTTTCAAGACACGAAAAATGTTTCTGCACGATTAAGGGAGGGTTACGAGTTAGTTCGCGCTGACCAGTATCCTGACTTTGAAGCTCCGGTAATTGATTCAGGTAAATATGAAGGTGTAATAGGGGTAGGTGGGCTTATGCTTGCTAAAATTCCTTTAGAAACTGTTGCAGAGCGCAATGCCTACTACAATGGCCGCGCCAAAGATTTACAAGAAGCAGTGGACCAAGAATTACAGCGAGAGAATGCCCACAATAGTATGACTATCAGCAAGCCTGATCGTCAGTCTCGTGTAAACTTTGGTGGTCCTCGGAACGAGTGACCTTTTTAAGGAGAAGAACTAATGGCAAATCAAGAAACAGCCTATGGTCTACGTCCTATTGGTTTGGTGGGAAGCGGTGCTAACTCTAC
>FUIF01017457.1_pt1 | contig 11068 bp, 14 predicted proteins | sample 1003461 | NCBI WGS metagenome assembly FUIF01 (sample SAMEA80401918, study PRJEB19352) | marine metagenome
ACCATCTTCTTTCCAGGAATCAAAAGCTGAGATTAGTTGCTCAACAATCTTCCCACTCATACGCCTGTAATCATACTTCTTAGATAAAATCTTCGCATTCTCTCTACGAGTTAGCACGCCATTCCATTCCTTTTGCCGTTCTTCATTGAGTTCATTACGCTCCGCACCCTGCTTTAGGTAGTGAAAACGTTGCATTACAAGAGCTAGCTCAGCGGGTGACGGCTCAAAACACTGCTCTAATCCAGTAAATAATAATGGATCGGGGTGGGGCATGTCGTAGAAAAGTGTTGGCATACCGCCATAAATCAGAGCATTATCTTTACTAACAAAGTCATTCAATCCGCCAGCAGTATGCGATATTACCGTCTTACCATGCGAAAGGGCTTCGAAAACAGGAATACACCATCCTTCGGCCCGGCTCGCACAAACGTACGCATCACCACCAGTGTGTAGTCCATGTAGTTCGTCATCAGAGAATGACGTCATGATGGGTAGCACGGGCGGCCACTTCTTAGCCGGAATCCTAGTCTTATCTTTAACGTTTTGGATATACTGCTTTAAGAGAGCCATCTCCTTTTGTGGGTCTCTGTTCGACATACCAATATAAGTCTTTAAAACTAATAGTACGTCATCAGGACTATGTGCAAACGCCGCGAAGTATGCACGCAGCAGAATGTCTATCCCCTTCTTAGTTGAAAGCTGGCAAATGTTATAGAATACAGTTCGTCCGCCAATATTTTCGATACGATATGGGTCGTAGATCTGTTCAAAAACTTCAGGATCACACGGAAGTCCCGCGACCAAAACTGGCTTAACGACGCCTGAACGCTTCAGGGTCTCGGCGTTCATGTACGAAGATACCATCAGGAAATCAAACTCATTCGCCTTATCAGACCATTCCTTTTGGATTTTGTCTGTCTCAAAAAAAGTATAAAGCACATTGAGAACGTTGGGCACTGGATTTGCTTCAATGTTGCAAGTCGTCATCTGAATCGCAATGTCAACATCCATAAGATCTTTATGTAGAAGTTCTTGCATCCACTCCGGAGTTTTCACTTCCTTGCCGTTGTCAGCCTGATCATACTGGATAGACCGTGCCACAACGTCAATATTTTCATCATGACTTAAGGTTTTTAAAAGCATTCTGCTAGCATGGGCAAAGCCACTAATATCTAGCAGGGGACCAATAAATAATACTTTCATATCGTTAAATCCAATCTTGTTGCTGTGCGGCCTCAACAGGAGTACCGTGAACAGCACTTCTAATTTGATCTCTATGCTTACTAGAATCTTGTTGTTGGTTGCCAAGGTGTACAAACTGCTGCATTAACTGTGCCCTTGATACACCAGCATTTAAGTGATTAACCCAGGTCTTTGCACCGTGAGGATCAACACTGGGATACTTTAGCACATTGATATAAAGCCAATCAACATATTGTTCATTTGAAAGCCCATCAGGGATGCTTTGAATAGTGACAGGATCGTGTTGGGTGATCGGACTATCCCAAGTACCACTACGATCAAGCGGCTTCATGTTATCAAAAACATATTCCCACTGCTCAGCAATTTTGGCACCATTGTAATTCTCTTCAGCAGAACGACGTGCGTCTTTAGAAAGCTGCTGTAGACGCTCCTTGTCGCAAATCAATTCCTTCATCTTATCAGCCATATCTTCGATGTTCGGCAAAGCTCGCCTACATGATGTCTCCGGCTCATAATAGAAACGCTCCACATCAATAGGGACACCACCAAGATGCATGCTGTAGTCAGATTCACTAATATTGTTTTCTTTAAAATGTAAGAATTCCTCAGGGAACCTTACCTTCTCAGTCATAGCAGAATAATCGACCGCCATTACGGGGATACCACACGCCTTAGCTTCATTACAAGGCATGCCTTCACCTTCGCAGATAGAGCATTGAACATAAAGATCAAGTAGATTGTAAAACTCAGCCATTTGCTCCCTACTAAAACCAATACTCGTGTTGGGAGGAGAGGCTTCAACGGCACCACATCTTGGACAAGGTAGCTTAATTCGCCCATCTTGTAGTGGTTTATTCCAGAGGTTCATTGCATACGTCCAAGAAGACTGATTGCACTTATGGCAGAACATAGTGTTCAGAATGCTGCCACGAATACCCTTAGAGTAATTCGGTAGCCAGTCCATAGTTTCTAGACGGTAGATGTGTCGAGGGTAATCATAAGAGTGTGCGTTGTCAGGCCACGCTGAATGAATGGCAAGCACGGCCTCATCAACTTCTTGAACACCCTTATATTTATTTTTCATACGAGCGAACGCATCAATAAGATCAGGATAAAGCTTCCGAGATTGATTTCTCATCGTCACGCCAATGATAGGCACCTGCCTATTGAGATTCCAATCGTTTCTACACGACACTTTCTTCTGTGGCTTGAAAAGTTCTAGATCAATACCAGGGCGAAGCGGCTTCGGGAAAACCTTCATCGATCTCTTTCCAGAAACATTAATGGCAGACTGACGCATTAAAGTATGAATGCCGAAATCAGAGTACGACGTAACAAGATTACATTTTTCATAATCCTGAATCCACTCTTCTTGCTGGGGTTCGGCATCAACAGTGGGCTGCCAAATAAACTTAAACCAAGACCTGAAGGGGCTACGATCAATCCACGTACCCATCCAGTTGTCTCGAATATCAACCACAACATCGGGTTGGAATTCAGCTACAACTCGATCGAAAACATGTGCACCGAACTGATTGATGTTCTGTCCCTTATCTCTGGGATGTCGAGACGGCTGTTGAAAGATCGCATGCTCTTCCTGGGTCATCGGCATAGTGGCCCAGAAACGCCATCTACCATTAATAAAACTCTTAATTCTAGGATCGTCCGGGCGAGCATAACAGCCAATTTCACCAATCTCGTACTTTCCAGTTTCAATCAATCTAGGAATAAGATCACTATACAGATTGCTAAATCCAGTATTGAGGAAACTAGCCTCCCCGATAAAAAGAATTCTTTTTTTCATACGTGGTCCTCTATAGCCTTTTCTATTTTATATCGCAATCGTCTCTCTGCTTCATAAGCAGCATTTGGTCCTAGGTTTAAGATTTTACACACTTCCTGCATAGGAGTTTTACTAAGGATTCTTTTCTCAATCAACACCCTATCTACATCACTTTCTACAACACTGTATAAGATGTTCTCGATATGTAGACAATTAAAAACATCATCCTGTGGAATATCAACAGACTCAGAAACATCTTGTCCAGATCGACGCTCATAAGCTAATCGTAAATCACGAACATGATCTGAATCTAGATTACGACCCGTTTCGCTACTCAGGGTGGTCGCGATCTCGTCATAATTCTTTCCAGAAGCAAACATCTTGCTAACACGAGATCCAAGGTTGGTGGTACGATTGTCTACCGTGAAAACCCCAAGAAACCTTGCTGCCTCAGCAAACACTTCTTGCCTCACGATTCTAGCAACGAAGCCACGGATATTAACTCCATAAGATGGATTATAAGATTTAATAGCTGACAAGACAGCTAACTCACCCACCTGGATTAGATCTTCAACCCCTAATGCTGACGAGGAACAGTAGGCGAGATTTGCAACATATCTCACAAGACCACGATAATCATCAAGAATGGAGACGACATCTATGTCATCCATTATTTTTAGTCCTTCTGTCCATAATCTTAATAAAACCTTCGCCACCAGGGGCTACTTTGACGATCTCTCTACCATCTCTACCTTCGTCGTCCATAACCCCTATAATGTTTATCAGTCGTCCTTGCAAGCCATCAATCTGACAATCAGCAACGTAGTTAGCAAAAGATCCCAACACCATAATACGACGGAATATCGTACGAGTTTCCATTCTATCACCTCTTTTAACGGCAGTATTTACAGCCAGGGTGAAAATTGCTTTTGAAACTCTATCGTCAGAATCAATATTAAATAACTGGGCGTCAGAAGTGGCTCGCCCCAAGAGTATTACTTTAGCATAATCATACATATGATATCACCATTAATAAAAACGTCGAAACTTTTTTGTATTTATTTAGTAATACGCTTGAACCAAATACCAGGAAGAGAAAATGGATATAAAGGCTCCACCCCTCAGCGGCACTTCGTTAAAAGTTTTTAATTTCTTCACTAATTCGATCTAAACCCATTAGACCCATAGTGATCATCTCCATGTGTTCCTCAGACATCGGAACTATCTCAAAGTCATATTCGTAATTCATACTCTCTCAATCTTGTTTGCGATTAGCGAACCCCGGTCGTCCATCTTTCCGGCAATCTTAATAATGTTGCCCTCTTCTAAAAGTCTTCGTGATCTATCAAACACCTTGGGAAACACCACAATGTTATCCATAACATAAGTTCTATCACGCCCAGTAACAAAAGCCATCGGATCGCCCTTCTTCGTGATGATCTCTCTAATAGCATCAACACAAACGGCAATGTTAAAAGGCATATTGGGATATCCAGTTTTGATAAGCTCAACACATGTATTGTCGGCTTTATAAATATCAGCCTCGCTACCACTAAGAGAAACGCCTAAATAATGATGCTCCCAGGCAATCTTCTGTGCTTTAGTGTCGAACATATCTGACTGATCATACTCCCTGAGCAACTCGCGAACCTTGGGTCGTCTTCTGGAATTGGGAACCTTTACTTCTTCTTTTTCTTTGATTACCTCGTACTTAGACTCATCCGAAATCGCTCTAACAAATCTAACCCAATCATCAACGTCAATGTGTCTCTCCATCAACGTAGCCACAGTCTGTCTTTCTAAGGGACTTAAATCAGACAATAACCTATATCGAGAAAGTGCGGTAGACCTATGCTCTTCAAAGTCTTCAAAAGCACCACCACGAATGAGTGCCGTCATTACAGCACTGCTAACTTTCTTTTCACTGTTAATCGATGACCAAATAATGTCGTCAAAACGTTTTAGCACCTTTAAAGGTTTTTAGTAAATTATTAGTCGCGGAGGCACCAACGCCTTTTAGGGATACTAAGCCAAACGCAATCTCATTGTCGCCAATAATATCGAAATCCTTATTGCCCTTAGATAATCTTGGAGGAGTAACTGTAACATCAAAGAGCTTAGCATCGAACACTAAGGCAGAGATTTGCCCAAATTCATCTTGATGATGTTTAGCGTGGCGTAACTTAGCACAGAAAAACTCAGTAGGATAGTTAGCTTTAAGGTAAGCAGTCTCATAGGCTAATAGAGCGTAGCCGACACCGTGCGATTTGTTGAAGCCGTACCCCGCGAACTTTTCAATGTACCCCCAAACCTCATCAGCCGTTGCTATCTCTAAACCATTAGCACTACAGCCATCAACAAAAGCCACCTTCCATTTACGCATCTCTTCAGGCTTCTTCTTACCCATAGCTTTACGAACCTGATCAGCATCAATGAGTGACATACCCGCTAATTGTCGACATACCTCAATAACCTGTTCCTGATATAATAGTGCTGAATACGTTTTATCCATAATAGGACGCAACGACTCATCAATATATCTAGCATCTTCACCCTTAACTTTTACATCTCGATAAGCAGAGCCCATACCTGAATCAAGAGGCCCCGGACGAATAATACTAACTAAGTCACTAAGTTCTTCAATTGATTGAGGCTCAAGGTTTTACTCCAATTCCTGCCGAGCTGACGCTCAATCTGGAAAATACCCACAGTAAACCCTTGGCTAATCATGGACCAAGTTACAGGATCGTCTAGCGGAATGTTGTCCCTATGAACTTCTATTCCATGTCGTTCTTTAATAAGGTCGGTCGTCACTTGTATATCATCTAAAGTGGTAAGACCAAGAATATCCAGCTTTAAAAGACTGAGAGTATCAACGGTATCCATGTCCCAACCAAACAGCGGGTTACCGTCTTTCGATCTTGCTAAGGGATAGAAGCTTTCTTCAAACGGAACATCCGAGATCACAACAGCCGCAGCATGAATACCAGTGGTCTTATAGCATCCTTCCAAAGACAGTGCAATCTCAAACCACGGCTTATGATCATCGTAGTACTTCTTCAATTCGGGTACTGTATCAATAGCCTCTTGAAGAGAAATGGCAACGTGTTCATCGTTTTTGCTAGGAATGAGTGCGGTAATCTTGTTAGCCTCATCGAAAGGCACATCATAAGCCTTGAGAACCTCCTTTAGGACGGCCTTAGCCTGTAGACCGCCAAGAGTCACCAACTGTGCTACATTGTTAGCACCGAAACGCTCTTTGATGTACTCCAATACCTTCTGACGCTGTGAGCGGGGAATATCACTATCGATATCGGGCAGTCCGCCTCGACCCTTGTTCAAGAATCTTTCCCAAATGAGGCCATACTCAATAGGATCAATATCGGTAATCCCCAAAGCATAAGAGACGAGACTGCCACCAGCAGAACCACGACCTCGACCCACTAGAATACCCTGATCAGACACCCAAGACATAACATCATGTACGATAAGGAAATAGTCAGCAAACCCCATGTCGCAGATATCTCCCATTTCATGGTTCAGTCTTTCTATATATCGCGTCCCCTCTTGGGTGCCGACAATACCTTTTTAGTAAGGATTTTAAAAAGGCCATCTTTAGCCAGCTTAAACAGATACTCGTCAGAGCTCTGTTCATCAGGTATAAACTTATACTTCGGCAAACGCCTCTTCTTGAGATCAATATCTACATTACAACGATCCGCAATCTCAAGTGTCAGCGTTAATTCATCGACACCAAAATCAGATTCCGACATCTCATCGAGACTCTTAAGATAGTACTCTTCAGAATCGAAGTCAGTGTAGGTCGGCAAATTATAAACATTATTATTAAAGCTCAAAAGCGTTCTATGTGCCTCGGCATCCGCACTATCCACATAGTGAACATTGTTCGTCGCAACAGTTCTTAATCCATACTTATCGGCAATCGAACGAACCCCGGTATTAATCATCTGCTGAACGTTAACACCATTATCCTGCACAGAGAGAAAGAAATGATCATTACCAAAGATCTTAATAAACCTTCGAACCAAACCCTCAGCCTTGAATCGTGCCGCAGGAGTTCTAATTGAACCATCGGTATCAATCTTGTCATATAATAGAGAAGACACCGTGCCATCTAAACTCGGACCAGATAAACAAATAATTCCTTCACTATGTTTTTCTAGTAATTCGAAATCAACACGGGGCTTATAAAAGAAGAATTCCTCCGTGTGAGACTTAGAGACTATGCGAGAGATATTTTTTAATCCAGTCTCGTTTTCTGCCAGTAGAACGAGGTGCGTTGTCGATCTGTCTTTCTGCTTTCGGGCATCGGCAGCGTTCTCGCAAAAGTAAAGATCCACGCCTATAATGGGCTTGATTCCTTCTGACTTACATGCTTTATAGAAGTGAACAGCATTAAATAGATTGGAATAGTCTGTAAGTGCGAGTGCTGGTTGCCCCAACTCTTTTGCTCTTTTTTGCAGCTTTCTTGACGTCCAATGAGCCAGAAAGCATGGAGGCTTTAGAATGACAGTCTAGATGTACAAAGTTCATTTATTAATATCGCTTTTATTCTTAATATGTCCGCTTCGTCGTTCAGTCGTTTCGTTGATCGAGGTTACGTTTAACCTATCTAAATCTACGTTTCGCTGCTTCTTTAAATTTCTAAGTCGTTCTTTGTTTGCCACTTCGGAATTCGTCGTGTGGTAGTGGCCGTCACCATCATAGTGTCCATTGCGTACAGGCTCTAGTCCTTCTTTGTCCCAAATATCGCCGAGCCTTCGAATGGTTTTAATCCCTGGGGTATTTGGATATGATAGGTCGAAATCATCAATAGGTTCTAGGTGTTCGCCACATCCATTATGATTACAAGCAATGTCGCGGTTGTCGAGATAATCTTGAATATCTTGAATCGATCCAACAATGTTTTCAAATTGGTCAGACTCATTGCCATACTTCACGTGAAGCATGTTATTCTTAAAAAGAGATACGGTAGTAATGTGTCCATGGGGACATTTGAAAGCTTTGCACGGATTGAAGATTGTTTGGCCGCGATAAATGATAATTGGATTGTTCTCATCGTGTTCGTCCCGACACGTAGGACATACAGCTTTCATTGATTCTGCTTGTCTTTGCACCTTCTCTTCTTGTTTACGAGTTAATGCAAGATCGTTTGAATGACCTCTCTTCCAGCATAAAATAGTCACTAACTCCTTAGACATATCTTACTTCCCCTCTTTCTCGTCCCAAACATGATCAATTAATCCATACTCTTGAGCTTTGTAGGCATCAAAAAACGTATCGCCCTTTTTCTTAGTACATTGAGTTTTCCAGAAGGAGGCAGATTTATTACTATGTTTAGCCATAAGCTCATACCATCTTTCTTCCATTTGATCATAATGCCTAATCTCTTGCTTGATCACATCCTTATCCTTCTCGCCCCACTCTTCCCATGATTGATGAACCATGAACCACGTATTTGGGGTAGCATATCTATGACCAGGCTCACCACGAGCAACCAATAAGGGTGCAGCACTCATACACTTACCAATAGCCGTAGTATAAATGGGGCTACTCAGTGTGCCAATAACATCGTATAGAGCCCACATCTCATATTCACTACCGCCGAAAGAGCCAATGAAAAGCTCAATAGGCTTATAGTCTCCACTCTCTTTTTGACTTTTGTATGGTCCGCTTCCATGAAATATAATCCCTTAATCACGGTAGCAATACTGTCTTCGTCTACGCCATCAAACATAAAAACTTACGGTTTTTAATGTCAACACCATGTACAAAATACGCCTCTAACTCATCCTTGGGAATCCTAGCCATCATACCTTAAACCTCCCTCTCCAAGTTCTTCGACAGACAGAATCATCACATAGATACTTACATTTCCAATACTTATATCCACCTCTAGACGTTCTAGCATCAAATGCTTCGTCGGACGGAATAATACGATTAATCCATTTTGTACTCTGAATCTCTTTAATCTTTTCTAAGATCTTTGCTTCAGTTCTATCGTCGTCCTCTTTTGAGAGGGCAACTGTAATGGGTTTATTTCTAAAGTAATCAAAAGTTAGAATAATATTTTTGTATTTAAAACCATGATTATTTACGTCGTCAATAAACTCTCGTCTAGCCGCTAACGAATAAGCCTGTACTTGAATATCTTCTAAACACTCTTGATAGTCTTGAGTTTTCGCACCAGCTTTATAATCAATAACATGGATTGTTTCAGGGTCTTCCTCTATAACAAGGTCCATATAGCCAATGAGTGGAATATCTGTGCCAGCAATTTTAATGTTAAACTTATACTCACAACCGATTGGTGCACCGTTCTCATCTCTTAATACCTTCTCCCAGGTCTCTTCATAGTTCTTAATAACATCCGTAATCATTGTCACAGACTCTTCGAAGAGATCTTCTGGACAGCCAGGTAGCTCGTCTAGTGGCTTTAGAGATATGCCACACTGATTAGCGTCTTGGTCAGCATATGAACAACTATCACAATGCAGCTTCTTTTCGCTATAATCTCTAGGCTTCGCCCAAACAAGCGGAGATTCCATAGTTTCTGGTTCTTGATAACGATCTAGTGTTTCAAGCGTGCCACCGTAACCGCTGTATAATCTAGTCATCCAGTCCGAATCATTGCCATTAGAATAATTCTCCAACACGTCATGTACTAGAGTACCGTGGGCAGCACCCCAATTAGACCTTAACACTTCATCTGTACAATAAGTAAGAAAATACTTATATTTGCACATATCAAAAGTTTTAATACGACTGGGAGAAATGCTTTTAATTTCTAGCATGATATGCCTTTGAAAAGTTCTTTTACAAAATCGGGTTCCAAATCTCCGCAGTCAGTTCCTGGCGGCAATTCAACTCGATGTAAATTAAATAGATCGCCAACCACACGTTGAATACGATTCCACCCCTTTTGTCCTGGTGATTGATTATCTTTATATTTGGAGGGATCATCTGCGTCATATGCGACATAGATATCAGTCACTCCATATTTCACCAATAGGGTTCTGTGTGTATGGCAAAAGTTAGTACTCAGAGTGCCAACCCAATTATTAATCCCCGCCTCGGCTAATCTCATTCCATCGAGTGGCCCCTCTACAAGTATAATCTTCTTGTTGTAAGGAATGAAGTTCTTAGCTCTATCTAAATTGAATAAAATAGAACTAGTAAAAATATCACCACTCTTGGGCCAACGATCGTAATATCTTCCGTGTACCCATTTATAGTACTTGATGTCACGATTCTTAAAATAGGACTCAGGATGAATAGTTCGTCCAGTATAACCTATTAGATGTCCTTCGTGATCTTTAATTGGAAACACAACACGATCGTGCATAAATGTTCCAACTCTAGACCACAAACCAACGTTATAATCTCTTAAGATTTCTTGGTCATATCCTCTATTTAATAGATAGACGGGATCAGGCCTTAAAAAAGACATGTGATCGAGTTTGAGTGGCTCGTGAATATGAAGTTGACCAGCCGGCCTGGAGGCTATAGGCTTAACCTCGTCTTGCACATCAATATTCTTCTCGCCTAAGCGATCTGATACCCATTCTACTGTATCTTTAAATCCAAAACCAAGAACAGAACTAACTAGCCCAAAGATGTCATTACCTTTTTGTGAATCTTCGCAATGATGTGTCCAACAAACCCACTTACCAATATCAGTTCGCCAACTAAATGCGGTCTCATTGTCTCCATCGCCGCCATGCTGTAAACATGGGCAACGACCCTGAATATGACTACCGCGATCGTTATAGACAACATGCATCTTATCTAAAAGATAAGAGATATTTCTAGTCGCATGATTTCTGAGTTGATTCAGTTCTGATCTAGGTATCTTGTTCGTCGTCATCATTGTTATTATTCTGTGCCTGTGGTTGTTGCATACTACCTATATCTATCTCTTGAAAGTCGCCACAACTCAAATCAACATCAAAATTAATGTATCCATCACCCTTGATGCCACGTCCGTATCGCACCTTGAATTCTTTCATCATATGAGTGCCTACAGGGTCGCGTGATCTTTCGTCATCGGTTTTGAGTTTC
>FUIF01016185.1_pt1 | contig 11065 bp, 17 predicted proteins | sample 1003461 | NCBI WGS metagenome assembly FUIF01 (sample SAMEA80401918, study PRJEB19352) | marine metagenome
ACCTTCTTAGGTCAGAAATTATTTATTTCGACCTAAACGCCGTAAACCCCGTAGTTATAAAAAGACTTACGATTCCTGAGTGCCAGCTTTTTTATAAATGGTTAGGTTTGTGGTGAGATTCCTAGTGGAAGTCACCCCCTTACCCGTAGCAACTTCCATGCCAATCGATTTCTTGGACTCAGAGGGTTGGAAGCCGCTTCCACTTAGCGCGACCTGCGGCTCGGGTTATAAAAGCTTGACTTTGAGTCGAGGATATGATACAATATGTCTTTCAAGTCGGGGTAGGCCGTAGTAGCCGGAAGTGGCTTCCGGCTACGGTCTCCCAAACCAGAAAGGTTCTTAACGTGTCCCAAGAAACCCGAATCCCCTCAAGCCGAGGAGTCGGAAGTCACTTCCAAGCCCATCGGCTATCTTGAAGTTCTTTATGCGTGGGTCAAGCTTCTGGTCGCTCCTGCTTACACCCAAGCCCTTGAGAAGAAAGGGCGGCACTGTATTATGGAGCGGAAAGACCTCATGACCATTCTCGAAGGCAACGTTGACCTCTTCGGCGCCGCCTTCCCGCCCCGAAAGCTTTGGGCCAAGCTGTTCTTGGCAATTCAGCCGTTGTCTGAGTATATCTATCAGAGCGAAACTCAGATCTTCGTGGCGCTGAAAGCCGCTCAGCAACTCATCGAGGACGCAGCTGCTCTGCCTGAGCATGAGGGGGAGGTCCCTCTACGCATTCACAGCTGCGCGGCTCGGCTGCAAGAATACATGCTGAAGGGCCGCAAGAAGCCCAAAAAGAAGAAGCATGCTTTGCCGACCTGCCCCACGCCAGTCGAAGTGGAAGTCACTTCCGACCGAGGCAAGGAAACGGGTTTCGTGGGGGCCCCCAGTCGCCTGAAAGCGCTGGTCGATATCCTCGAAGAGTCCGGGGTGTCCTGCCGCAGGATGGCCATTCTCATTGCCAAAGACCCCGGCGGGTTGGAGGTCGACTCAAAGGGTTTCCTGATTCAGGAGGAATCCCACTACCAAGAGAAGCTCAAGGCCAAGCAAGTCGAGCGCGAAGCCAAGGCTCAGCTCGAAGGATGACCCCACCCGGCGCTTGGGCGCCGGGTGGGGGCCCCCTGCCGCAGGTGGCCCCCACCCGGCTTCCAATTTCCGGAAGTCACTTCCACTAACTTCTACCAGGAAAACACCTATGACTACACCTGACCGGTGGCTCCGAGAAGCGCTTGAGCGTATGGCCGCCGAGAATCGTGACGCCACCTACGAATCCTACGAGTGTGACGGATTTACCGAAGGCCACTACAAAGGCCCCATCCCCCCAGAAGACTTAAAAAAGATCCTCGCGATTATGGCGGGAGCCCACGAGATCCCGAGCCCGCTGACCGGGGCCGGGTCGGTGATCAGCGATTACGTCCTGTCCCTCCTTCGCACCGAAGCTCTCCAGTTAGTCATGGAAACGAAAGAATTCGACCTCGCCTTAGGCAGTTACCGCGACTCCTTAGATGACTTCCTTCAGGACGGCGGAGACGTTCGCTCGGATTACGCCCGAGGGGTCGTTCATCGAATGCTTGCGGTTATCTTGGCCTCGGGTTTGATCCGAATGGACTACCTCTACATGGTCTACTCCGCCTACCGCATGGGCTACATGACGGCCCAGACCGAGCGCAAAAGCCGAGACCAGAAGCCGGAAGCCACTTCCGGTGACTGACTACCCGCTCTTTGTGTCGTTCTATACTCCCAAGTATACCGACGACGCACGAGCCTTGGTCACTACGTTGCGGGAGCATAGTCTCCCGCACGTGGTCGACCCCATCCCAGAGCAGGGATCCTGGCTCAATAACAACAACTTCAAGGCTCAGTTCTGTCGCGCTAAATGGGAACAGAGCCATAGGATAGTGTGGGTTGACGCCGACGCCCGCATTATGGCCCCGCCGGAAGCTTTGCGCATAGACTTACCAGGCATTGCTTACCACCGCTGGCTCGGAGGCCAGCTCTTGGGCGGAACGCTTTACTTCGGCGAAGAGTGCGGGCCCCTCCTTGATCGCTGGTGTCAGCTGATTGAAGAGAAAGGGGACTATGTGGACCAAGTCTTATTGAATCAGGCTTTGAGGGAAGTGGGGACGCCCGAGCTTTTGCTGCCGGCCGAGTATTGCTACATATTCGACCTTAGCGCGAAGCACTACCCGGAAGTCACTTCCCCTGTGATCTTGCATACTCAAGCCTCCAGGAGGTTTCGGAAATGACATTCGGTATGGTGTTACCTGTCCATAACGCCTTCGACAAGGCGCTGGAAGCCCGCAGGTGTATCAGCAAGTCGCATGGTTCGTCAGACATTCTTGTAATTGATGACGCGAGCCGCGAAGAATTTCCCCCTCTCCGCAACACTTACCACGTTCGCAACAACTCAGCGCGAGGATACGCCCACCATATCAACACAGCTGTCTTGTGGGCTTTAGACCTCCGGTTGGACACGCTGGTTATCATTAACTCTGATACTGTCTTTACCCCAACAGCCTGCGAGAATCTGGTGAGCGCCATGAAAGGGTATGAGGCGATCATGGCCGGACCGGCGCTGAGTGCGGCGGGCTCGGGCCAAGGGTCGGACCCGGAAGTGACTTCCGCTAGCCGGCTGGAGCTATCGAATGTGGAATCCTACCGCACCGCACAAGTTTATATAAACAAAGGCGAGACCATCTACCAGAGCCGCTTTATCAACAGCCTCAATGGGGCTTTCTTCGCGCTGGATGTGAAGGCCGTCTTGAAGTTCGGCTTCTTTGACGAGCGGTTTGGGCGCGGCAGTTTTGAAGAGCACGAGTGGTCCACTCGGGTTCGCGAGATGGCGGGGAGAGAAAACCTCTTTCTCTACGTGCCGACTGTCTGCGTATACCACTACAAGAACGCGAGCTTCGAGGACTCCGACGTAGATTCTGAGAAGCAATGGACACGCAACAAGGAGTTGTTCAACCACAAGAAGATCGCCAAGCACGACTGGGCCCAACTGAGCTACCCGCGGGAGATACCGGAATGGATCGAATGATAGGCTACAACAAGCTGCACCTTGGGTGTGGAGGCGTCCGAAAAGTCGGCTTCATTAACGTCGACGTGCGCCGGGACTCTCAAGCGGATATGTTCGTCGATCTGACTAAGGTTCCTTGGCCATGGGAGGACGACTCGATCGGTCGTATCGAGAGCTACCATATGCTCGAGCACTTGGGATGGAAAGCTGGAAGTGACTTCCTCGATGAGTGCGTCCGAGTGCTGGCTCCGGGGGGCCGGCTCGTGCTCGAGCTGCCCGATCTTGAGGGGGTGTGCAGGGAGCTTCTCGGGGGGAACCTATCCCGGCTTTGGAATCTATATGGGCTCCAACGGAATGAGTTCGACTATCACAAGTCGGGGTATACCCGGGAGGCTTTGGCTGATGCGCTGCTTCACCGGGGGCTGACCATCGAGCACGTGGGCCCGGGGACGGACTACCATGCCAAGGAGGAGCCATGCCAAAGGATCGTTGCCGTAAAACCGAGATAGTCCCGCGCATATGCCGAGTGCGTCGCGGGCTCGTGACATGGGCGGATCTATGTAATTGCCCTAAAAGGCGGAATGAGCTCAAAAAGAGAAAGGACCTAGTCGAATGCATTGGTTAATGGACTTAATGCCTGGAAGTGACTTCCAGTGGGGGGAGCCGGAACCGGGCGACAACTTCGGCGAGCACCACTTGAACCACCTGCGGGTGCTTTACGCTCTTTGTAAGTTCTATGAGCCCGACTCTATCCTCGAATTCGGGGTCCGCTACGGCTACTCGCTGAAAGCCATGCACTTAGCGCGACCTGCGGCTCAGCTGACGGGGATCGATAATGGGTCTTACACATCGTTCTGGGATATTAAGGCCCGAGCTCGGGTGCCCGCCGCAAAGCTCGGCCATCGGGACACCCGGAACCTGAGCCGCATTGAGCCCGTTGACTTTGTCCATGTGGACGCGGGCCACCGGTTCGATGAATGCCTCGCCGATCTCATGTTAGTCCTACCCCGGGCCAAGGTGGTGGTGGTCGACGACTACCACCCGGCCAACCACCCCGGGGTGTGGTATGCAGTCGAGGAAGCCAGCAGGATCACGGGGTGCGATGTGATCGAGATCTGCGAGGAAGACTCGTTGATCGGACCTTTCAAAGGCATGGCAGTTATAGACGGGGTGCCCTATGGAAGCTAACAAGATTCGAGACCGGGTCTTGGAAGTGACTTCCAGCGGCCGGTATCCCAACGTTCCCGGCCCGATACTCGATATCGGGTCGGGAGCCAGCCCCCTCTTACCGGGGGCGGTTACCGTGGACCGGCAAGACGCCACGGTGGAGACCGGCAACCTCTACCAGCTACCGTTCGCTGACAACTCTTTCGCCATGGTGTTTTCCTCCCACACCTTAGAGGACCTGGAAGACACTGAGCGAGCCCTGCGGGAGTGGGCCCGACTCGTGAAGCCGGGCGGGGCCTTTGTGCTGTATCTGCCCGACAAACGTTGGTATCCGAACATCGGCCACCCGCTCGCCAACCTGGCCCACAAGCACGATTGGGCCCGGCAAGAGTTCTTCGAGCTGTTCCAGCGAACCCTGCCGCACTTTTCTATCGTCCTGTCAGAAGACAGACCCCCGCCCGGGGGTATTTACGACTACGAAAACCGGGGGAACATCGAGTATTCGTTCTTGCATATCGCCAAAAAACGCACTCTTGCCCCGGAAGTCACTTCCGGCTCTTGCGGCAGAATAGATTGCTCGGCCCCGGCCGTCCACAAAGTGTGGGGCACTGGCATGGTTTACTATTCCTGCGAAAGTCACGTCGCCGAAATCCAGGAGAAAGTCGACAATGAGTAGTATCGCGCTAGGTATCATAACTAACCATGGCCAGCCGACGCTGCCGCTGGTTATTGAGTCATGCCTCAACCACGTAGACCACATCTATGTGGTTGCGGGGACGATTCCAGCGGCCGACAGGCCCGCTTCGGTAGACGTGCCCGATCACCCGAAAGTCTCGCTTTATGAGGTCGGCTGCATGCCCACTAAGACCGATCTCTGGAACGTCATAGCGAGTTTGGTGGCCCCTCGGTATGACTATCTTCTCATGCTTGATGACGATGAGATCCCTCAGCCCCCCGAAGCAATCCGGCGGGCGGTCCAATACATGGACTATGACAAGACCGTCGACCGCCTCGATTTCCCGGTTGTTAACTACTTTGGCCACTTGGACCAAGTGGCGACCGGCGGCATGTGGTCTCAGCCTCATCGGCGGCTGTGGCGTATGCGGTGGGGGTATAAGTTCACCGCACACCGGCCTCCTTGTATCTCGACGGAAGAGGTTGGAAGTTACTTCCAGCCCCTTACCCTCCACCACTACTCATGGTTGGGGTTTGAGCGGGCCCAAGCGAAATCTCGATTCTACCAACGACTTCGCCCGGACCACGAGCAGTATGGGCGCCACATGGAGTGGTTCAATAAAATCTACGTGCCAATTCTGTCGGGTCGGGCCCCCGATATGTATGCGGGGTTCGGCCTTCATGTTTCAGAGACGGAGTATGGAAATTCGGATCTAATCACTCGATTAGAACCCCACCCCCGGGTTGTAGAACGGGCTATTGACAAAGGAGGCTTTGTTTTCCCATGAACGTCACTATCTATTTCCGCGGAGGAGTTGGGGATTTCTTTATCTGGCTCCCCTACATTATCTACTTGGCGTCAGACCGGCATGCAGCTGATCGGGTCCGGGTCTTGGTCTGTAGTCACTGGCCCGAGGCTATCCAGTATTATCTGACGGAGTTGTGCGCGGGAGAGGTGGAGGTCTGCGAAGTCGAGCCTTACAGCCGGCCCATAGCCGAAGCTGCCGCGCACCTCTCGATGATCGGGGCCGATCTGGTTTACCACATGGATGTTTGGAAAGGAAGATCAGGACAGGCCCCTCGAGACGTGCCTTTGAAATCCCCCGAGAGGACCTTCCCGGATATCGCGGAGAACATTACTCACTGGTTTAACCTGCTTACCATACCGGCGGATAAAACGGGGGGAACCGTCATCCAAGTCAGGGGCCGCAGCGTGGGCGAAGTAGCCCCGGCTGAGTGGTGGAGACAGGGTCTCGCTGGAAGTGACTTCCCTAAACCGATCCGGCTAGTGGGGAGTCGCTCGGGGGAACCCCAAGACTGGGGGGCGGTGAGGGGGGGTAGACAATGCGGCAGAAATTTACTCAGCTATAGCCGGGGCGGACTTGTTCGTGGGAATTGACTCCGGTTTCCGGAATATCGCTCTAACTACCCGGACCCCGGTCGTCGAAATCCGCCCAGAGGTTGCCGCTTCCAGCGGCTATCCCAGCTACGAAGTGTTCGTCCCAAAGCCTTACCGAGACTTGCACCGCTATCTCGACCTGAAACGCCCGAGCCTCCGCAACGCCCTAGACTTGCACACGGACATGATCGATGAAAGCTAATCCAAGATTCGAGGACCTGAAATGGATCAACCTCGAGCCAATCGGGTCCTGCAACTTGGTCTGCCCCCATTGCTCCCGCGACGCTAAAGCGCGGGTGCAGCGGCCAATGTCCCGCAGTCTCTACCTCAAACTGCTCGAGCAGGTCCCGCAGGAAACCGAAGTCCGGTTATTCCTGTCGGGCGAGCCGTTTCTGGACGACGACCTGGCATGGCGGGTATCGGAAGCCACTTCCAGGGGCCTTAAGACCTTGGTCCACACGAACGGGACTCGAGTTAATCTCCCAAAAGCGGAGAGAATCCTCAAAGCGGGTCTTACCAAGATCTCAGTTTCTATTGATGGAGGGAATCGCGCTGAGTATAAAGAGATGAGGGCTCCCGCCAATATCATCCCCGCTCGCGCTGGACTAAAAAGCCTCCTGATCGCCAAGCAATCGCTAGGGGCTGATACTAAGATCGTGCTGCAATGTATCAGGAAGTATCCTGACCCCCTAGAAGTGAACGTGGAGGTCGCCCACCTAGTCGGGGAAGTAGACGAAGTATATGTTCGCCACCCCCATAACTGGGCCGAAATGGCCAGCGTAGAAGGGGCCAAGCCCCGGGACTACGGGCCCGTGTGCTCCTTCCTATGGGTCTCCATGTCTGTGCAGTGTAACGGTATTGTAGTGCCGTGCTGCGCGTGTCTCAATCAGGAAGCGGTTATCGCGGACGCTAAGACGACGCCGCTTAAAGAAATCTGGGAACAAGAACTATCGAAGTGGCGGGAAGCCCAGACTGCCCGGAAGTCACTTCCAGTATGCTCCGGGTGTGAACGCTACGGGGCGAAAGGCTATCAAGTATGACTTACGAAGGACTAAGATACGACGTGTTAAGTCCGGAACAAAAGTTAGAGGAGGCACTTAAGCGGGCCCGAGCCGAGGGATTCAAAGGGGTTTACCTCGTAACCGCGGGGGTTTATTCGGACTACCATGTCATAACGGCTTTCAGTAACGAAGGCGACGCTCGAGCATTGGCTGAGAAGATCGGGGACGCTAGAGTTGAGAAAGTAGCTCTCGATTTCGACTTGGCGACTCTGGGGCCGTATATCTCATGGGCTGCCGTCAACATGAACAAAGACGGCAGCACTGAATACTTGAACTCCCGGACTGGAGTTACTGACAGCAATCCGCTGGAGTATCTGGAAAGCGACATGTATGCGTGGTGGTGGTCCAGGGGTGGGGTAGACTTTGGGCGAGGGCGAGTCCGCTGCCGCGTCGGCGGCTTGGCTGTCCCGGAAGAAAAGCTCCGGGAAAAGGTGGTAAAAGTCGCGAACGAGTTCAGGATTAGGTTGCTAGCTGAGAACCGCTGGCCTACTAAGGAGACGAAAGGGCAAGTCCGATGAGAATGTGGGTTATCATGTGCGTAGGGCCCCACCCGGACGACTGGGCCCTGGCCGCTCTTGCGCGGGAGTCTCTGCTCATGCAGAATTTCAAGGAATGGCATTGCATGGTCGTGTTAGACGATTGGGCTCGGCCGGTCCCCGAATGGGGGCCCCACTTCTCATTCACGGTTAACACGACTCGGCGTTATGTGGTCCGCAATACCGTTAACGCGATCCGCTCATTACCTACCAAACCCGAGGATATCATCGTGATACTCGACGGCGACGACCACTTAGCGCGACCCGACGCCCTGCGGCTCGTTTTTGAGGAGCACGAATCGGGGGCCTGGGTCACTTACGGGTCGTGGATCAGCAATTATGGGCCGGGGTTCCCCCTCATAGGGCCGAATGACCCCTATACATCGGGGGAGTTGGCCAACGTGCGACAGGCTTTCTGGAAAGCGACCCACTTGCGGACCTTTCGGGCGGGACTGTTCAGCCGGATTGCTGGAAGTGACTTCCAGTGGTCCGATGGAAGTCACTTCCGCTACTGCCCAGACCAGGCTATCATGATTCCGGCCATCGAGATGAGCCCGCCGGAGCGGGTCTCCTTCATTGAGCAGCCGCTTGTGCTCTATAACCGAGCCAACCCGCGGTGTGCAGCCGAGCTGGACCGGGCTGAACAGCGCCGCACATCGGAAGAGATTCGGCGCCGGCCCCGTTACGGAAGGATTAACGAGCTATGATGACGCCCGAGGAAGCCATTCGCCGACTTCAGCGGCGGGATATCTCGTGGTTTGAGTTGTGCATGGCCAGCCGCATAGCTCGAGACCGCTACGGCATGATGATTGCCTGCGAGGGCGTTGACGTCTACCACGAGGTCGTCCAGGAGATGTTCCTCCGCGATGAATTCCGCATAGTTAACCCCATGCTGCTGAAACTGAGCGACAAACGCCTCTGCCGCACTTGCGCCAAAGACGTTAATACGGAGTTCGACTACCACACCGCAGTCCCGGACACTTGGAAGGACGACCCCTATGGTAACTCTGAGGGATTATCAGGAGACGGAATTTCGCAAGATAGTAAAGCTGCTTCTAGAGGCAAAGGGACCCCCGATCCGGACAATGCGGGTGGCCCCGACGGGGAGCGGCAAAGGGACACTGAAACTTGCGCTAGCCGGCTCCTTAAACAAGCTATCGAAACAGGTATCAAAAGGGCCCGTGCCGATAATAACCCCTTCTTTGGAGATAATTCGTGGATTTCTGAGACGTTTAGGGGTCTCCCCCGGGACTAGATCCAAGGAAGTGACTTCCGCTGAGGGGCTGAACATCTGGACTCCCGTCCGCTACCTCAACCGACTTGAGGCCGGCCGGCTGCCTTTGCCCTGGGCCCTACTCATCGACGAAGCGCACGAGTGGGTCCGTGGCAACAAGCTAACCGATAGGCTGCTGCGAGAGGCTCCGAACGCGCATTGGATCGGCTACACGGCGACCGCATACCGGGGCACTATGGCGGGCACCGCTGCCCTGCGGGAGTTGTGGGGCGAGCCGTGCGTGATCTTGGAACTACAGCGGGCCGCCTCCCGCGGCTATTTCATAGTGCCTGAGTTCGAGGTCAAGCCTCTAATCGATGACGATAATATCCGGGTCTCCTTGACCGGAGATTTCGACGCAAACGCCACGTCCGAATACTGGCTTCAACATCGCCGGCTTGATCGGCTCGCTGATCTGATTCAAGAAGAATATCGGGCTGGCCGTAAGATCGTCGTATCAGTCAGCAATCGGCATATGGGGGTTGAACTACTAACTTGCTTGGGTATGCGGGGGTGCCCCTCCCACCTGATCGAGCAGGGGACCTCAGACGAGAACCGGCGCCGGGCCTACAATCTTTCTGAGACTCAGCGTGACGTGCTCTTACAGATCTCGGTGCTCTACCGTGGAAGTGACTTCCCCTGGCTCGACACTTACATCGACAGCCAGCCCACCATGTCCCCTACCCGGTGGATGCAATCCATAGGCAGAATAACTCGGCCCGCAGAAGGCAAACTTCCGCGAGTGATTGTCACAAACCGTAATTTCGAGCGACACGGGTATCTGTTCGGTGGGGTCATACCTATTGCGGTTCGCGCTAAGTGTGAGCAGCAATGGCCGGACGTGTCAGCGCGGGCCATGACCCAGTGGTTGGGGTTCGAGCGGACCCGCAAGGCGCACGAGCTATATGGGGCAGACGGGCGTAGGGTGCTTTGGTATCGATTCACGAAGAAGGGCGCGTATAACCGACTCCGAGACTATGGCGCGCTTGTAGTGCCCTCATCTCGGTTTGTCCAGTGGGGCACTCGGGAGCGAAAGCCTGCCCGCAAGGGACGATGGACGTATCCTCGGTGGAAGATCTGCGATAAACCGACTTCAATCAAAGGCATGAAGTCTGGGGATACTCGGCCACCGAACGCCATGCAGATCAGCCGTTGGCACTCCATGATCGGTGACCTGGGTATCTCGGGGCCTTGCCTATATGCCGAGCAGTCTTGGGCGCTCGACTTCATGAAGCACTTGAGGATACGGATAACTGATACCAGGACTTGACTTTGGTCGGGCGTTATGGTATAATATAGGCTGTTAAGTGGAGGTAGCGGTTACCTCCGCTGTGCTGGGGGTCGCTTCCGCTCCGGGTGTGGTGGAAGTGACTTCCAGTTTCTCTATCTGAAAGGACTAATAAAATGTGGGAACCTGTTTTAGTCCCCGCCTACGGCCGGGACTACAAAAGCAAGCGAGAAGTCGAAGAGGCTCTCAACGGACCCGTGGATTTCAAGTGTGAGCCCATGGGGGGCTATACCTCCGGCCGCGAAATCCGCAACCATCACCAACAACTAAACGTGCGCTACGGCAAACTGCGGAAAGTGTGCGTAGCCAAGTGGACCGGCACCCGCTGGGCCGTCAAGTAGAGGAAGCCGGCTACTGGAAGTTACTTCCAGTAGCCGCCGAAAGGACCAAGAAAAGATGAGTGACAACCCTAAAGTAATAATTCGCGCAAAAGACGCTGGAGTGTTTTACGGCACGCTTGTTGAGCGGGATCGTATGTGCTGTATCGCGGTCTTAAACGACTGCGTTCGTATCTGGAAGTGGGCCGGGGCGTTCACACTGAGCGAGTTGAGCGTGATCGGAACAGAGAACCCAAGCAATTGCAAGTTTTCTGTGCCCACTCAAAGGCACGAAATATGCGGGGTCATCGAGGTCCTTTGGGTGACGCCCGAAGCCCAAGCTAG
>FUIF01018000.1_pt1 | contig 11060 bp, 19 predicted proteins | sample 1003461 | NCBI WGS metagenome assembly FUIF01 (sample SAMEA80401918, study PRJEB19352) | marine metagenome
TAACGAACCTAAGTCTTTGATTGAAATATCTTGTCTTGATTTTATACTAAAGCCTAACGAACCTAAGTCTTTGTAATCACAGAAAAGCGGGCGGCTCGCCTCATTCGCTTCAAAAGTTTTTGTGTAAGGTTTGATTCTTTGTATATATAGCCCCTACGGTTGTAGAATCACCCGCGCGGCGGGATGTCGCGATGAGGTGGTCCGGGATGGATACCGACGAACAAGGCAATTTGTTGACTGTAGGAGTCACCGGCTCCAGCTTCAGATGGACAGTCAGGCGACGTAAATTCGTTTACCATTATCCCCGCGTCAATGGGGACGCCGTAGAAGCGGCTCGCCGTGCAGGCTTCAAAGATCCTTATGGTGGCTCCAGGCTCTTGGAGGTTGCTGAGATTAAAGCAGCGATCGAATATGAGCTGCGCCACATGCTCTTGAAAGAGGGCGAGAATGAAGAGACGATCATTGGCCGTTGGGCTCGTTGGGCTCAGGGTAATATCTACGACTACTGGATCGCGGAACCCGATGGCCGCGGCGGTGTCGGGAGGATGGCACTCAAGAATCCCGAATCCCTCACCGAAGAACAGAAGCTTGCGGTCAAGAAGCTCAAGGTCAAAGACACTCAGTACGGTCAGGACATAGAGCTTGAACTCGAGGACCGCTCCAAGGCTAACGATCGACTGGCCGAGGTCCATGGCATCCTGTCCAAGGACGGCAACAAGGGAATGACGCCTGACGAGTATGCTCAACTGATCCGTTCGGCGGTTGACCAAATGGACGCGATCGACGCTCTCGATGAAACGCCGCCCACCTCCCCAAATCAGGTGAACTGAGTGCCACGGGAGGGCCGCGGGCCATCCAAGATCATCCGCCCAGAGTTGATGGCGGTCGATCTCCCGAAACGCTGGACGCAACTCAGGGCGCATCCAGAACAAACGCGGCTCGTTACCTCGCCTGCTCGGTTTAAGGTCGTACCTGCAGGAAGGCGCTCGGGTAAGACAGAGCGAGCGAAACGGCAACTGGTGAAATCCGCGATCCGCGCCACTGGAGAATCACCCGCCTTCTTTGCCGCCGCACCGACCCGCGACCAAGCCAAGCGAATCTATTGGAAGGACCTTAAGGCACTGGTCCCGCCCAAGCTCATTGATTCAAAGCCGAGCGAGACAGAGCTGATAATTCCGCTCGTGACCGGCGGCATCATACAGGTTCTCGGGATGGACCGCCCGGAGCGTATCGAAGGCTCTCCGTGGGATGGCGGTATCCTCGACGAGTATGCCAACATGAAGGAAGAGTCGTGGCCCGCGCACGTTCGCCCCGCCTTAGCTGACCGAAACGGTTGGTGCTGGCTCATTGGAGTGCCAGAAGGCCGCAATCACTATTACGAGCGGTATCGCCGCGCTCGAGGTGAGCTCAACATCGTGAACGGTGGTGAGTGGGACGCTTTCACTTGGCTTTCGCGAGACATCCTTTCAGAGAAGGAGATACTTGCAGCGCAACAGGACCTTGACCCGCTGACCTTTCAGCAGGAGTACGAAGCCAGTTTCGTCAATTTTGTCGGTCAAGCCTATTACCCATTCGATGAAACCATCCACTGCGCTAACCTCCGTCAGCATTACAACCCCGCCGCGCCTATCTCCTTCTGTCTCGACTTCAACGTTGACCCGGGTGTGGCGGTCATCACTCAGGAGATGCGGCTGCCGCGCAAAGTGATGCCGGCCACGCCAGTCGTGGTAGACGGAAGAGAGCTTTTCAGAGGAGGGCCCACTGTAGACGACAGAGACGGCACCGCTTGCATTGGCGAGGTCCACATCCCGGTCAACTCCAACACGCCAGCCGTTTGTCGAAAGCTGATTGACGACTGGGGCGAGCACCAAGGACCGATCTACATCTACGGTGACGCTACCGGCGGCGCTCGAGGCACGGCGCAGACGGAAGGCAGCGACTGGGATTTGGTCAAGACACATCTCTACAAGCATTTCGGACCCGAGCAGATCCACTTCAGGGTTCCCAAGTCTAACCCAACAGAGCGGGCGCGCATCAATGCTGTCAACACGCGCCTCATGAACGGCCAGGGTGAGATCCACATGATGGTGGACGGGGCCCAATGTCCTAATTTGGTAAAAGACTTTGAAGGCGTTAGACTCTTGGTTGGTGGCAGCGGTGAACTGGACAAGAAACATGATCCCGCTCTCACTCACCTCACAGACGCGGTGGGATACCAAGTCGTGAAACGGTTCCCGGTACGCCCCGCGGTATCCTCGGTCGAGGAATTGAGGCTATGAGCAAGACTGTCGCTGTTCCGTCACAGGAATACAATTGGATGGCCCTCAATTGGGCTATCACGACCGCACTCCGTGGCGGTACCCCCGCTATGCGCGCCGCGGGCCGTCATTACCTTCCGCAAGAGCCCTCCGAGAGCGAAGAAGCCTTCAAGAATCGGCTCAATCGCTCGGTACTCACGAACATCTACAAGAAGACAGTTGACAAGATTGTCGGAAAGCCACTCCGCAAGCCTATTCAGATTGGCGAAGACGTCCCAGAGCAGATCAAGACCTACCTCGATGACGTTGACAACCTTGGGTCTAACCTGGATGTCTTTGCCTCCCAAGTCCTGACCCACGCCATCGATGATGGTTTGGTGCATGTCTTGGTCGATTTCCCGCCCACCGCGTCTATCCAAGGCGAGTTTCCGGGCGGGAGTCTAACGCTGGAGCAGCAGGCGGAAATGAACATCCGTCCATTCGCACGGATCATCAAGGCCGAGGATCTGATTGGCTGGAAATGGGAGATCCGTGACGGCCGTAAGGTTTTGGTCCAGATCCGTATCCGTGAGCACATCAAGGAGGACGATCCGTCGGACGCGGACGGCTTCACTCAAGTCGTGAAAGAGCGTATCCGTGTCATTGAGCCGGGTCTTTACCGCGTCTATGAGCAGGGCAACGGCGACGACTACACTCTGATTGATGCTGGGCCCACGTCCATGCCTATCATCCCTCTCGTTACCTTCTACACCAACCGCGTCGGATTCATGCAAGCGGCGCCCGCACTTCTGGATTTGGCTTACCTGAATGTCGCCCACTGGCAGAGCGACAGTGACCAACGCAATATCCTCCACGTGGCTCGGGTGCCGATTCTGTTTGGTACGGGATTTGGTGATGCGGAAGAGCAGGTTCATCTGGAGGTAGGTCCCAACTCCATGACCAGAGCCCCGCAGGGCGCTGATTTGAAGTTCGTGGAGCATAGCGGCGCGGGTATTGAGGCGGGTGCCAAGGACCTTGAGTCTCTCGAAGAGCGTATGGAGATGCTGGGGCTGGAGATGCTGGTTAAGCGGGTGCCGGGTAATCCTACCGCTACCGCCAAAGCCATTGACCAAGCCGAGGCTGACTCGCCGATGGGCATTATGGCCCGCGAACTCGAGAAATTCCTCGAGCAGGTGCTAGACTTGTTCGCCAGATGGCTCCAGATGGGCGACGATGCCGGCGGCAATCTCACCGTCTTCAAAGACTTCTCGATCAACGTCGATGACTTTGAGGCCATCAAGGTACTCCTCGACATGCGTTCGTCGAGAGAGATTTCGCAGACCACATTCTGGAGAGAGGTGAAGCGACGTGGCTTCCTCAGTGATGAGTTTGAAGAAGGCTCGGAGATCGATCTCCTTGATCTTGAGTCCCCGCTCCCGGCCGAACCGGGTAGTGATGAGACGCGGCCGACTGTCGAGCCGCCGCCTGAAAGGAGCAACCAGCCAGGGGATACCACTGGCGAGTCCGAGGGGCATAAACATACCCTCCAAGAAAATGGTCGTACTGACACGGTAGTCGATCCCGAGACTGGCGAGTCACACGACCACGCTTGGGAAGAGCTGGGTATCAAGACTTCGGTCGATGCTGGCCACTCGCATGTCTTGAGGCAGCGATCGGTGGCCGGCACCGGCGTAGGTAACCAACCAGTCATCGATCCAAACCCGGAAGAGGATGACGGAGGAGACGAGGATGAGTGACAACGCAGTGACACGAATTTTGGATGAGGCGACGTCGATCCCGACAACGCTCACCAATATCCCCCACTATGAAGCCTGCGATGAGCTTCTGGTTCAGATTGAGATTACCGGCACCGCGTCGATCTCGGTCGAAGGTTGCGCGGACGACCAGTTGACACCCGTGGAGGTGGTTGCAGCGGTGTCGGCCAACGCTCTCCAGCCGATTGCCTGGGTGCCGTGGTTGCGCTGCGCGGGGTCCATCTCGAGCGGCACGGTTACCGTTTCGGTGGTCGCCGCCAAACGCCAGAAAGGCTAATGTCACTCACCCGTTCACTGACGCGGGGGTTAACGCGGGACCTGACCCGCAGCTTGATCCGTGCGGATGCCACAGTCCTGAACCTCTCGGCCGCCACCGTAGGATCGTCCCCTGGCGGTGCGACATGGCAGGCCACAGGCAACCAGTTTGTTGGTTTCGTCTTCGCGACAGTCATACGCCATGGCGGCGCCTCATGGATTGTGCCTATCCCTCAAGGCACGGTTGTCGATTCCGCCATCTGGACGGTGACGCTACCCGCGTCGCCGCAGGTCAACTCACCTGTCACCTTCCTGTCAGCTGAGAATAGTGACACGCAATTTGGGGTGCCATGGTCAGCTGGTTATGACCCGTTTGACATCGTGACCCCTACCACCCCTCGAGACATCATTGATGACGCACTCGCTAACGCTGCCGGCGCCTATGAGGTGGACGTCACCGCAGTCTTGAATGATGTGCTCGCTAACGCCAACTGGGAATCGGGAGACTACTTCAATCTTGGCTGGTTCCGTGACGCAGCGTCTGGGACCGACGATTACTGGACGTTCGTTACCGAATCTTCAGGGAGCCTTGTAGTCACTTACTGAGCCCCGTAGAATCTTCATTGACTTCCAGACCGGAGAAGAATCATGCCTTCTGCATCCAAAGGATCGGGCCGTCGCGCACGGCGTCAGCCGGGAATGGCTAGCAAGTCCGTCAACAAGCGGGCCGGCAGTGACCCGAACATCGGCCGCCGCAATGGATCTGGCAACGGATCCAATATGAACGGCCACGGCAACGCCGGCCTTTCGGGAACCCCGTAATCAGCAATCGCTGCCTGGAGCGTAACGCGCGGTGAGCCCTCATCCGTGTTACGCTCCAATCTCCTGTAAACAGTAGGAGAAAGTCGATGAGAATTCTGGCATTCATTCTGGCCATGGCACTGGTCGTCGGTACAGGTTGGTTCCTGTCATCGCCCAGCGCCGGAACCCAGACCGTCTATATCTATACGCCCGACACGAACCGCTCTTTCGGCGCCGCCGGCCTGTCCAACGGCCTCCAGGCGAAAGGCTACTCCATCGACGCCCGCAGCCGGACGATGTCCCGCCGCATTGAAGTCCGAAGTAGGACGCTATCCCGAAGGTTCTGAAGCCGCCTCGACGGCGACGGGGAACGCGGTTCAAGTTTAACCGCCACCCCACTACGTTTCGCAAATTCGTCAACTCAAGACGCCATAGAAGCGTCGAGCCGAAGTGAAGGAGGTGATCTCGTGTCGAGGAGTGTCAATGAGGTAGTCACCGACGAGCTCATTGAACACGAGGTTCAAGTCCGCAGGGCAACCAGCGGAACTCAGAGGAGGGTTGAGGCACGGATCAATCAGCTTGGCCGTGATGTCAAGCTCGCTATGACCGAGATTGATCCGTTCTCTGAGACAGACAACCGCGAGCGAATCCGCAAGCGGACCGAACTCCAGGCACGAGTGCGTGAGCTTTCCAAAGCAGCCTTCCAAGAGATTTCAGATATGGTAGGCACTGACATGGCTAGGTTCGCCATGCTAGAATCCGACGCTGTCATGGACGCCGTTGAATTGTCAGTGTCGTGAAGCTGTCTTCCCTTGCCGCTATCGTTTCAATCTCCGCCGTTATCCTTGGCGGTTTGTGGTACTTCCACGAGCTCGAGGAAACGGCTACCCTTGCCGAGTACGACAAGCGGATCGAGACTGAGATCCGCAAGCCACTCCGCGACGTCCACAAAGACTCCGTCATCAATCGACTGGTAAGGATCAGGGCCATCGCCTGCAACAACGGCGGCGAGGTGCCAGCGTATATGCGCGAGTCTTGGGAGGAATTGCTCACCACCTTCCGTGAGCAGCACAAACGAGACTTCAACCCCGGTGAGTGCTGATGGCCGAAGTCAAGTTCGAGGGCTCGCGCCTCAGTGAGCAGCAATCTGATGCCATCCGCGCTGCGACGCTAGTAGAAGGGGCTCGCACCTCTACATGGTTCGCCCGCCAATCGGAAAAGTTCATTCAGGACGTTATGGGCGTTGTCCGCACCTCGATGGAGAACGGCGAGTCTGCCAGCCAGACCGCCACGCGGTTGATTGGTGGTACCGTAGCCGGTGTCAGAGTGCCCGGGCTAATTCGCTCAACCAGAGCGCAAGCGAGCGCCGTAGCCTCAACTGCGATGACCGCAGTCAATACGAACGCCAGGCTGGCTACCTTCCAGAAAAACTCTGATATCATCAGCGCCATCCGTCAGCTTTCGACCTTTGATAATCGAACCAGCGATATCTGCATCGCGTATTCAGGAGCCATGTGGGATGTCGAGACCCTCCAACCACTGCCACCGACCAACCTGCCCTTCAACGGTGGTCCGCCGCGCCATTTCAATTGTCGATCGACAGTCGTCCCCGTGGTCAAGAGCTTCGAGGAACTGGGTGTGGAGGCTCTTCGTGGACGGATCCCGCCGGGTACCCGGGCGTCAATGGACGGCCAAGTGCCTGCCGACCTTAAATTTGACCAGTGGCTCCGCACTCGTAGCCCATCCTTCCAGGACCGACTGCTGGGTCCTGCTAGAGCGAATCTGTGGCGTAACGGCGACATCACGCTCACTCAGCTCGTCGATTTCCATGGCAATCCGCTCACGCTTGACCAGCTTGAAGAGTTCATCGTGAAAAAGAAAACCCTCTCCTAGGAGAGGGTGTAGTTCAGGTCTAGGTTCACGACCCTATCGTAGTTTTGGAAGTGGCGTTCGACATGCGCCAGGGCTTCTGTGTCCCCTAACGCAGCGAACTGGGCAATCACTCGGCCTTTCCAGTAGACCGCATAATTGAACAGTGCCATCAGGCCTCCTCCTCCAGTTTCTCCAAAATCAGGATCTCCGCAAGCAGAGCAGCCTGCCCCGGCAGGGCCTCGTCGAGGGTATCCTCGGCAAGTTCTGCCACCTTCTCAATCTGAGCTTTCAATTCCTTACTCATCTTTCAACTCCTCCAGTTTGCTTTCTACCATTTCGGTCAGCTCGCTCAACTTGCCGTAAGCGTAATCCAACCTCCCGTCAGTGCTGTATCCCACCACTGTCCATTCGCCGCCGTAGCTTCTAGGCCGCGTCCAAACTACCCTCGCGCCGTTCTCCAGCACAATTTCAAACTCACCAAGCCCATCCTTCTTCAGGTAATTGTCTCGTGCATACTTGCTCATCTTTCTCTCCTATTTGCTGTACAGGTTGCGGCGGCGGATAACTTCCAAGCGCAGGACGTTGCCAAAGTAGGCTAGGTAACCAATTCCAAGTGCGAAAACAACTTCCATCTTTCTATCCTTTCTCGTTAGGACAACCCGTTGCCCTATGTTCTTAATGATACACAGATGATTGAATAAAACAAGTATTTTTCAAACTTCTTATGAAAAATGTGCGCTAGAGCACACGGATTTGGTAAATCTTGGCGAAAAAACTTGCATTCGTCATCCAAGGCCACAACAATTTCACTCAACGAGCGAGATGCTCCTATATTTCAACGGCGGGAGGCCAGCGAAACATGACTCTTGAAGCCACAGTCGATTCACTCGACGCAGTACCTGAGACGGTTCGTGATGATTACGTCAAAGGTGAAGATGGACGGTTCCATCTCAAGATCCTGGCAGACTACGTCCCCGCCGATAAGGTAGAGGACACTACCGGCCTGAAGTCGGCACTCCAAAAGGAGCGAGACGCCCGCGCTGCCGCCGAACGCCGGAACAAGGAGGTCCAGGAAAAGTACGCTGGCATCGATCTCGAAGAGGTCGAACAGCTACGCCAGGAACGCGCCGCGCGGGAAGAGGAAGAGGCTAAGAAGGCCGGTGAGTGGGATAAGCTGAAGGACCAAATGGTCTCGAGGCACAACGAAGATCTCGCCGCCAAGGATAAAGAGCTCGGCAGTATGCGGGGCGAACTGGAACGCCACCTGGTCGACTCTCAGGCCACAGCGGCTATCAACAAGCTGGAAGGGAACGTCACACTTCTCCTCCCGCATGTGAAGAACCTGATTCGACTGGTCAAGGGTGACGACGGTCAGTACCGTCCCCAGGTCGTCGACCACAGCGGCACGCCGCGGGTCAACGGCGAAGGAAATCCCTTGTCCATTGAAGACCTGGTCCGCGAGATGCGTGAACAGGATGTGTTTGCCGGCGCCTTCAAAGGCACCAACCAGTCAGGCAGCGGGACGCCGCCGGCTGATGGTGGTGAAGGCGGCGGTGGCGGCGGTGGCGGGAAGCCTCCAAACGGAAAACCTCCGGCAGAGGGTAAAGCCCGCTCTACGATGACGCCCCGCGAAAAGGTGGAGTACATCAAGGAACATGGGCAGGACGCCTTCATGGAACTGCCTGCCTAGCCCTAACCGGACGTTGACCGTTACTTTATCAACCATTTGTTTTGAGAGGTAATTGTCATGCCTGAAGGTACTCGCGTACTCTGGGCCGGCTCTGGTGCAACTGGTCACCTCCCGCAGGGTCTGATCTACCCGGATCTCGTTCACGGTGGTATGGTTGAGACGTTGGTGCAGAACACCGACGCGTTCAACGCCGCATCGCGGAACACGATCCGACTGGTCACGAACCGGCGCCGTGGCGACTTTGCACAGGAGTCGTTCTTCAAGAATGTCAGCTCGCTGATCAACCGTCGGACGGTTGCAGGCTCGCCGGAGAACCCGAGCGTCGCTTCCAATCCGGTCCCGATGGATGAGCACATCAGCGTGAAGCTCAATCGGCGCATCGGCCCGATCGACCAGACGTTCGATTCGTTCCGCAAACTCGGCGACGACACCGACCTGGAGGTTCTGTCCTTCTTGCTCGGTGAGCAGATTGCCAAGGCGGTTCAGGTCGATCAGCTGGACGCCGGTCTCCGCGCTCTTGTGGCTTCGATCACGAACGTGTCTTCGACGTTGGTGGACCGTGGTCCGGCGAACTCGCCGCAGAACACGCTCAACACCGACACGTTGGTTGACGGTTTGGCCACCTTCGGCGACGGCGGCAGCCGTGTCGTGCTGTGGGTGATGCACTCCAAGCCGTTCTATGACCTGGTGAAGAACCAGATCACGGCCAACATCGACGGCATTTCGAACTTCAACGTCATGGAAGCGATGCCCGTCACGCTGAACCGCCCGGTTCTCGTCACGGACTCCGCGTCCTTGGTTTCCGTCGAGGCATCGCCGGAAGTCAACCAGTACACCACGCTCGGCCTGACCGCCGACGCCGTGGTCCTGGAAGACAGCGAAGAGGAAATGCTGTACTCGGACGTGATCACCGGCAAGGACAACATCGTGGCTCGCCTGCAGGGCGAGTTCGCCTACAATGTAGGCGTGAAGGGATTCCGCTGGGATCCGGCCAACGGTGGCGTCAACCCCGACGATACGGCCCTGGCTACGGGTTCCAACTGGGACGCGGTCATGGACGACATCAAGGACAACGCCGGTTTCGCAATCAACACGCTCTAACGAGCTGCGGCGATGAGTTAGGTGGGCGGCTTCGGTCGCCCACCTATTTCCTAAAACCAAAAGGAGCCACGTCATGCCTGATGTCGCAGGAAAGAATCAACACCGCCCATTGGTGGTGCTCTACTTCAACCGCCACGACGCTGAAGCTTTCAAAGCCCTGGCCGAGCGGATCCGGTCCGAATCCAACCTCACCACTCTCGTCTGGTCACACTTGTTCCGTGGCGCCGATGATCTGATTGGCAACGCCCGCGCGATTGTCGTCCAGCACGGTTGCCCCAAGGAGCAAGAAATCGTGAACCAGTATGTGAATTTCGGCAACGATGTCGAGGTTCACTACGCAAACGACGAGGGTGAATTCATCGAAACCCCTCCGCCGGAGCCGCAACCCGCTGTCGCCGGTCTTGGCACTACGGCGAATTCGAAGGAAGAAGGCGATGCCCAAGAATCCCAAGCCGAAGGTACAGAAGCGGGCGCTACGACCGACTCCGCTGTTCAAGAATCAGACGACCCCGGAAATGACGGCCCCGACCCCGTCAGTACCGATGAAGGAAGTGACGGCGGAGATGCTGTCGAAGACGCTTCCAAGACCGGATCGGAGTCAGCTGGTACAGGCAGCACTGAGGGCAGTTAACTGGCGGAAGCCTGGCGCCTATTTCTTGCATTTCGGCGTCAACGGCTATCTGGACGAAATAGACGCCGCCTCGCGGTGGCTGGCTGACCACAAGGACCTCTACCTTGATGTTGTTGACCCTTTGGAGGGGATCAGCGAATCAATCATTGCAGGTATTGAGACCCGCGGCCACATGGCTGCTCCGCCCACGATGCACCCAAGAGCAAGACTGCATCGTCAGCCGCCGGCTAAGGAATATCAGATCCAGTACGCCTATGTCGCTCAAGACCATGGCGTCTGGCCCGGGTGGGTTGAAAGATTGGCCCACAAGGCTGTCATCGTTGCTGACGTGAAAGAACCTCTGGACGTGAACGTCTGGCCCCTCTATCATTGCCGCGGGACAGGCGTCTTTCGTGTAGACTACTACGACTCATAACGGAGGTAATCAATATGAACGTCATTCTGGTGCTGGTAGGTGTCTACCTGACTCTTTCTGCGGCTATCGAGGATCTGGAAAAGGACCCGACAGTCGTCGTTCCGAAGTGGCTTTACCGTGTCTTCGTTCCGGGGATCTACGTCTCGAATTTTGCGAAATTTGGCGGGGCGTGGCTCTGGAATAGTGTGGCACTGTTCTTGCTGCGTCAGCTCTTGCCGAGGCAGTAATGGGCCAGGCGGTCCTACTTGAGGGACCGAGTGCGGGAGCCGGGTTCGAACCCGGC
>FUIF01003401.1_pt1 | contig 11053 bp, 12 predicted proteins | sample 1003461 | NCBI WGS metagenome assembly FUIF01 (sample SAMEA80401918, study PRJEB19352) | marine metagenome
TGGAAACGTGCATCTGGCTATTTCGATGTGGTTGCTTACAGCGGCACAACTACTTCACCAAGTTTTCCTCCTCAGACTTTAAATCATAACTTGGGCGCAGTGCCAGAAATGATGTGGGTAAAATGTCGTAGCACAGGTGGATCATCAACCTATGATTGGACGGTTTATCATAAAGACGTAGGAAATACTAAGGCACTGTTTTTAAATACAACAGGCACCCCAAGCACAGGCACAGCGTATTGGAATAACACTACTCCAACAGCTACTCAATTTACAGTTGGTGGTGGCTATGGTGTAAATCAATTAAATCAAACCTACATAGCCTACCTTTTCGCTACCGTAGCAGGTGTATCTAAGGTGGGAAGCTTTACTGGCACAGCCGCAACACAAACTATAGACTGTGGGTTTAGTAGTGGTGCTAGGTTTGTATTAATTAAGGAAACTAATACAACAGGTGGATGGATGGTTTTTGATACTGAACGTGGGATAGTATCAGGCAATGACGCTAGATTAGAACTTGATGATACTGGTGCTGAAAGCACTGCATTTGATATACTAGACCCACACTCATCAGGTTTTCAATTACCATCTTCATCATTTGTAAATGCCTCTGGCAGAGAGTGTATCTTCTACGCAATCGCAGCATAAATCAAACTCATAAGAAAGGATCAATCGAATGGGTGAATATCGAAATAGAACAAGCGGTGAAGTTTTATCGCAAGGGCAAGTTAGGGCAGCTAATCCTAACATGTCATTACCGCGAGTGTGGGATAGTAATGTGTGTGATGCACTAAATGTTGACCCAGTACTTGCAAGCCCTGCGGCTACAACAACAGCATATCAATACAGTGCAAGAGATGGTGTTGAGCAAGACGCAAATGGCAACTGGGTTGAGAAGTATGTAGCAAGAGATATGTTTGCTGATACCACTGAAGATGGTGTAACAACTACTAAAGCAGAACACGAAGCTGCATATCAAGCTAGGTTAGATGCAGATGTTGCTGCGTCAAACAGAGCAACTAGAGATGCCAAGCTTGCAGAGACAGACTTCTACGCTTTGTCAGATGTAACAATGTCAGATGCTATGACAACATACAGACAGGCTTTGCGTGACTTACCAACTCATGACAACTGGCCTAACTTGGGCGATGACGATTGGCCTACGAAACCTTAATGGGGGAGACATGGTAGATGCCTTTAATACCCCTACAGATACCAAAAGGAGTGTATCGCAACGGCACTGAGTATATGGCTCAAGGCAGGTGGCGTGACGCAAACCTAGTCAGATGGCATGAAGATGCTTTGCGCCCTATTGGTGGTTGGCAAGAGCGTGGCACAGTAGATTTTAGTGGAACAGTAAGAGGCATGCTTGCTTGGGAAGATAACTCAGGCAATCGGTATGTTGCTGCAGGCATGCATGACGCGCTAAAGGTAATGACTGCTGGCAATACTATATACGACATAACGCCTACTTCTGGCTTTACATCTGGCAGGGTTACAGCATCAACCAACGCAGGTTTTGGTGGCGGCACGTATGGCAATGAGTATTACGGCACACCACGTTCTGACACTGGTGTTATAGCGACAGCTACAACTTGGTCACTAGATAACTGGGGTGAGTATTTACTAGCTTGCTCTACAGATGACGGTAAAATTCTAGAGTGGCAGCTAGGATCAAGCGCAGATGCTGCAGCGTTATCTAATGCGCCAACCAGCAATACTGCCATGATGGTAACTGAAGAAAGGTTTGTGTTTGCTTTAGGTGCAGGTGGCAACCCAAGAAAAGTTCAGTTTTCCGATAGAGAAGATAATACAGTGTGGACAGCCGCAGCGACTAATCAGGCTGGTGATATTGAGCTACAGACAAATGGCACAATCTTGGCTGGGTTAAGAACCAGAGGTCAAGCGCTTATTTTAACAGATCAAGATGCACATACCGCAACATATCAAGGGCCACCCTTTGTATATGGCTTTGAGCGCGTTGGTACGTCTTGCGGATTAATCGCAGCAAAAGCAGCAGCCTCTATTGACGCTGGCGTTGTTTGGATGGGGCGCAGAAGCTTCTTTATTTACTCAGGTGGCGCTGTAACAGAGATACCATGTGAAGTTGGTGATTATGTGTTTAGCGACATGAACAATGACCAACGCAGTAAGATAGCTGCTGTGCCAAATGCACAATGGAATGAGATATGGTGGTTTTATCCTAGTAGCGGCTCAACGGAATGTGATCGGTATGTTGTGTATGATTATGTAGAAAACATCTGGACAATAGGCCAGTTAGATAGAACGTCTGGGGTAGATCGGGGCGTATTTAGAGAGCCGCTTTGGGTTGATGCTGATGGTGATGTTTTTGAACATGAGATTGGCTATAGCTATAGCGGCAGTACACCATTTGCAGAAACAGGCCCGATTGCGATAGGTGCAGGCGATAGATTAATGCGTGTGACTAGCCTCATTCCTGATGAGAAGACACAGGGTGACGTAACGGCAAAGTTTAAAACAAGGTTTTATCCTAATGCAAGCGAGACAGAGCATGGGCCATTTACAATGTCTAACCCTACAGATGTTCGTTTTACTGGCAGACAGGTTAGGATGCGCGTTGAAGGCGCAACAAGCGCAGACTGGCGTGTTGGCATTATGCGGATTGAGGCAAAGGCTGGTGGGAAAAGATGAGGGTAATCCCACCAATTACGCAAAATCTATCGCAATGGGGTGAGAATCTAAGGCGTTATCTTGCAAGCGCCCTTAATCAGCTAGATGCAAAAGACGCTAGTTCCGTTGCTGCAGAAGATGGTGTTATTTTGTATGACAGGCAGAATGATTATCCTGTGGTGTCCAGAAACAATGAGTTTCGTCAGATTGTGCTAGAGGGCGGTCACGTTAAGCTTATACGTACAACAGCACAGACGGCTGCTTCTGCAGATACTGCCTATAGCATTACCTATGATGCGCCTACCAACAAGTTTAAGATAGACAGAGACGCTACAAATAATGAGCGCATTGTATTTGAGGAAGCTGGCGAATACTTGCTTAGCTTTACCGCAGAAATAACAACGTCTGCAGCAGCAGATATAAAGTTTTACTTTTGGCCTGCGAAAAACGGCACAAACATATCTAATCTTACGATGGTTAAGACAGTGCACAACAATGGTGGCGTTATGCTTGCGTCTAGAGTGTTCTTGCTTGAGCTTGCAGCAAATGATTATATTGAGATGAAGTGGGCAGTAGATAGCACAAATGGCAGCTTGGGCGTGACAGCCGCAACGTCATTCAGCCCAGCGTCACCTTCATCTACTCTAGCTATAACGAGAATACATGCATGAATGATATGTCACACATAAGCGAGATAGATAGATGCCAGCCCTGGATAGAGGCTGCACTTGAGTATTCTGGCGGCACACATAGCCTTTCTGATGTGATTGAAGGCATTACTTCTGGCAAGATGCAGTTGTGGCCTGCGCCAAAGGGGTGCATAGTAACAGAAATTGTGGTATATCCTAGAAAAAAGATGTTAAATGTGTTTTTAGGTGGTGGTGAGCTAGATCAGCTTTTGGATATGCATAAAGATGTGATAGCATGGTCTAAAGCACAAGGATGTGAAGCTATAACGATAACAGGGCGTTTTGGATGGAAGAAACCTTTAAAAGCACACGGTTGGAAACCAATGCATGCGTCATTTATTAAGGAGATTGGATAATGTCAGGCGGTAAAGGCGGCTCAACAACTTCAACTGTTGAAGTGCCACAGTACATTGAAGATGCGGCAAGACGCAATCTTGAGAGGGCAGACCTAATCAGCAAGATAGGGTATGTGCCTTACTTTGGTCCTGATGTTGCAGCGTTTACTCCACAGCAAGAAGCAGCATTTGCTGGTACACAGCAGTTAGCTGGTGCTTTTGGCACGCCAACAACTATGGATATGGGCGTACCTGCCCCACAAACCTTTGCAGGTGGTGTGCGCGGTTATTCTTCTGCGCCTATGTTTGAGCAGGCTCAATTTGAGCTTGGTAGACGTAGACCAGCGCAAAAGTCATATATTGACTCGTTGTTTATTGATCCGTTCTCAGGACAGTATTCACCAATAGACATGGGAACACCTGCCCCAGCCCCAGAGACAGGTCCAGGCGGTCCAGGTGGGTCAGGTCCAGGTGGGTCAGGTCCAGGCGGCCCAAGTGGCCCAAGTGGCCCAAGTGGCCCATCAGGTCCACCAGCAGGCCCAGGACCAATTACTATTCAAACTGGTCCTGGGAAATTTGTTACGGTTGATCCACCTAAAATACCATATATACCGCCAGAGTTGCCCCCAGTATTGCCACCATATCAAGGCCCATTGCCACCAGGCGGTGAGTTTAAAAATATTGTGCCGATAGGTGAGGCGCAGCCTGGTGATATAATTGCAGAAACAGATTTGGATGCTCTTAATGCAGAACTCATTGGCACTGGCTTCGAAGTACCAGACGTGCCAGGTCAGCGCTATCAATTCTATAATCCTGATATTGATTATTTAAATCCAGATGGCACGCCTCAGTTTGTTAGCTCAACCACAGGGCAGTTTGTCGGTACGCTTGACCCAAGCGCGGAAGGTGTAAAAGCAGCGCAGGCTGGTGCGCGTGCATTAGGCAATCAACCTATGGATGCAGATTTTTTTGAGGGTATTAGATCGGCTTCAGATTTTCCTGTTGGATTATCTACACAGGGTTACGATTTTTCAACATATGCAAGCCCAGATAAGCGTGGCCCAGAAAACTTAGCGACTAATCCTTTTGGATCAACTGTTAGTGTTGGTTATGGCGCAGGGCAAGTTGATCCTAGACTTGCAGCAGGCGCTGGCTATAAACCAGTAGAACCTCCAAAGCCAGAAGGATTTTTGCAGGGCTTACTAGGTTCATTGCCTCCTCCAAATGTTCCTGTTCCAGTAGCTACTCAGCGCGGCTCAGAGAGGCGTGAAACTGAATTAGCAGGTTTAATCCAAACTGTTGGGGGTCAAAATATTATTGATCGGTTGGGAACTGATATAAACTTAGCCTCAGATCAACTTGGTAGGCTTTCTAAGGATTTTGGAACATTAACTTCTACAGAAGTTGCTGAACAAGCGAGTGTAGAGCCATCTATTGATTTAACAAGGTCATTTAAAGAAAATAGAAAAATACTAGAGGCAGCAGCAGCAGACGGCAATCTCGGCGCGGTAGCTGATGCATTTATTGATAAATACGGTAGCAACGTTTCTCGTTTCCAAGAAAAAACAGGAATAGACACAGCAATTTTAAAAGACATTCAGAAAATCGCAGAAGCGAAAGGATAGTAAAATGGGCGCAGCAGCACCAGCACCAACAATGGCAGCACAACCTGCAATGCAAGCAGGCGCAACATATCAACCCATGCCAATGCAGCCACAGCAGGGCTTTAACGTAAACCAAGCAGCAGCAGGGGCGCTGCAGGGTGCAATAGGTGGTACGCAAAGGGCGATGCAAGCGCCGCTACAAGTTGGTGCGTTTATGAACCCATACACAAGTGAGGTTATTGACAGAACCCAGCAAGACATAGAAAGGCAGCGCCAGTTAGCATCTCAGCAACTAGGCGCAAGAGCAACGCAAGCAGGTGCATTTGGCGGCTCAAGGCAAGGTGTAGCAGAGGGCGTGCTTGCAGGTGAGTTTGGCAGAATGGGTGCAGATATTGCAGCGCAGCAACGTCAGGCTGGATTTAATACTGCGCTAGACGCTGCTATGCGTGATCGGGCTGCACGTGCTGGTGCTGCAGGTCAGTTAGGTCAGCTTGGCGGTCAGGCATTTGGCATAAGCAGAGATATTACCCAACAGCAAATGCAGCAGGGTTTAATGCAGCAAGCGCTAAACCAACAGCTTATAGATGCTGCAAGAGCACAATTTAGAGGCTACACAGGTGCACCACAGGCCTCACTTAGCGCACCACTTGCTGCACTTGGCGTTGTGCCTAATCAATCTACAACGACACAAACAAGGCAGCCAGGTTTGTTTGATTATTTAAGATTACCGTTTATGGCGGCTGGATTGGGGTAATAGACATGGCAGAGGAGCAAATGCAAAACCTAAGTTTTAGCCCAGAAGATTTAGCAGGTCAGGAGCGCAAAGCAAAAAGACAGGATCAAGCTGCTGCTTTTGCAAGCTGGCTCAACAGCATGAGCATACGCCCAGACCCTAACCTGCCTGCACAGCTACAGGCTGCTAGAGCGTCTAGAGTGGAAGATTTACGCAAAAACCGCACAGTCAACATGCTAGAGCAAGCTGGGCAAACTGAGTTAGCTAACTTGGTAAAAGCTGGCACACTAGATGACAAAATCTGCAGCGTCACAGATGTTTCAAATGGCTGCAGATGAAAGGAAGTTTGCAAGAGATAAAGAGTTGTTAGATTATCAAGCTAAATTAACTAAATCAAAACCTACTTCTTTTGAAAGCAAAGTAAATATTTACAGGGGTGCATATCCTAACTTAACTGATGCTGAAATACTAGCTAAAATAGAAGAAGTTGAAAAAGCTCCAAAAACAACAGTTTCTGTTGATTATGGAAAAGAAGGTGGCCCCCCTAAAGCATTTGAGTTTCTTGATAAAAATTTTGCTAAAGAGGCTGTTGATTGGGGTAAAGGCGGTGCTGGAGATAGTTTAAAAAATATTAAACAAATAAGAGATGTTATTGCTGATATAGACACTGCAACCAGAGAAGGAAGAACAACAAGTGGACCGCTTGTAGGTGTTCAAAATGATCTTGTTCAATCTTTTTTAAATCCAGAAGCAACAGATATTAGAAACAGAGTGCAAGAAGTTGTGCAAAGAAATTTAAGAGAAATACTTGGCGCTCAATTTACTCAGGTTGAAGGTTTGGCACTTATTGAAAGAGCGTATAATCAGAGATTGTCTCCTCAAGCAAATTTAAGAAGATTAAATGCTTTACTTGAGCAAATGACTACAGCAGCTTTATCAAAACAAAAAATGTACGATCATTTCATGCAAAATGGAACTTTATTTGGGTATGAGGCTGGAGAGACTTTGCCAACACTTACGCAGCTTCATGGATTTATGGACGTGCTAGATAGGCAGCAAGGGGTCAATACAAGAGACATCTTAGACGATGCTCTTGAAAAAGTTCCTAATGTTATTGAAGAGGCAGATTCTATTTTAGGATTATAATAATGGCAACCAATCAACAACGTATGGAAAAATATGCAGAGTGGCTTGTAAGTAATCAAGATAAACAAGGAAGCCTGAGTGGAATACTATTTCAAGCGCATATAAGCAAATTCGTCAGGGCGTTAATATGCCTACGCAAAAAGAAAAATCTGGTCTAAATATGCAAGATATAGCTTTAAGCGCCCAATCAGGTCTTGCTAGAGGCGTTGAAAGCGCCCTTAGTTTGCCTGATCTGGCAGGCAGGGGAATAAGTTTTTTGCTAGAAAAGCCAATGTCTCTTTTAGGCATTGAAAGAATTACTCCAGAAGAAAAAGAAAAATCAGAAATATTAGACATAAGGCGAGACATTGTTGAGCCTGTAGCTACCGCCGCAGGCGCGAGATATGAGCCACAAACTGTAGCAGGTGAGCTTACACAAAGAACTGCAGAATTATTGCCATTTGCCCCAACTAGGCACTTACTTTTGCCGCCGCGCCTGCAGTCACAGGATACGCTGCTGAAAAGGCTGCTGAAAAAGCTGGGGCTGGAGAGGGATTGCAGCTTGCAGCACGAATCGCTGGAGAGATAGCAGCTCCAGTGCCTACCGCTAAAAGCCTTGATACCTTAAAAGCTATTACAGATTTAAGAAAAACCAAAGATTTAAGACAAATATCAGAATCTAAAAAACTAAACAAAACTGAATCAGTAAGAGTAAAAAGAGCAGCAAATTTAGAAGATGAAGGGATTAAAGTAAGCACTGGACAGGCTCTTAATGACAAGTCTCTTCTAAAAGCAGAGGCCCAATCTTCTGTTGGGGCACAATTTGCACAATCTCAATTAGAAGATTTTACTGCTGCAGTAATGAAAAAATGGGTTCCACCTCAAGAGTTGCGGATAGCTCAGCGTTAGTAGAGATACAAAGTCGTTTAGGTGGCATCATGAACGATGTTGTATCTGGAACTAATGTTAAAATAAATGCAGGGGATGCAAGGAAAATATCTAATGCATTAAAAAGATTTGCTCAATTAAAGCCTTCTGGCGTTGAGATTGAGGATATGAGTAATTATTTTGCTAGAATAAACAATAGGGCTGCAGAAGCAGTAAATAATCCTTTAAGCCCAGATGAATATGTATCTTTTCGCCAAGAATTAAGTAGATTAACTACAAGAAGTGATAAAGCAACGAAAGAAACAGCAAAAACTATGCTTGATGTTATAGATAGCGCAATGGATAAAACGCTTAGCGGCCTTGGCAGGTCATCAGACTTTTCAAAACTTAATAACGCAAGGTCAATGTATAGGGATTATTTCGCGTTGGAGGATGCAGCAAGAAAGTCTGCTGGAGACTTTATAACACCGAGTCAAATGGCTGCAGGATTAAAAAAACAAAGCGCTCGTCAATATGTTCAAAGAAAAAGGGGAGATTTAGGTAATTTAGTTGCTGATGCTGATGAGGTATTAAAGTTTCCACCAACTAGCGGAGCGTCAGAAAATCTTGCCGCTATAATAGGTCCAACAGTTGCTAGATACGGTACAAGAACTTTAGTTGGCGGTGAGGTTGCTCAACAATTAGGGCTACCATTTGCTCTTGGCGCTTTTATTGCTAACATTGGCCCTGCTACATTTGATAGGCTTGCGCTTACCGATAAGGGCAGACAGTATTTAATTAAAAAAATGATTGACAGTGATCCAACAGCATTTACGCCAGAAAGCGCTGGAATGATTGTTGGTGTAATTGCAAACTCTCTTACTCAGGAGCAATAACATGCAGCCACAAGAAAAAAGTAGACGCGAGATAGAAGCAATCCTACAGGATGCGATTGCACAGGCTGTAGACTTTGTTGAGAGCGAGATTACGCAAGACAGAATAAAGGCACAGCGCTACTTTGATGGTGAGGTGGACATTGGCTATGAAGATGGCAGAAGCAAGTGTGTTAGCACCAAAGTTAGAGATGTAGTTCGCGCAGTCAAGCCTAGCCTGATGAGAGTGTTTATGTCTACCAGCAGGCCAGTTGAGTTTGTGCCACGCGGTCCAGAAAATGTAGCTATGGCAGATCAGGCCACAGAATACATGCATTACGTGTTTAACCAGAATGACGGTTATCGCGTGCTTAACGATGCATTTCACGATGCGCTTGTAAAGAAAACAGGCATTATCAAGGCATACTGGCAAACCAGCTATCGTGCAGAGATATTTACATACACCAATCTAACTGAGGAAGAATATACGCTTATCGTGTCAGATGATGATGTGACTGTGCTAGAGCACAGCATGACCACTAGCATGAGCATGGATGACTTCGGCGTAGAAGTAGAGATGCCAATGCATGATTTGAAGATCAGCAGGCAAATGCCAGATGGACGTATGAAGCTGGAAAGCGTACCGCCAGAGGAGTTCTTTATTAACTCGCAGGCACGCAATATAGATGACGCATATATCGTAGCACACCGCACAGAAATGCGTGTGGGTGAGCTAGTAGAGATGGGCTTTGATTTTGAGGAAGTTGTAAACCTAGATGGCCTATACGGTGCATCTGATATATCTGAAGCAGAAGATATAGAGCGCAGGGGCTATTCTCAGGATGACTATGAGGATCAAGAGGGCGATGCTGCAATGCGTGCTGTGGCAATCACAGAAGCTTATATGAAGATTGATGTAGATGGCACAGGAATACCAGTGCTGCACAGGTTCATCTGCGGTGGCACTGCTTACAAGCTACTTGATCTAGAGCCGATTGACCACATTCCATTTGCAGTATTTGAAGTAGACCCAGAACCACACACATTCTACGGTAGAAGCCTAGCTGAGCTTGTGATGGATGACCAAGATGCAGCCACAGCGATACTCAGAGGTATTCTGGACAATGTAGCCATGACCAACAATCCACGAATAGGCATTGTGGATGGCTCAGTAAACATAGATGATGTGCTTAACAATGAGATAGGCGCGATTGTGCGTATGAGGCAAGCAGGCGCTGTGCAAGAGCTAAGCGTGCCATTTACTGCAGGCCAAACGCTAGGCGCATTAGGCTATATGGACCAGCTTGTTGAGGGCAAAACTGGCGTGACCAGAGCAAGCATGGGGCTAGACCCAGATTCTATGCAAAGCACAACAAAGGCTGCTGTGCAGGCTACAGTGCAAGCTGCAGCAGGGCAGGTAGAGGTAATGACCAGAAACCTTGCTGATGGCATGAAAAACCTATTCAAGATAATGCTTGCTTTGCACGTAAAGAATACAGATGAAGAACAGATGATGCGTATGCAGGGCCAGTTTGTGCCTGTTGATCCGCGTGTGTGGAACGCAGAAATGGACGTGAATATCAACGTAGGGCTAGGCACAGGCAGAGAAGAAGAAAAGATCGTGGCGCTGCAGCAAGCTTTCCAGATACAGCAGCAAATATACACCCAGTATGGTCCGTTTAACGGCATGGTTAGCTTGACCAATATTCGCAATACTCTGACTGATATGTTGGCTGCAGCAGGTATTCGTAACTCTGATAGATACTATGCACCAATTACGCCAGAAGTAGAGCAACAGCTTCTACTATTGCAGCAGCAGGCGCAGGCTCAGCAGGCGCAAGGCAGTGATCCTAATCAAGCTTTCCTAGCTGCAGAGCAAATGAAAGCACAAAGCAAAATGCAGTCTGACATGATGAAGCTACAGCTAGACGCACAGAAAGCTGCAGCAGAGGATGACAGAGAGCGTGATAAAATGGCGCAAGATTTATTCGTAGATGCTGCTAAAATTGCAGGGCAATATGGCACAGCCGTTGACGTGCAGAGAGTAAAAGCAGAACAAGATAAATTGCGAACGATAGCAGGGATTGCACAGCAGCAACAATGAGCACAGATATTAGAATACAGCTGATGAAGCCAAGAGATTAAAGACAGACACTGCTTTTCTGCAGTTCGTACA
>FUIF01025287.1_pt1 | contig 11048 bp, 28 predicted proteins | sample 1003461 | NCBI WGS metagenome assembly FUIF01 (sample SAMEA80401918, study PRJEB19352) | marine metagenome
GAGATGCAGGATTACCTGACGGGTTGCGCCGCGTTGTTGGGTGAAAGCGGTCGAGAGATATTCCCAAAGCAACGAGAAATCCTAGTGTCACGGGGCGATACAGGAACTTTTTTAAACCTTCCCTATCACCATGTTGACCGGACGTTACGCTATGCCATTAAAGAAGACGGCAGTGCCGCGAGTATTGAAGAATCTTTGAGATTTATGAGGCGAATGTTCAAGAAAAGTTAACGCTACCCAAACCGAGTAAAAAAGAAAAAGGTCCCGTGTTCGACGGACCACCGTGCCTGCAAGCACTTTGCACGCAGGGATTTCCTGAAGGTGGACGCAATAACGGAATGTTTAGTTTGGGATTGTATCTGAAGAAAGCTTTCCCAGAAGCGTGGCAGGATAAGCTTCTGGAGTATAACCAAAAGTATTTTTGATCCGCCGCTTGGCATACAAGAGTTGGGCATCATTCAAAAACAGCTTGAGAAAAAAGATTATAAGTACAAGTGTAAAGATGATCCGATAAAAAGTTTTTGCAACCCTTCGTTATGCCGACAGCGTGAGCATGGTATTGGTGGCGACGGGCCCGGCAGTCCCAAACTGACCAGCCTAAGCAAGTACGCCAGTGAACCGCCGCTATGGTTCTTGGATGTAAATGGCAAGCGAGTAGAATTGGAAACAGAGTCGCTGTTCAATCAAATGTTTTTTCAGCGCGCCTGTATGGAACGCCTGAACGTGTTGCCGCCATCGCTTAAAAAAGCAGACTGGGAAATGTTAATTAATGAATTGCTTAGTGAGATGGTTGAGCTTGAGCAGATCACCGAAGCGAGTGAGGACACAACGATAACAGGTCGATTCAAAGAACTGGTTGAAGAGTTCACGACCCACTTGCAGCAAGGAATGGACAGGGACGAGATTCTCATGGGTCGGGTCTGGACCGACGAGGACAACGGGCTGGTTTATTTTAGGATCAAGGACCTAGAAGCACACTTGCGCCGCAGTAACTTCGGCGCACTATCCGCGCCCAAGATGGCGCAAAGACTACGTGACCTCGGTGGTAACCCGTCGGTAATCTCATTAAAGGGACGCTCCGCGCGAGTTTGGGCCGTGCCCGTATTCGATGCACAAGACAGTCCCTTCGATGCGCCGATAGCCACGGACAAGGTCCCGTTTTGATTACCAAGGTATTTGGACCGCCGGGCACTGGCAAGACTACGCACTTGCTTGACGTGGTCGAGCAAGAATTATCCGCCGGAACCTCGTCAATGGACATCGGCTACTTTGCGTTTACCCGCAAGGCAGCAACCGAGGCGCGCGACCGCGCGGTACAGAAGTTCCCGCACCTTGACGCCAAAAAAGATTTCCCGTGGTTTAGGACTCTGCACAGTTTGGCCTACCATTGTCTCGGCGTCAGTACCAAAGACATGATGACGGCCAGTGACTACGCGGTTTTTGCTAAGGAGGCAGGGCTATCCGTTTCGACCAGTCACGACGGCGATGAGTTTATCGTCCGCGCCGACAACGCCATTTTAAATGAGATAAACATTGCACGCATCCGAGGTAAGGATCTTCACACGCATTATAACGAGAGTGGCATGGAGATAGAGTGGTTTTATTTTGAATACGTAGAACGCGCCTACCGACGTTTTAAAGCGGCACACCTGCTCATGGACTTTACCGATCTGCTCGAACGGATTGCCGATCAACCTGAGATGCTACCTAAGCTTGACGTACTCATCATCGACGAGGCTCAAGACATGTCTCGGCTACAGTGGCGCATGGTCGAAGCCTTAGAAGAGAAGACCCAGCGCACGCATATTGCCGGCGATGATGACCAAGCAGTTTACAACTGGGCAGGGGCGGACGTGCAGTCCCTGTTATCTTATGAAGGTGAGATTAAAATCCTTAGTCAGTCGTATCGCGTGCCGGCGAAGGTCCACGAGTTAGCGGATAAGATTGTTAACAGGATACAAAAGCGTCAGCCTAAGACGTGGTCTCCTCGACAGGATCAAGGAGAGATTCATTACTACAATCATTTTGAACAGGTCGATATTACCGAGGGTGAGTGGTTGGTGATGGCATCTACTAATTACATGCTCAATGACATGCACGACTGGATTAAGTCGCAGGGCTTGCTATTCGAGCGTCACGGACAACGGTCCATCGCTGATTCGATTGTCACAGCGGTCGTGGGGTGGGAACGGCTACGCAAGGGTGATGAGGTCAACTTCGAGGTATTGCAGAAGATTTATAAGAACCTGCCTGCCGATTCTGTTAAGCGTGGTTTTAAGTCACTACGGACCGCTGACCCCGAAACAATGTTTACCATGAAATATTTAAAAGAACACCAAGGTCTGCTAACAGACGAGATATGGCATCAAGCTCTGACAAAGATCGGCGAAGATAAGCGCGATTATTTAATCTCCGTTTTAAAACGCGGAACGAAACTAAGTTCTAAACCACCGATTCAACTGTCCACAATTCATGGGGCGAAGGGTGGTGAAGCGGACAATGTTTTACTCATCACGGACCTAAGTCCAAAGTTTGCTCAAGATTATGCGCGAGACGCCGACGATATTAATCGCCTGCTGTATGTAGGTGTGACGAGAACAAGACAGTCACTGCACATAGTCTTGCCGAAAAACGAACAGAAAGGATTTCGATTTTGAATACTATTGAATGGACGCCTCCACAGAATTTTCCTGATCTCTCTGAAGCTAAAGAGATTGCCATTGACCTAGAGACTTGCGATCCGAACATGGAGAAGTTTGGGCCCGGCTGGCCTCGCAAGGATGGCTATATTGTCGGCTACGCAGTGGCCGTGGACGGTTGGTGCGGTTACTACCCCATCGCGCATGGCGGAGGAGGTAACCTCGACAAAAAGATTGTCGAGTCATGGATCACGGAGATTATGTTACTACCGTGTCCGAAGGTCATGCACAACGCCGCGTATGATCTGGGTTGGCTATGGGCTTCAGGGTTCAAGGTCGAAGGTAAAATCATCGACACAATGATCGCCGCCGGCTTAGTTGACGAGAATCGGTTTAGCTATGCTCTGAACTCCTTAGGCTTTGACATGCTCAAAGAAGTTAAGAGTGAAGAGCAGTTAAAAAAAGCTGCTGCGGATTGGGGCGTTCATCCTAAGAAGCAGCTTTTTAAGTTGCCTGCTCACTTAGTTGCGCGCTACGGCGAACAGGACGCGGCACTGACTCTAAAGCTTTGGCATCATCTTGAGACGCTGCTACGGAAGGAAGAAGTCGAGTCCATCTTTGAACTTGAGACAGAGATGCTACCCATACTGACAGGCATGACGTTTAAGGGTATCCGCTTTGATCGGGAAAAGGCGCAGGCTTTGATCGTGGAGCTACAGGGTAAAGAAAAGAAGTTAGTCGCAGCAATGAAAAAAGAAGCCGGCGTTCCTGTAGACATGTGGGCGGCGGCCTCGATTGCTAAAGCCTTTGATAAACTTGGGGTCGAATACCCTAAGACTGAGAAAGGCGCACCCAGCTTCACTAAGTCTTTTCTTGAGGCCTGCGAACATCCGCTGGCTAAGATGGTGGTTGAGGTCCGAGAGGTCAACAAGACTCATAATACCTTTCTGCAGCCTTACTTAGATGCAAGTGAAGCGACCGGCAGGATACACTCGCACGTAAGCCAATTGCGCGGAGAAACAGGAGGAACCGTCACCGGACGACTGTCCATGAATCAGCCTAACCTTCAGCAAGTGCCGGCGCGACATCCTGTTATCGGTCCGATGGTCCGCAGTCTGTTCTTGCCTGAAGAAGGTGAACTTTGGGCGGCTAATGATTTCTCGGCTCAAGAACCACGGCTCCTTGTGCATTATGCCAAGCTTTTAGAGCTTCAAGGTGCTGACGTCATGGCGCAGGCTTATCACGATGATCCTGACACGGATTTTCACCAGATGGTGTCGGATCTTTGCGGAGATACCGTGACCCGTTCTCAGGCAAAAGCAATAGGGTTGGGCCTCATGTATGGAATGGGGAAATCGAAATTAGCTATTCAATTAGATATGGAGGTGGAAGAGGCGGCAGAGTTAATCCAAACCTTTCACGCTAAGGTCCTTTTTTAAAAGGAACAATTTATGCAGTGCAAAAACGTATTGAAAATCCCGCGTCCGGTGGTTCTATCAGGACCCTACTAGGTCGCAAGTGTCGCTTTCCACTATGGGAGCCTATGACTTGGGGTCTCAATAAAGCTCTGCCCCGCGAAGAAGCTTCTGCGAAGTATGGACCACGTATTCGCAGAGCATATACTTATCGAGGGTTGAATAAGATTTTGCAAGGAGGCAGTGCGGACCAGACAAAAAAATCAATGATTGAATTGCACAAGGCAGGCTACAACATGCTGCTTGCGGTGCATGATGAGATAGCTCTTTCGGTTAAAACCAAAGAAGAAGCCGAGGCCGCTGCTGAGATAATGAAGCATGCAGTAGCTCTTGAAGTGCCAAGTAAGATTGACGTAGAGGTAGGTGATACGTGGGGTTCGGCGGAATAGCTGGAAACGTATATTAAAAACGTATATTATATTTAGACGTTTAAGAAAGGAGAAAAATATGCCACGTGGTGTATATGTCCGGCGCAAATTAAAGCGCCGAAAGAAAAAACCAGCAAAGTATGCTCCCCCTCTTTCGCCGGCCTATCGCAAGACTCCGTGGGTCTCTGTCTCAGTCCGAGCCGAGCACTACACCATGCTACGAGAACTGGGTGAGTTCTACGAAAAGCCCATGACATCGGTTATCGCTACTTTGATCGCGACTCAGTTCGTTAAGGTCCTAGAGACCGTGGACGCCGATCAAGCCGGACAACTCAGGAGGGAATTAAAAAGTGAAAAATACTCTAAAGACATCATTGACCTTGACGTTGCCGGTTGAAGTTGAATATGAAAAACTTAAAGAAGAACACGGGCTACCAGAACAAATCGATCTGATCGCTGTCAACTTAACATTGGCAGGAAAGACAAAGCGAAAACGCAAGGTAGATATTCTACAACTTTTAAATGAGACCGAGGTAATCGACCTTGAAGACGACATCGAGAAAGGAGAAAAAAATGACGATTAAAAAGATATCGGACCAATGGTACAGGCTAAGTTTGAAACGCACCGAAGAAGAGAACCTTATGTTCTTCGGATACTCAAAGCGTGAGGTGATTGGCAAGTTAAAACAACACTTGCGCGCGGAGGCCAGAGGATGAGCTACCTCACGGTTTTCGATAGCAAAATCAGTGGCATCCCTTGCCAGATAGGGGTTGTGACGTATAGCCGACAGAAGCCTAGTCGCATGTCGCTCCGAGATGCGGAGTGCCCCGAAGATTTTTATGGCTGGACCGATACCGACTACGAAGTGCTCGATCAGAAAGGTAAGCCGGCCTCATGGCTTCAAGAAAAAATAACCGACGACGATTTCATTATTGATCAGATTAAAGAACACATGGAGCCTAACGAATGGAATTATTAAAACGAATCAAAGCTAAACTTCTGCGCCAAAAACCCATGACCGACGACGATACCCTACGGGTTTACATGGAGGCGGCACGGCATAGTAAACAAGGCGACCAGTTCGCACGTGACTTTGTACGCCTTGTCGAGTCCCATCATGGGATTGTTCCCCACTACACAGTAGAGCCTAACCAATATGAAATTTAGTAACTTGGAAAAACTTCCTTGCGAATGCGGAGGAGAAAAACAACAAATTATCGGGTATGATCATCGAGAGACAGACGACACTTACGTCGCTGTCCGCAGGGGTTGGTACTGCTTTACCTGTTTTACGTGGGAAAAAGCAATTTTACGAGAGTGTGTTGTGGATGAAAACCATCGATGATTTTGAGAGCGACGTGGTGGAGCTATACGATGAGCTGCAGTCCACGTTGGAACGGGTCGAGGACCGCAGGGAAGTGACGCACGCCGAGCTGATGTGCGTCCTTGCCGGCATGCTGTGTACCACGGCCAAAGAATCAGGAATCTCGTCCGAAGAGTTAATGTGGACGATGAAGATGAACTATCAAAAAAGTAAAATCAAATACTTGCATTGAGTCTCTTTCGATTATCCATATGTGCCGCTTGTACTTCTTTTTTATCTGACCGTGATACTCGACTGCGAGATGGTTTTTGACTAACTCGTCATTCAAACAAACGCCTTTTTCGTTTGTAATGATAGCCAATGTACGACCGTACTTGTCAATGCTTTTGCTTTTCAAAATAAAGCTTTCGCCCTCATCAAAAAACTTTTTAACAAAATCCTTCGACATCAAGCCAAAGCGCTTTAATAGCAGGTCTCTAGTCCGGCTTTCAGGGGTGTCGATACCGTACAAACGACCGTTAACCGCAACGCTCATTTTAAAACCACAGTCGCAGATCCCTTTGACCGAGTCCCCATCAATTATTTTAGTCAACGTAAATTTATATTCATACATCCAGCATGCTCTCCCCTTCAAACGACGCTTCCAATTCCGCCACTAAATCCTCCGCAATATGCACTGATCGCTGGGCCAGTTTTTGCGGGTTGGCCTCAGGATTACTGTGGCTATTCTTACTGATCAATGCGTGCATGGCTAGGCCGGCGTACAGTGCCAGCATTGCTTTGGTTTCTTCATCCATTTTTCTGTCTCCTTTCTTCATCTAATAAATCCGCCGCAATTGCAGCGAATAAAAAAGGAGACACCAGCGCCAACGTGACTGCCAGAAAAATCAACGCCAGTGCTCCGTAAATCATTATTCAGACATCTGCAACGTGTCACCTGTCAAGTCCACGTTATTCATGTCCATTGCTTCCAGACGTGCTTTCTCGACGTAGTCCAAAAGATCGTTCATCGACTTCTCCGGTTTATCAAAAACATGTCGTAAAGACTCCGCAATGTAAAATCTGTCCTGCATTCGCAGACTAGCACATACGCGCTTGGCATTCTCCTTAGTCATTCAGACCTCCAGATACGCAGGCCATTGTCCTCTCGCCGTGAGATGTACTTGCGCTCATGCCTCAAACCTGTGCTAGACGCCGCTCGGTACGCCTTCCCGTTAACCTGCTCTTCTTCAAAGTAAACGCTGTCGCCGACCTCCATATCTAAAAAGGGCCACTTTCGTGCCCTCGTCGATTTTGGAACCGGAATGTCTTTATCGATTTTCATTTGTTGCCTCCAGTATAAAAGTAAATGTTGTTGCCGATCTTTTGAACGGTCATGCCATTAGGACCAAACGTTGTGTCCCCGATCTTTTGTATCGTTTGCATTGCGCCAGTGCTGTCCGTAATAAAAGTAATGTCACCAATTTTTTGCACGGTGCTCGACCCTGCCGAACCCTGCGCCGGAAGGGTTGACCCCAAGACTTGAGCGGTGCTCGAACTCATCCCGCTCACAAACGTCGTGCCGGCAATGTTCACGGCAGTCGAGCCGTCGGACCCGAAGGTAATGTCACCTATCGTGGTGAACGTGGTCTGGGCCGAGCACCACGGACCAAGGGTCAGGGCTGTGATGAGTAGTAAAGTTTTCATCACAGTTCTCCCTCTTGTTCTTGCCAAATCAAGGCCTCGCAGTCTGGGCCGTATTTATCGCCAAGCTTGCGCTCATAAAAAATCATGTGGTCTTTTTTGCTCGTTTGCTTAATGTAAGTTCTTAACTTACTGTAAAAATCTTTTATTTCTTGAGCGGTCAAAGATTGATGCGCCAGTAGTTCTTTATACAAATTTTCCATTTTGTTTAAAGTTCGTTGCTCTACCTTCGATAGCGCAGGAGGATTTTTCTCCCAGTGTTTGTCGCGGCACTCCTCGCACACGTCGCTAGAAGTGGGGAAGCTACCGTCGCTCGATACAGTTGGCCGCCCACATTTTTGTTTTAAAATCATAGCCATTACATTGAGTCGGTCTGGTTTGAAACCATCGTGACACTGCATACAAAAACTGTTCATTGTTACGAGTAAAGGCTTCTTTATTTTCCGTGTGCGCTTCAAACATTTTAATCATATGCTGAAGCGTTTGAATTTCATGGCTGTGATCAGGTTTATTCCAGTACATTTAAAATTCTCCTTTCTGGGTTTAAATAATTTGAGCAGTGCCGGCGGGGTGGCGTTCAAACAAACCGCAGTAGTCGCCTTTTGAGTTGATCGGAATAATCTGGTCAAACTCGCCTACTGTCTTAACCCAAGCAGGGACTGTGTAGTAGACAGTGCCAAACGACTCTTTGACCGTGTACTCCGCAAGAGAGTAACCTTCGGGGCCTGCTAATACTGAAAAGTAAGTTGTCATGTCATTCTCCTGTATATTTATCCAATACCCCAATTAGACCACATATAACTACGGAATACTACTGTTTAGAACAATTAATTTCAGGTTTGTAATCGGGCCACGTGCCATCGGCCACGAACTCACAGTATCGGTCCTGCTCCGCTTGAGCGTCCTCTAGGTCCATGCTGCCGGCAAAGCCGAAGGCCGCGACTATCGCGGCCAGTGCTAGTATATTTTTCATTAGGCGGCCCCTGCTAAGACCTGATGCCTAAGCTCTTGATAGACAACCTCCTGCGGCCACCGTCGGAATTTTGCAAACCACTCGGAATCATCGGCAGGATTCTCTATGCCGAACTTCTTGGCTATTTCCGCTTTCTTAGCCTCCCGAACCTCTTCGGTTAACGTGCGCGACGCAGAAACATATTTAGCCTGAGGCAGGCCTTCAATGTTGTTGCTGTACTCATAAATGTCGTACATCCCGTCAAAATGGCCGTACTGATACTTGGCCGTGATTTCCTCAACAGAGTCACCCGTCGGCCCGTTGACCCAGCCGACACTGACAGAATCGCCGCCGGCGAAGTTGCTGGAACGTACTCGGAACTTAGTTGAAGGGAAGGCCTTTTTTAGTTCAGCCCGGATTGCTTTTGCTGTTTTTGCTGCTTCGGTTAATTCTCTCACGTCTTTCTCCTGTATGGTGGTTGATGCCCCCCGAAGGGGGCGTTGTGGTTAGGATAGTTCGAGTTGAAACTTAGTCGGTCGCCACTCCTCGACATCGTGTATTGCGCGGAGCTTGTTGCATCTGCCCCAGAACATCTTACCGCCTGCAGTTATTCTAGGGTCGTCTTTCCAATGATCCTCTAGGTAATCAATGTGAGCGCGATTATCTAAATCGCCAATAAAAAGGTGGAGGACATCGACATCAACTAGCGTTGATGGTTTTACTTTTTTGGATAAAAGAGCATCCAGAAAATCAATGTAACGGCCACGCAAGTTTTCTTCTTCTGATATATTATCCGCACACTGAATGAACTGATCGACTTCGCCATAAGCATAGTCGTTCAAAGAAAACCTAATTCCGAATTTAACTTGAGCCATAATCTTTTTCCTTTCTAGGTGTCGGCCAATCCGACAAAGTTATAGTCTCACAACGGGAGACTACCGTCAACTACTTTTTACTACATATATGAAATAAATACGCCGTCCTCATCAATGACCTCGATCCATGCTTTGCCGGTGTTAGGGTCGGCATCGACAAGGTAGGTCCAATCCTCCAAGGTATCGGAGTTTAACTGGGATGCTAACGCAATGGCCTCATTGGAGGCCATCAGGGTTGGTGTGTGAAGTACATCTATTCGCGGTCCAAGGGTCATGCTTTCTCCTATCGACAATCAATCGTGATCTTGGGGGTTGAATCGCCAGAGACCAAGCTTCTGGCCTTGTCCACTGCTTCAGGCTGAGTGGAAGCAATACCTCGAAACTCTCCGTCAATCTGAATAGCCCAGCCGGCTATAGGGCCCTTAGCAAACTGCTGCTGGTAAGGGGCGGTTGGTCTAGCTTGTGAAATGACAATCTGGGTCATGCCTGTCTCCTAGTATGATTTACCCAAAAAACTACCCGACCGAGGATTATCCATCGGGTGATCCTTGTGGTGCGATTCAATCGCACCTTGGTAGCCTATCTGCGCCAGCTTGGCGATGTAGATAGTCTGCGACTTAGTAAGCTCTACAGCGTAAAGCTCCATAGCGGCTTCCGTGACGGGCTCAAAGTAAGTGCTAATGATACTACTCACCGCGTTGTTACGGCCTTCAGTAGCCGCCTCCGAAACCTCTAAAGCAATGGCTCGGATCTCGCTGTCTTTTAAGTATCTTTTGTTTAGCATTTTTGTCTCCTTTCTAGTGTCGGCCAATCCGACAAGAGAGATAGTAATCGATTTTAAATACTACTGTCAACTATTATTTACTACTCCAATCATCAAATTCTAAGACAGTAGTATCCGCGCCGAATTCATTGACTAACTGGGCATAGGCGGCATCAAAATCGTCGGCTTTTACACCGACGGTCTTGGTTTCTTTCTGATCCGTGACGCTGCTGGTCACCTTAACTTTCACTGCAAAATATGCCATGTTTCCTCCTAGTCCATCCATCCGTCGTTGTACTTACAATCGACGCCCTGTGCTTTAAGATACTCCATCGCCGGACCTACCGTACCCTCCGCCGACATATTGCCTTGGACAAAGTCACAAGGAACCACCATTACCCATCCATAGTTCCTGCAGCCCTTGCCGATGTGTCGCACCTCAATGCCCTTGCCACCGCAACACGAACCACGGTCCTCGGATCCCTGATCACGCCACTCTTTGACCCAAAGCCTGCCAGCCTCCGCAAAAACGCCATCAAGCTCTGCAAGGTCCGCGTCTTGATATGCGGCCACCGGCTTACCGTCCCAATTTTTTACTGTCTTCATTTCCCTTCCTCCCGACAATTTAAAACCTTTTCTAAAACAAGCCTTACTCGTTCTCGGTCAACGGTATCCCCATCCCCCCAAGTGCCTAGCGTTTCTCCGTTGGTCGCTAGAGCAACCAAGTAAATCAAACACGCTTCCTTACAATCGTCACGAGTTGCTCCGAGGTCGTATAACCCGTCTTTACCGTAGAAGTCCTCCACGTAGTCTACAAACGCTGTAGCGTCGTGAGAGCCTTGAATAAGTTGATTAACTAGGTCTGTCATATCTTTCTCCTTTCTGATGTCGGCCAATCCGACAAGGGAGATGGTCTCATACTACGAGACCACCGTCAACTATTATTTACTACTCTAAATCCTCTCCTA
>FUIF01007501.1_pt1 | contig 11045 bp, 20 predicted proteins | sample 1003461 | NCBI WGS metagenome assembly FUIF01 (sample SAMEA80401918, study PRJEB19352) | marine metagenome
GATGAAGCAAGAGTTTAAACTACTCAAAGCGATCATGGCGGAGTATGCCCCTGAAGACTACGCTTATATACCCGCTAGAGGCGAGGTAGGGGCTAAAAGGGAAGATTACATGATGGTGGACGTGATCCCTGTCAGTGACCCTAATAACTCGACTATGGCACAACGTGTGGTGCAGTATCAGACTGTTTTACAGATGTCGTCGCAAGCACCACAGATATATGACCTACCACAGCTACATCGTCAGATGATAGAAGTATTGGGCGTGAAGAACGCCGATAAACTCGTTCCAACTAAGGACGACGCAAAACCAACCGATCCGATAAGCGAGAACATGGATGCCCTAGTAGGTAAGCCTGTCAAAGCGTTTATCTACCAAGACCATGAGGCACACATAGCTACGCATACATCGTTCATGCAAGACCCTATGATGGCTCAGATGATCGGACAGAACCCACAGGCCAAACAGATTATGGCGTCTCTACAGGCGCATATAGCCGAACACTTAGGGTTCTCATATCGCACCAAGATCGAAGAGAAGCTTGGTGTACCACTACCGGCTCCAAATGAGGAGATGGATGAGGATATGGAAGTACAACTGTCACGTCTGGTTGCAGACGCAGGCAAGCAACTAACGCAGGCTAACCAGAAACAAGCCGCGCAGCAGAAAGCTCAACAGCAACAGCAAGACCCGATCATACAGATGAAACAGGCAGAGCTGCAGATTAAACAAGCTGAAGAGCAACGCAAAGCGCAAAAAGACCAAGCAGATAGCGCTTTACAACAAGAAAAACTAAAACTGCAAAAAGCTAAAGACCTCACTTCTGCTATGTTAGATGCGGAACGAGTTAAAATAGATCAAGCAGAACTTACAATAGAAGCAGAAGAAAAAGGCATTAAGTTAGAACAGGCAGGTCGTGCCGAACGTAACAAGATCGGTCTTGAAACTGCACGTATGATGCGATCTGCGCAAACACCCAAAAAGGAGTCATAATACATCATGGCTAAAACCGTCTTTGACGTGCTTAAAAATAAAATCGGCGAGGACATCTCGTCTGCACAGAGTTTCTTAACCGCAGGGTCACCCAAAGACTATGCGGAATTTAGGGAAGTTGTTGGCTTAATTCGGGGTCTCGAAGCCAGCAAACAATACATTGAAGACCTTGCGAAAAACTATATGGAAAACGATGATGACTGAAGCAGCAGTTAAAATCAGCGATGCTGAATTAGAACTACAACTACCTAAACCCGTGGGATACCGCGTGTTGGTAGCACTACCACAACCCGAAGAAACCGTAGCAGGGACATCGATCCTGAAAACGGAAACAGCTAAAACCCAAGATCATATCATGTCTATTATAGGACTTGTTGTGGACATGGGTGATCAAGCGTACTCTGATGACGAACGTTTCCCCACCGGACCTTGGTGTAAGGAAGGCGACTTCGTTATGTTTCGTATGAACTCAGGAACACGTTTTACAATAGGTGGCGTTGAATATCGATTAATGAACGATGATTCAATAGAAGCAGTTGTAGACGATCCAGCAGGCATTCAGAGGGCGTAGATATGGCATTTCAAAAAGTAGAATTTGAATTTCCGGAACCAGAGGACAACAAACTAGATATTGAAGATTCTGGTTCTGTTGAAATTGATATTTCCGGCAAGAAAACTAAAGAAGACTTCATGGAAGTAGAAGAGACTCCTGAGCCAAAAGCTAAGAAAAAAGTCGAAGAAGCTCCTGAAGACGACTTTGAAGTGGAGGTTGTAGATGATACACCTAAAGCAGATCGTAACCGCAAGGCTTCAGAGCCTCCGGCAGACGTTACAGATGAAGAACTTGAAGACTATTCTGACAAAGTTCGTAAGCGTATCCAGCATTTTAGCAAAGGTTACCACGACGAGCGTAGGGCTAAAGAAGAAGCTCATCGCCAAAGTCAAGAACTTGAAAGAGTTACCCAGCAACTTATGGAAGAAAATAAGAAGCTAAAAGGCAACGTTAACAAAAACCAGACGGCGCTACTCGAACAAGCAAAGAAAAATGCTTCTATTGAATCAGAAAACGCTAAACGTGAATATAAAGCGGCGTATGAATCTGGTGACTCTGACGCAGTATTGGATGCACAAGAAAAGCTAACCAATGCTAAGTTAAAGTCCGAAAGACTAGCAAACTTCAAATTACCAGCTTTACAGGAACCAGAAACCCCTGTAGAAGTAGAAACAGAACAACCCGCTCCGGCAGTACAAGTTGATGACCGGGCTGCAGATTGGCAAAAAGCTAATACGTGGTTTGGAAGCGACGATGAAATGACGAGTTTAGCGCTGGGGTTGCATAATAAACTTGTCAAACAGGGCGTAAGCCCGCAAAGTGATGAATACTACGAGACTATAAACTCTCGTATGCGTCAAGTATTCCCCGAAAACTTCGAGGATGCTGAACCGAAGCGAAAGAAGACACAAGTGGTTGCCCCCGCAACGCGGAGCCAAGCAGCACGGAAAGTGACGTTGACACGCACTCAGGTACAAATCGCTAAGAAGTTGGGGTTGACACCCGAACAATACGCCAAACAGGTTGCAATAGATATGAGGAAAGCAAATGGCTGAGAATCGCATAGACCGCGAACTAGAAAAACGCGAAAAAACCGTACGTAAAAAAGCTTGGACACGTCCAGAGACTTTACCGTCTCCTGCACCCCAAGCCGGATACAGCTTTAGGTGGATTCGAGTAAGTAACCAAGGCCAAGTAGACGCTACCAATGTCTCGTCAAAGTTACGTGAAGGTTGGACGCCTGTAAGAGCTGAAGATCACCCAGAAATCTCTATGGTTACTGTAGAACAAGAACGTTTTAGAGATAACGTAGTTATAGGTGGTTTATTACTCTGCAAAGCGCCAATAGAAATGGTTGATGAAAGAAACGACTATTTCCAACAACAGACTGATGGTCAAATGAGTTCTGTTGATAACAACCTCATGCGTGAAAATGACCCTCGAATGCCGTTGTTCAATGATCGCAAGACCAAAGTAACATTCGGCAAAGGAACTTAAATTTAATCTATATAGGATACATATATCATGTCTACTACAAGTTCAGGATACGGGTTTGTACCCGTAAAACGATCTGACGGTATGCCTTATGCTGGCGCTCAAGATTCGTTTTTAATTACTCCTGCAGGTGTGGCTCAAAACATCGGCTACGGCTCTGTTGTTGAGATCGCTGCAGGTTACGTACAACTAGCCTCTGGTACTGGCGCAGATGCAACTACCAATAACCTTGGTGGTAACGGCATAGGTGCTTTAGGAGTGTTTGTTGGTTGCGAGTATGTAAATGCTCAAGGTCAATTGATTTTCTCTCAGTATTACCCTTCAGGGACAGCTAATGCTACAGCTTACGTTGTAACTGACCCAAATGTTACTTTCCAAGTACAAGCAGACGGAGCAATTGCTCAAGCTGCGTTGGGACACAATGCGCCTTTACCAGCCGCACAAAACGCTACAACTTCAGTAAACACAACTACTGGCAAATCTAACATGCAACTTGACGCTACTACTGCTACGGCAACTAAGGCGTTTAAAGTTGTTGGTTTTGTAACAAAACCGGGTTCTGCTATTGGCGATGCTTATACTGATGTATTAGTGAAAATTAACTCACCGTACCACCAAATGGGTACCGGCATCGTAGGAGAATAATTCATGGCTATTTCACGCGCACAGTTACTAAAAGAACTGTTACCCGGATTGAACGCATTGTTCGGTTTGGAATATGCAAAATACGGTGAAGAACACGCCGAAATTTTTGAAACTGAATCATCAGATCGCTCTTTTGAGGAAGAAACAAAACTATCTGGCTTTGGTGCTGCACCAACTAAGTCAGAAGGCTCTTCTATTGAGTATGACAATGCTCAAGAAGCTTTCACTGCACGCTACACACACGAAACAGTGGCGATGGGTTTCTCTATCACTGAGGAAGCTATTGAAGATAACTTGTACGATTCACTATCGTCTCGTTATACTAAAGCACTGGCTCGCGCTATGGCGTACACTAAGCAGGTCAAAGCGGCTAACATTTTAAACAATGCTTTCGCTGCTGGTACTACATACGGTGACGGCAAGTCATTATGTGCTACTGACCACCCGCTAATCGATGGCGGCACTAACTCAAATGAACCAGCAGTAGCTGCGGACTTGAACGAAACTTCCCTTGAGGCAGCTATCATTCAAATCGCAGGTTGGACAGATGAGCGTGGCCTATTGATTGCAGCAAAACCTAAGAAACTTGTGATTCCGCCAAACTTGCAATTCGTTGCAACACGTTTGTTAGAAACAGAAGGTCGTTTAGGTACTGCGGACAACGACATCAACGCTATACGCAACAACGGTTCTGTTCCGGGTGGTTACACTGTAAACCACTATCTAACAGACACTGATGCGTGGTTCTTGATGACAGACGTTCCAAATGGTCTAAAACACTTCACACGTAGCCCAATGGCTACTTCGATGGATGCTGACTTTGATACTGGCAACAGCCGCTACAAAGCTCGTGAGCGTTACTCGTTTGGTGTATCTGATCCATTAGGAATCTTTGGTTCTCCGGGCGCATAAGCTTAGAACATTTGTTTTGGAGAGGGGCTGCTTCGGTGGCCCCTTTCTTTTTGTTGACATGTTATGTTATGCGGTGGTATATTAACAATTATCGGGAATACCCCGTGAATCTGACAGGCCCGACTGACGACATGCAGACGGATTCACTTAACTCGCATGTGAGGATATATTCATGGCGAATACTACATTTTCAGGTCCAGTGACTTCAACTGCTGGCTTTATTGGCGACATCGTCGTCCCAACATATACAGTTGCAAACGCACCTTCAGCTTCAGCGGCTGGCGCAGGTACTGTTGTATTTGTGTCTAATGGAGCTGCCGGCTCCGCTATATTGGCTTTCTCTGACGGAACAAACTGGAAGCGTTCTGACACAGGCGGCACAATCGCAGCATCATAAGGGGTACGTAATGAGTAGATTTGCACCCCCAACCGAAGAAGAACTAGCGGCTCGAGGAATCGGTACTGTTAAAGTTCGCGCACGAAAAGAAGACGGCACGCTTAAAGCGGATGATCCTGCTACACCTGATGTAAATGAGGCGTGGGAAGAAAAACCAGCTAAAAAACGTGGGCGTCCTTCAAAAAAGAAGGATTAGAGTATGTCTCATTCTGACGTTCAAACCAAACGGGTTACCTCAGCAGCATCTTTAGCTGTAGGCCCTGCCCGTATCCGTCAGGTACAAGTATTAACCTCTTCTGGCGGTGCGGGTCGATTGACCATTACTGACGGTTCTGGCGGTACCACAGTGCTTGATCTTGATTTTAAAGCTTCAGACTCTCATTCGGTAAACATACCTCAAGCAGGTATACGTTGCCAAAACGACGTGTTAATAACGGCGATGACGAATATCACTGCCATGACAGTCTTCTACAACTAGAGGTGATGTATGCGGAGTTATTACAAATCAGGAGGCTCTGTCAAAAAGTCTCCTGCTTGGACTCGTAAAGAGGGCAAAAGCAAATCTGGTGGCCTCAATGCCAAAGGCGTTGCTAGCTACCGGAAAGCTAATCCCGGAAGTAAGTTAAAGACAGCGGTTACTACAAAACCTAGCAAACTTAAAAAAGGTTCTAAGGCCGCTAACCGACGTAAATCTTTCTGCGCCCGTATGAAGGGCATGAAGAAACGCAACACAAGTTCTAAAACAGCTAACGATCCGGACAGCCGTATAAACAAGAGTTTACGGAAGTGGAATTGTTAGATGGCTATATCTCGCGCACAGATGGGCAAGCAGATACAAAACCCTGCGTCTAAGCTGTCCCAAAAACGGAAAAAGTTGCAGCTAAAAAAACGTAAGAAAAAGGAGCTGCAAAAGTAATGCCTTACTTAACTAGCAGTATCCCTTATTTTAAAGCGTGGGTACGTAGAGAATATACAAAAAACTTAGAAGAATACCACGGTGAGTTTCTACACTGCATGGTTATTGGTGTTACTACAATGCCTAACCGCACTCTTAGTTTTCAAGTTATCTTTACTGGTTGTGAATCTGATGATGAGGACGAAGAAAATGTACATGGTGGAGCCATGTGGGCTAGGCTACCCCTTACAGCGCTTGTAGCTGATACACCCTTAGAGGAGTGGCCTACAGCATTACCTACCTATTTAGCACAACCTTGGGACTGTATGTCCCATTATCATTCTGTGTATAAGTTAGAACGAGCTTCACCTGCTCCTTGGATAGCCAAAGTAGATGGTGAGTTTTACCCTGCTAAGTACCTATTTACTGTAGATTACACTGATAATGAAGTAGCTGATGACCCTGCGCAGCATAAACAAAGTCACGTACTTGAATTATTAGACGCTGGAGAGTATACAGGTAACATAGTAGCATTACCAAATAATCGGGTTCGTGTAACGCACCCTGCGTGGTTTGAGACAGGGCAAGGCGCTCCAGACTTTAAACCAAACCAACACACTTATAATTCAAAAGAAGACGTAGGTTACGTTTGGGATACTGAAAGAGTATTCAATAATCTTTACAAGGAGACAGACCAATGATGAAGAAAAAAGGTTACAAAGCAGGTGGCAAGATGTCTGAGATGTTAAAAAAAGAAAAAATCTTTAACTCAGATGCCGGGTGCTAGCAAAAGACAACGTGTTGACACTAATATGACTAGAGAGCAAGAAAACCGTTTATCTGCTGGCGCTAACGAAATGCGTGGAAAAGCCAAACGCGATGAAGATCGTATGAGTATGCCTTCTATGATGAAAAAAGGCGGTAAGATCAGTAAAATGAAAGCTGGTGGTATGACTAAAAAAGGCTATAAAAAAGGTGGCAAAATTCGTGGTTACGGCTTGGCTCGTGGCGGCAAAGTTTGCAAGATGCGCTAATGCGTAGGTACTATAAATCAGGCGGTAAGATATGCTCTAAGGGTAAGTCTTGGGCTAAACGTACGTTTGACACTTACCCTAGCGCCTATGCTAATATGGCTGCGTCTAAATACTGCAAAGACCCAAACTATGCTAAAGGTAGTAAAGGGAAGAAGAAAAAATAATGGGTGACCTGAAAAAATGGCGGGATCAAGACTGGGTTAGAGTTGGTACCGACGGTAAAATAAAAGGTGCGTGTGGAACTTCTAAAGATAAGAAGAACCCTGACCGCTGTTTACCGCGTAGTAAGGCCAACAGTTTAAGCCAAGGTCAACGTGCTACTACGGCAAAGAAAAAGAAACGTGAAGGCGCTAAAGGCAAGACTGTAGTAAAAAATACAAAAGCTGCTACAGTTAAGTTATCAGGTGGTGGGTTAGCTCGCCGAAAACGCGATATAGCACGGGGTTGTGGCGCGGTAATAGAAAATAGAAGAAAAAAGACGTTGTACACGTAAAGGATTAAACCATGACAACATCAGGTACCACAGCGTTCAATATGGACTTTACGGAGATTGCCGAGGAAGCATGGGAACGTGCGGGACGTGAGATGCGTTCTGGATACGATTTGCGTACAGCTAGACGGTCTATGAACTTGATGACAATCGAGTGGCAAAACCGCGGCATAAACATGTGGACTATTGATTCTGGCACAGTAAATCTTGTGCAAGGCACTTCTCGGTATCAGTTGCCAGCAGACACCATAGATTTAATGGAACATCAGATACGTACTAATAGTGGTAACGCTAGTACACAATCTGACCTTACTATAAGTAGAATTAGTGTAAGCACGTACGCGTCTATACCAAACAAGCTAACACAAGGGCGTCCTATACAGATGTATGTTGAGCGTCTGCGAGATGAACCTCACGTTAACGTTTGGCCTGTACCAGACAATAGTGACTATGTGTTGTATTACTGGCGTATGCGTCGGGTACAAGATGCGGGTGCGGGTGCAGAAACTGCGGACATGAACTTTAGGTTCTTCCCTTGCCTCGTTGCAGGTCTAGCCTACCATATAGCTATGAAAGTTCCTGAGTTAGTGGATCGCGTGCAAATGTTAAAGTCTGTGTACGATGAACAATTTGATATGGCTGCTTCAGAAGATAGAGAGAAAACCTCGGCACGGTTTGTACCTCGTATTGCTAGGGTTGGTTAATGAGTAATAGATTTGCCTCTTCTCAAAAAGTTAACGCGCTCTGTGACGTATGTGGGTTTAAATACAAACTACGTGAGCTACGTAACCTTTTTGTTAAAGGGCAAGATACGAATATAAAGGCTTGCCCTGAATGCTGGAATGCGGATCAACCTCAATTAAGGTTAGGTGAGTTTCCTGTAGACGATCCACAAGCTGTACGTGATCCACGACCTGACCAAAGCTTAGGGGAATCTGGAGAGTATAGCAGTAGAGGTATACAGTGGGGTTGGAACCCTATAGGTGGAGGTGATGATCTTTATGACCTTACACCTAATAATTTAATTGGTACTGGTCAAGTGGGATCAGTTATCGTAAGTATAACATAGGAGATGGATCATGGCTAAAAAATTAACTGACCTAACTGGGGATGGTAAGGTAACGCAAGCCGACGTGTTAAAAGGTCGTGGCGTGTTTAAAAAAGGCGGTATGGCTAAAAAAGGCTACGCTAAAGGCGGTAAAGTTAAAATACGTGGTACAGGTGCAGCGACTAAAGGTTTGTACGCACGAGGGCCAATGGGGTAAGATATGAACTATACTGAGCTGAAAACCAACATTCAAGACATTTGTGAAAACTCTTTTACAGATGACCAGCTCGCTATGTTCACACAGCAGGCTGAACAAAAAATATACAACACAGTGCAGATTCCTGCTTTGCGAAAAAACGTAACAGGTACGATGTCTATTAATGTCAAATACCTGTCTACACCCTCTGACTTCTTATGGTCGTATTCTTTAGCTGTAGTAGACGGTAGTGGTAATTATCATTTCTTGTTAAACAAAGATGTTAATTTTATGCGCGAAGCATACCCTAACGCCACAACTACAGGACTACCCAAACATTACGCATATTTTGACGACGACACATTTATTGTCGGCCCTACCCCAGACGCGGGGTATACTTCAGAACTTCATTATGGATATTACCCTGCATCAATTGTCACTGCCGGCACTACATGGCTTGGAGAAGAGTTTGATTCTGCTCTACTTAACGGTGCGTTGATTGAGGCTATTCGCTTTATGAAAGGCGAACCTGATATTGTTGCGACGTACGAAAAAATGTATCTACAAGCAATAACGCTGTTGAAGGGACTCGGAGACGGCAAACTACGCGAAGACGCATATCGCTCGGGACAATTCCGAGTGCCAGTAAGTTAAGGAGACAGAAATGGCAATAACACAAGCAATGTGTACATCCTTCAAAGTCGCTCTATTAGACGGCGAGATGGATTTTAGCAGTAACACATCACAAACTTTTAAGATCGCTTTGTATACAAGTTCGGCTACATTAAGTGCAGCTACTACAGCGTATGCAACAACAAACGAAGTATCAGGTACTAATTATACCGCAGGGGGTAACACACTTACCATCTCGGCAAATCCTGCATCTACAGGAACCACAGCGTTTTTAGACTTTGCAGATACAACATGGACTGACGCTACAATTACAGCCCGCGGTGCATTGATCTACAAATCAGGTGGGGGTAACCCAGCCGTCGCAGTGTTAGACTTTGGTGCAGATAAAACATCTACAGCGGGTGACTTTCAAGTCCAGTTCCCAGCAGCAGACGCTACGAACGCTATCGTGCGTATTGCTACTCCGTAAGACAGCTAAATGCCGTCTTCAGTAGAATATATAGGTTGGGGATCGGGTGCTTGGGGCCAGACGGCTTGGAGTACCGACCTAACTATTGTTTCTGTTGATGGCGTTGCAGCGGAAGGTGTTATTGGCACTGTTATAACCGATGCAGAGGCCAATGTAGTAGTTACAGGCGTAGAAGCTGACGGACACGTAAATGTAGTAGGTATAGACGCTGAAGCAGATACTCTTGTTCAAGCGGTTCGCGCAGTTGGTTCAATAGGTACTGTAACAGTTAGCGCTGCTGCAGAGATACCAGTTGTCGGCGTAGAAGCTGACGGTGCTGTCGGCACACTTACAATGACTGGTACAGCCAATATCTTCCCAACAGGTGTAGAAGCTGACGGTGCTATTGGTACAGCTACAGTAGATGCAGAGGCTAACGTAGTAACTACAGGTGTAGAAGCTGACGCGGCTGTTGGAACAGTTACAATGACTGGCGCAGCTAATATATCAGTTACAGGTGTCGCGGCTGAGGTTTCTCTGGGAGACGTAACTTTTGCTCTTGGAATCACTATATCACTTACGGGATTGCAAGCGGACATAAAACTTGGTACTGTGACGGCAACGGCTAACGCAGATATATCTGTTACAGGGCTTGCAGCTACGGGAATTATTGGTTTCGCTAACGTGTGGGGCGAGGTTGATGATACTCAAATACCTAATTGGACACCTATCGCCAGTGCGCAAACTCCCGGATGGGATACCGCATCTGAAACACAAACTCCAGATTGGCAAGATATAGCCGCATAAGGAAAAGAACATGACAACGCAATATTCACCGATACTCAAACTTGCTCTGCCAGTTCAAGGCGAACTTAGCGGTACATGGGGTGACGTAGTAAACGATAACATCACATCTATGGTCGAACAGGCTATAGCAGGACGTGCAGTCATCAACACTTGGTCAACGAACTCGCATACACTAACTTCAGCGAACGGAACAACTTCTGAATCGCGTTGTGCTATGCTCGAGCTTACTGATACAGGTACATCATTATCTGCTGCAGGTACGGTTATATGCCCAGCACTATCTAAGATTTACATTGTGAAGAACGCTGCAGGGCAAAACATTACAGTAAAAACTGCGTCTGGTACGGGTATTCTTGTCCCTAATGGACGTACTACATTTTTATTCTGTGACGGCACAAATGTTGTTGAAGCTCTTACACATACTACGTCTCTACAGTTGGGTACTAGCACAACAGTCACAGCCGTTCTTGATGAAGACAATATGGCGTCAAATAGCGCTACA
>FUIF01018608.1_pt1 | contig 11044 bp, 12 predicted proteins | sample 1003461 | NCBI WGS metagenome assembly FUIF01 (sample SAMEA80401918, study PRJEB19352) | marine metagenome
ACAGCAAATACATTTCCATCTACGCTTTAGCCGTAACAAAAAGATGGACGAACCTGGGTTTACAACACTTTCGAGGCATGGCAGAAGCAAATGCCCTGGTGGTCAGTTAGCACGCTGAAGCGAATCGTCTACAAGCTTCAGGATTTAGGGCTATTGATTACAACATCGGATTACAACAAGATGCCTATCGATAAAACACTTTGGTACACCATCGACTACGAAGCTGTCTTAAGGCTTAAGGATGACGACGTATCAGATTGGAACGTCGATGATGTCAATCTGACACGTCCATCGTCTCAATCTGATACGATGTGTCGTACCAAATTGACACGACCAATAACCAAAGAAGATCCAAAGATCTACAACATAGATCTTGCTGCTGCTGCCCGTAAGCTTTCCGTTAGTGTAGATCGGGTAGCCGTTGGATCCGATCGCGCGGATCAAAGGCTATACGAACTCACCGAACTGCTCATCGCCGCCCACCGTTTCGCCGGTGCCTCATTCCCCAATGGCGGTTTTTCTGCGGTTGGCGCCTATCTCGACACATTGACCGCTGAGCAATTGCTCATCTTTTGCGAGCTCTGCCATTACACCGACCTCAAAGCCGATGCCGGCGACACAGATATTAAGGATTTTGCGCGATTTATCCGGGGCATGACCGATCAAGGCCAGCGCCCCGGCCTGGCCGATGCCGAGCGCGAGAGCTTTGCCCAGCGCCTGGCTAGCTATATTGATTTGGTTGCCGCCGATGTGTGGCAAGAAAGTGAGGAAATATGAACATGTCTGTACTTCCCCCGGTGGCCCGCGCCTGGCCGATGCCCAAGCGCGACGCAACGCCTTGCTGAGCCGAGCCTGTAGCACCTATGTGCTCAATGAGCAGCGCCATGAAACGGTGATCACCTGTCTATGCTGCGGCATGACCAGCCATCACCCCGAGGATATTGCCCGGCGCTACTGTGCCTTTTGCAAAGAATTTCATTTTATACCAGAGGAGGTGAGCGCATGAAAGATGAGCCATACACGGCATTTGTCGGCGAACTATATGCCGGCCCGCTCCGATCGGCATTGCTGCTTATCAGTATGATCCCCCCGATGTATTGGCCGAGGCGATCAGGAAGATCAATCATACTGAGACCCTGGGCCCGCTGATCGATCCCAGCGCCTGGCTCGCCGATAATGGCAAGCGTTTTCGTGTCGCACCGCAATACCGCGAACTATTTGAGGCGCTTTTGACCATACGCAAACTGCTCACCGATCCACGCGAGGCGAACGAATGACCCGTATGATCCACCCGACGCAACCGCGGCAGCCCCATACCGGCGAGGTGGGGCAAGTGCTACACCGGCTATATGTGGCTTGCGCCTCGGGGCATTTTCGCCTGGCCGAAAATACCCGCGGGCGAGCGGAATTTGAAAACGCCATGAAAGAAGCCCGCGAGACAATCCAACGGCTTTACCATGGCCGCAAGGAGCATTTGCCATGAAACACAAATGTCGCCCCCGCTCGCCGCCTGGCGCCACACGGCAAAAGCCAAGCATGGTTATGCTAGGCGGTGGCATGGCGAAGAGCCGCATAACGAAGGCAGAGCAAGGCGAGGCCGCGCGATGGCAATATATAGCATAGTATGGCCAGGCAAAAGCAGCGCATAACAAGGCAAGGCATAACACCGCAAAAGCAGAGCGAAGCAACCCCATGCGGTGCCCTGCGACGGCCAAGCACAACTTTGCGTTACCTGGCTGGGCGATGGCATAGCAGAGCGGGGCCAGGCAGAGCAACGGCTAAGCAGAGCATTGCAAAGCGATGGCACAGCATAGATCAGCCAATCTATGCCCAGCAACGGCTAAGCGAAGCAAGGCAAAGCCATGCCAGGGCAGAGCACAACTATGCGGTGCCGAGCAGCGCTAGGGCAGAACAAAGGCAAAGCGGAGCATGGCGTCGGCAAAGCCACGGCATAACACAGCAAAGCAAGGGGAGCAAAGGCAAAGCGGAGCATGGCGTCGGCAAAGCCACGGCAAAGCGAAGCGGAGCTGCGCTAGGGCAGAACAATCCAGAGCAGAACAAAGGCTAAGCTCAGCTACGCCCAGCAACGGCAAAGCAGAGCGGAGCGGCGCAAAGTAAACAGAAGGGATCAAACTATATGCATCATGTCAAACTCACATTTACCGAACCGCTATTGGGCACCGCCCCAATGGATAAAGAGGTATATAGCACATACATCGCCGATCGACGCGTGACCGATGGTGACGGCGACTTTCCCGGCGATGAGGTGGCAAGCATCGATGAGGATAAGGGCAAAACCGGTTTTCATCGCGTCAATGGGGCGCCGGTGCTATATGACTACATGATCAAAGGCTTTTGCAAAGATGCCTGCGGCATGCTCAACCGTGTTGAGGGCAGCCGCTCAAAACAACTGCGCGCCTACAAAAAAGTGATCGACGGCTTGTTATTTATCTTTCCTCGGCAGATCCCGATCATCACTGATCAGCCAATCGGCGTGTTAGAGCGTCCACTACGCGCGCAAACCGCGCAGGGCGAGCGTGTGGCGTTGGCGGCCAGCGAGATGATCGCCGCCGGCGCCACAATAGACCTACAGATCAAGATTTTATCGGAAAAACAGTTACCAATCGAGCTGCTATGTGATTGGTTAGACTATGGCGCATTGAGAGGGCTCGGGCAATGGCGCAATGGAAGTTATGGGCGGTTTACCTATGAACTATCAAATCGATGACCTGATTGTCATCACGCAGGAAGATCACCCACTGGCCGGCGATGGCGGGCGGGTGATCGAGGTGTGGACAGCCGGCCCGGCTGGCGATCGGATCTGCTCAAAGTGTGCATGATCGAGGGCACGCATTACAACCGTGAAATCTGGATCCATGCCCACCGGCTGGAGTTACTCAGCCGACCGCGGGGGGAGGCATTGCCAATAGCATGAATTATCAGATACACGCCGGCGATTGCTTGGCCATATTACCCACCTTGCTCGCCGGCAGCGTGCAATGCTGTGTCACGTCGCCGCCTACGCTCGGCAACCATTTTTGTTACCCACGTAATCAGCAAAATAGCGGCGGTGTGCGGCGTTTGATGCCTCGGCAACCCAAATGGTCACGGAACGCGACAAAATGCCGTACAGCGCCATATAGGAAGGAATAAGCATGGAAAGTATAGACGCAATCGCCCCCGGCGATCTCATCCAAATCGCCCCCAGCGGCGATGATATCCCGCCAATGTTCCGCGGTACAATCGCGTTTGTGAGCGAGATCAAGCATTGGGGGGTACATGCCTATGCACTTGTGCCCCACGAAATAGGTCACCCCCCGTACAAATTTTTGGGCGCTTCAAAACTTATCAGTTTGCCCACCTTGGCCCGCCGGCCTGGCTGAGCATCGCCAATGAGGAGGTAGAGCACGATGGATCAAAATGAATTTTTCGGCCTTTACAAAACGGTGTGGGTATTTATCCACAGTGAACAGCTCATGCGCGAACGGGTGTTTGCCGAGAAGCCGGCAAAGCTCGAAACCAAAGTTGCCGAGGCCAAAGCCGCCAAATCAGCGCTGGAGGCGATGGCGGCGTTCGGCAAGCAGCATACCACGCCAACACCGGTGCAAGGGCAATTGCTCGACGCGCCCACGCAGCCCAAAGGGGGGTACTAATGCCCATCTACCCACTAAATAACCAGCAAAAAGAGATCGTGCGAAACCTTCTGCGCGGCTTCACCTTCACCCGTAAGCAATGGGAATACAGTTACCACAAATGGGCGCCAGGTGGCCATGCTTGGAACCGCACCTTTGCCAGTGGCGGCACCGATACCATGTTTGCCCTTATGTGGTACCACCATGTATATAAGCCCGGCAGCAAGGAATGGCGCCCCAAGATCATCATGGATGCCTTTGGGCGGCGGCGCTGGCATTTGCGCATGATGACGCGCCGGTGATGATCTCCTGCCCGCGCTGCGGCGCCGAACAACGCGACTTCGACGGCTTTGGTGTGGTCTATTGTGAAGCGTGCGGCTATTGCGCCCACGTCTCGGCCACAGATGACACATGCGATATCTGCGGCCTAATATTAACAGAAAGCGAGCAAACAGATGGCGACCCGACCGACCCCGACCGCGGCGCCGCGCAAACAACGCCGCATCAACGATCACCCACGCACGGCGACCAAACCAAAGCGCAATCACCCATGGCATAGCACCGGCCCAATAGACCGGCTCGGCGCCTGGGATCGATTGACCGCAGATGAACAAGCACTTGTCATGAGACAAGTCGCCGCATTTTTTGAGTACATCGAGGAAAAGCAAACATGAACCCTGATCAATCCCACACCGCCCGAATTAGTGCCGCCCTTCAATCGATCCCGGTCGATGAATTGCCGGCAACGTATGGCATGGCCAAACAATCTGGTTTAAGCCTGGCCGAATATCATGATCTTATGCGCTCGCTATTGATAGAACAGGCCGAGACGGGCGGCGATTACGCCCCTTTGGGCAGCGGAGGTGATCTTCAAACTACACCGACAATGGGGTATCGCGATGGACCTATTGCACGGCATCAAAGATACACTCGATGACGCAATTTGATTGAGGCCCCGGGCCGGCAGCACATCAACCGTTATAAAAGGATCATATGCATGAACAGTCAGCTTCACAACAAACGAATGGGCGAGCTGCTCGCCTTGGCCGATGAGGAGCGGATCCGGCTGCCCTGGCCGGCGCCGGTTATTGCGGCATTAGAGGATCGCGGCTATTATGTCGATCTGGTCACCGGCTTGATCGGCCGCGAAACGGAACGCTACCAATTAACCCCGCAGGGCGCGGCATGGCTTGCTCAAAATTCCCCCCATTGCTAATCTAGCTCATTTGTGCTATGCTAGCGCCAATGCCCCGGTCGTGACCCCGAGGCATCGGCTAACCGCTAACCGTGTAGAGGACGGCGAACGGCTTACGATAGTATACCCGCCTCGCCGTCTCTGTTCAAACAGAGACCATGCAAAACTTCTGGCCCTCCCTATTCGCATTTGTTGCCGCCCTACTCCTTATGATTTGGGCATTCGATCCCACCTACATTGGCGCGGCGCTCGCATTTCTCGGGCTGTGGCTCACGCTCATGCTCTATGTGCTATTAGTGGCGATTGTCGGCGCGCTCGGCATTGCCGGCTATCTGGTCTATGCCCGCATGCAGAACCAACGCAATCGGCCCGTTGACGGTGCTTACCCACTGCAACGCTTTCGGCTCCGCAATGGCCGCACCATGGTACTGAACCCAACGCACATGATCGGCGCCGCGGCGGTCGTCGATCGCAATACCGGTAATTATGAGGAAATAGAGCACCCCGCCGGCTGGCAAACCATGGCCGAGGTGCGACATACGATTGAGCGCAGCAACGCCGTGCGCGCCATGTTTCCCGGCGACCGTGCGCGTACCGATCGCTTTGGCGCCATGTCCAAGATGCCCAGCGCCGCCGGCGCCCGGCAACTCATCGATAAGCCGCCGGCGCCCCGCGTCATTGGCGACCCACCGCCGCAAGCGCCCACGCCGGCGCCAACTATCGATATTGCCAACGGCATGCGCCATAATACCGCACAAGCGTTCGCGGTGGGCCAAACGAAAGCGGGCGAGATCGTGCGCTGGGACACTACCCAATACCCCCATGCGCGCTTTCATGGCGCCAGCCAGGGCAGCGGCAAAACCAACGCTGCGCGCACCGTGCTTGCCGGCATGGCCCGCGCCGGTGCCCATGTGGTGGTGCTCGACCGCCGGCGCTTTAAGGATTTTCGCGATTTTTCCAGCAACGCCGAGCTGATTGACACAAGCAACCCCGCGGCTTTTGTTGAGGTGCTCACCCGCCTTGAGACAATCTACCGCGAGCGTGATCGGCTGCTCGGCCAGCATGGCGCGGCCAACATTGACGATCTACCCCAACGCCTGGTGCGCTATGTGGTAATGGTCACCGAATTTGGCGCCCTTTGCAGCGTCGCCGATGGCGATGGGGTGTTACAAGATGCCATGCAGCCGCTCACCCGCATTATGCGTGAAGCGGGCGCCGCCGGGATCCATCTGATCTTTGAAGATCAGATTGTCGAGCGCGGCAAGTGGCCGCGGGGCGTTGCCGCCAACGCCGGTGGGATTTTTACCGGCTATTTGCCGCTCAACCTCGGGGCAGCGGGCGGGTACCACCATGCCCACAAATTGCCCAAATTCCACTTTCACCATGACGGGCAAATTCTCAAGACGTGGGACGTACGCCCCGCCATGCGTCAATTGCTGGCCACGGCGCCGGCGTATGATGCCCGGTTGGCGGTGCTCGATGGCCAGGCCCGATCGCATGGTGAGGGCGAGCGTTCGCAGCTCTCACCCCCCACCCCTACCAGCGGCGAACGGGCGAACGAACACAACAGCGAACAGTCGGCGAACGGGGCGAAGTGGGACGATCTCACGATTGCATTTTTCCAGCAACGCCCCGAATACTTGACCGGCCCAGCGCGCGGCGTAACGGAGCTAGCGCGCACCATGGCCGCCGCCGATGGCCGGGGCAAGCCCTATGGCGATTATAAAAGCATCGCTCATGAGTATTATCATAATATCCGCAATGAGGTGCGGCTGCCGGGCGGTGGGCGCTTGGGGTGAAGGGTGAAGTGAGAAGTTTGAAGGGTGAAACAGTCACGCAATGGCGTGAGCCACATCACACTGTGAATCTTTCGGCATTGCGTGATCCCTTCAAACTTCAAACTCTCACTTCAAACTTTCCTAGGGCGCCGGCGTATAGCCCACAATAAACGTTTCGCAGACAAAATCATTATCGCTCACACACTCAGCCGTAATGGATAAGGTGATCGTGCCGGTCTCATCCTCGGTGCATGCGTTGTTAATGCCGGCAGCCCCGCCCAGCGACCCCGCGCCAATGCCGCTGTTGGTCTGAAACTCACAATAGCCCTTTTGCGATGAGCTGCCCACGCGGATAATCCGCCCGTTCATGGTCCATTCGCGGCCCCAAGCGGTATCGGTGGCGCTCAGTATTTCATCGCTGCCAAACTTAACCCGCAATTGCTTGCTGTTGCTGTTGTCGCCCGTTGTGCCGCTCGCCTCAAACCAAATACTATCCCCATTGCTGGCAAGCGTGTTGGCCGGGATCGTGTAGCTGGCGATCGTATCCTCACCGGTGCCCACGTTGCCGGTCGCCGACGTATCCACATCGAGCGCCCCGGTGCCGACAATGGCGGCGGCCTGGCCCGCGGTGAGATCCTGCGGCGCCCCGCTGCCGGCCCCGCTCGCCCGCCCCTTGATCGTGCCCTCGCTCATATTGGCCAGCTTGGCATTGGCAATGCTGCCATCGGTAAGGCCATGCACATGATCGCGCCGGGCGGCGTAGTCGCTGGTGCCATCGGCGGTGGTGCCGACATCTGCCGGATCGCCCTCGCCATCGCTAAAGATTGCGCCCCCCACGGCGGCGGTCGTGATGGCGTGCACATGGTCACGGCGGGCGGCGTAGTCGCTGGTGCCGTCGGCGGTGGTGCCGATGTTTGCCGGATCGCCCTCGCTATCATCAAAGGTTACGCCGGCGCTATAGTTGAGCCAGCCCCGAGCGTCAATATATCGGCTCTGTGTCTCAATATTGCTATCATCTTGACGCATGAGCACCGCGCCGAGGGGAAACGTATCACCAATGCTTATGGCGTCGATATCATCCTGATCAAGCGTAGTGGCGTAATCCTGATCACTGCCGCTTACCGCCGTGAGCGTGTTAGTAGATGGATCCAGACAGACCACCACAAGCCGATGCTTGCCGCTGGTCGATGGTTTGTTGGCAAGCAATGATAAGGTGCCGCCGGCAAAGGTCTCCCACGCCGCATTGTAATAATAGCGAAACGCGCCAACGCTCACCTCCCACGCGCCATTGGGGTGTACCAAGCCAGGCGCAAGGCGCATGGCCTCGACCTCATAGGGCATGCCCGAATCGAGCGCGTGCGTGTGCTGTTGCACCCCATAGATATTGGTGGCATCGCCGGCGGTCGCCGCCTCATAATAGAGATCGTCCACCTCATGGATCACCAACCCGCTGCCCGGCTCGCGCCGCATGCGCACCGGCAAATTGCCGCGCAATGAGACCTTGCCGAGCGATTTGGCGATGGTCAAGGATTGCGCGCCTTCCTGGCTCACGCGCACATAGACATAGCCGGGGCGGTCGGCGACAACTACGGTATAGGTGCCATCGGTCTCGGGGCGGCCAATCAGCCCGCGGATCCAACTGCGGTGCTCGGCGCCCTTCCACGCCCGATCAAACGCCGTACGCAATCGATTGCTCACGATAACGGCCCCCCACAGATCCCCAATATTTCCCGGCTCGGGGCATCACTAATCGGCGTTTTTTCGGTAAAGTTAGCGCCGTTGTCGGTGCTATGCCAAATCGCCTGATTGCCCCAGGCATAGATTGTATCGCTATCGCCGCTGGCAAAGGCCACCTGTGCCGGCCACTCGGCATTGGTGCCGCCGGCAATCGGCCCCATGCGCTTTGTCCATGTGTCGCCGCCGTCATCGCTCACAAAAATGCAGCCCACCGCATCGGTACCGGATTGGTCAATATCGATATCGTCAATCTCATCGGCCTGGCCGGCCATGACCATTTGCAGCCGGTCGGTATCCAGCGATTGGATCCCAAATAGTTGCCGGAATGGCCCAAAGTCAACACTGTTGTCAGTCGGTGAAATATCGGTGTCAGTTATGCCGTTGGTGCGATAGGTGCCCCAGGTGTGCACGCTGCCGCTATCATCAAAATAGGTGTAATAGAGCAACGTCTCATCTAGGTTATCTTGCCACGGTACATGGAAACAGAGACCAAGCCCGTCATTCATGGTATTGGCAATGCCCGAGCTCGCCCAGTTGGCGCCCCAATCGGTGGTCTCATAGATATCGGTCGTCGCCGGATCGGCGGTCGAGGTATAGACCCCGATCAGGGCGTAGCCTGGCGTGCGCGGGCTCATCCATACGCCGGCCACCTTGCGCGGGCTGTTGTTCGTCGTTGTCCAGTAGTGGCCGGTCACGCTCGCCTCGCTCGACCATGTTTGCCCGCCGTCGGTCGAATAGCTCACATATACGCCATTTTGGCCGCTCAGATTGCGATGGGTGCGCACGGAAAGCAACCATGGGTTATCGCTCTCTGTGGCCTGATAGCGGCCAAATGAGGCGGCGATCACGCCCCACTCACCAAAGGTGCGGTTGGCGCCTTCTGAGAAACTTTTGACCGAGGTGTAAGCCGGCGTGCCAAAGATATCGGTGAGGCGCCAAATGTCGCTAGTGCCCATCGCCCAGCCATTGATCGCCCCGCTCGGCGTGCCCCGGTAGCCTGGCGAAAAGGGATCGACCACGAATGACAACACCTCATTGGTAGCAAAGCTCGCGGTGGTCGCGGCGCTGGTGTTGCGGCTCCACGTCGGCGATCCACTGTTGAAATTGCTTGTTGTCCAGATATAGCCGTTGCCGTCGACAAAGGCCAGCTTCTCACCACCATTGAGACCGTTGTTAAACATGTCGCCGGCCTCATCCTCATCGACCGTCCATCCGCTATCATCGACCGGCGCCGCTTCCTCAATCTCAACGGTGGTGGCGTCAACCCCGGTGGTGACCTCGCGCTCGGCCTGTATGGTGACCGTTTTGGTCAAACCGCTTTGGGCGTGACGGTAGGCAATATCGATGCGTTGCATCAAAAAGCGCGCCTCACTAAAGGTCAAACCACGCTGCGCGGCAACCGCGCTATTTAGCGTCACCTTGAGCCAAGTCATGGCCGCCGGATCGAGACTGAGATCGTTGCCCTCGGCGAGCACAATGGTAAATAGCCCTTGCGGCGCGTTGGCCCGGGCAAAGCGGTGGCCGGTGACACTATTCAAATCAGCCTGCGATTGCGCCAACTGCTCGCCGTGATCGATGCTATTTTCGCCCTGGCCGGGCGCCGTGCCAGGCGCAATACAAAACGCCGTCCCAATCGTTGACGTGCCGGTCAAAATGGCATTTGAGCGGATCCAGTTAACCCGCGGATTGCGCTGCTGCAAGTAGCGAATATCGCTGTAATCATCGGGATCAATGGTCGCCTGGCTGGTGCTTGTGCGGTCGCCGGTATCCTGTAACATCGGATCGACCTTGATCGCCAACCGCCCAAGGCGATCACACGTCAACAGATAGTCGGGCACCATCGCCATGGCCCGCTGGTTGATCTGGTCAAATATGCTGTTGCCATCACTGCCGAGCACCTTAAAGGTATAGCTTGATTCATCACCGCTCAGCGTGAAGTCGGTCATGTCGAGCGCGTTGCATTGCCATTGCGCCAAAAAATGCAGATAGCGCCCAATGTCGGGGGTAGTCATCTCTTGCCAGCTCGCCGGCGAGGCCGCATGCTCGATCACCTGGCTATAGCCCGGCAATTGCTTGAGGCGACCGGCAATGTCGAGCAGATTGAGCGTTGTATCGCGCAGTAAACCGGTTGGCGTCGATCCAATGTCGGCGGCATCGGTCTCGATCCAACCTTGAAATAGCACATTGGTGCGATCGTCGCCATCTGCCGGCTCGCCATCGATGAGCATGGCCAAAGTGCCATCATAGTAGGTATCGGCGTCGATATCCTCACGTACGATCACACTCAATTGCTGCCCCTGGGGGGTGATGGTATGGCGGCGGATCTCAAAATTATAAATACAGGGATCGCTCGCCGGATCGATGGCGAGCACCGGCACATAGCAGTAATGGGCCTCGGCGTTGTCATCGGCCACCACCAATGATACATAGCGAAAGCCCGCCGGGAATGTCGCCGTAATGGTCGAGCTCGCCGAGGTGCCAACGGTTATGGTGCCATCGCCCACATTCCATGTATACGATGAGATACTGGCCCCGGGGGCGGTAACAAAGCTATTGGTGGCGTCAAAGTTGACCGTGAGCACGCCGCCGCTAATCTCGCCAGCCACCGCCTGGCCGGCATTGGCCACCGGCGGGCTGTTTTGGCCATAGGTCGACCAGTCGAGATCGCTATCGAAAAATGTTTCGCCCAGGCTATTGATATA
>FUIF01025754.1_pt1 | contig 11035 bp, 11 predicted proteins | sample 1003461 | NCBI WGS metagenome assembly FUIF01 (sample SAMEA80401918, study PRJEB19352) | marine metagenome
GTACTAAAGATGAGTATAAAGCAGTAGGTGTTATAGACCAAGAAGAGTACGAGCAGCAGATACATACACACAAAGCTGTAGTAGATGATGAAGGTAATATGGCAGTCATTACAAGTGAAAGAATAAAGGAAGATATTAAACTTGGATTACGTTGTCCTATTTGTGAAGAGTTCACAAATTATTACGAATGGGCAAACCAAAAGTTGCTTGTATTGATTGTGGGGTAGAAGAATAAAACTTGAGCCCGTACCTATTCGGATGTCAACTCTCAAAAATAGGTACGGGGTCAAGTTATTAATACCCAAAGCCACATGCGAGCGGGGTGTGAAGAGCTTGACCAAACTTGAGCCCTGATCCAGTGAATCTAGGGCGCTATGTCGTATCCGGACTATGCATTGGATCTGGGGTCAAGTAAGGATGCCAAAACCTGTTCTAGACATAGGCTCGAACCGCATCTACTTGACCAAACTTGAGCCGTGACTACTGTGAGATTGTTCTCACTTGCGAGACATCACTTAAATGTGGTTGTAAATAGAAGGTGCATCTTGCTTGCAGTAGTCTCGGGTCAAGCTCCAAGCTCCAAGCAATAATAATACTTGACATCACCATAGGATAGTATAGGATGGTGATATCCCGTTTGCTGGTATCCGGATTTAAAACTCAAACCAGCACTGATGTGTAGTCACCTTAAAAGAGGTGGCATCAGTAACGCCAAACCCCGGTAGGAATAGACGCTAGTTCGTCTCCATGTACCGGGACAAGGCACAACAACGGAAGGATACATATGAAAGAAAATGATAATGTCATCGACATCACCACTCGAGTTACAGAGGACTGACCAACATTATTTAGGTAACCCTAATGTAAAAAAAGATGGCGTTAGTCAAAATTGGACAGAAGCCCACATTAGAGAATATACCAGATGTATGGAAAATCCAGTATATTTCGCTAAAACTTACTGTAAAGTTATTTCATTAGATGAGGGTTTAGTCAACTTCGATCTCTATCCTTATCAAGAAAAAATGTTTGATCATTTTCATGATAATAGATTTAGCATTGTTTTAGCTTGTCGCCAATCGGGCAAATCAATATCTTCTGTTGCATATCTTTTATGGTATGCAATTTTCAACACAGAAAAAACAATTGCTATTTTGGCTAATAAGGGCGCGACGTCACGAGAGATGTTGGCTAGAATCACTCTAATGCTCGAGAATCTCCCTTTCTTCTTACAGCCAGGGTGTAAAGCATTAAATAAAGGTTCAATTGAATTTTCAAATAATTCTCGAATAGTTGCAGCTGCTACTTCTGGTTCATCTATTCGTGGTATGTCAGTTTCTCTTTTATACTTAGACGAATTCGCGTTTGTTGAAAATGATGCTACATTTTATACTTCAACATATCCAGTTATTTCGTCAGGTGTAGATACTAAAGTTGTTATTACTTCTACAGCAAATGGTATTGGTAACGTCTTTCATAAAATATGGGAAGGCGCTGAACAAGGCACAAATGAATACAAATCTTTTAGAGTTGATTGGTGGGACGTCCCAGGTAGAGATGAAGTCTGGAAACAGCAAACAATTAATAATACTTCTCAAATTCAATTTGATCAAGAATTTGGAAATACATTTTTTGGCACCGGGGATACTCTTATCAATGCTGATACACTTTTAGGTTTAAGACGTAAAAATCCAATAATGGTAACGCCGGAAGGCGTGTTAATTTACGAAAAAGCTAATGAAAACCATGACTATGTTACTGTAGTGGATGTGGCGAAAGGAAGAGGTCAGGACTTTAGTACCTTTAATATAATCGACATTAGCGTAAGGCCTTTTAAAACAGGTTGCTGTTTGTCGCAATAATCTTATATCTCCATTACTCTTTCCCAATATCATTTATAAATATTCTAAATCTTATAATGAATCATTAATTGTCGTAGAATCGAATGATGTTGGCCACGTCGTGTGTAATGGTTTATATCACGATTTAGAATACGAAAACATGTTTGTTGAATCTACAATTAAAGCAGACCAATTAGGCGTGAATATGACACGCAAGGTTAAAAGAATTGGCTGTTCTTCATTTAAAGATTTACTTGAAGAAGGTAAATTGGATATTGTAGATGAAGATACGATTTTAGAAATATCTACATTCATAGCTAGAGGTCAGACATATGAAGCTTCAGATGGTAACCATGATGATCTAGTAATGAATTTAGTTTTATTTGGATATTTTGTTGGTACTAGTTACTTTGGTGAAGTTACAGATATTAACATTAAACAAATGATGTTTGAGCAAAGAATGAAAGAAATAGAAGATAATATGGTGCCATTTGGTTATTATGATAATGGCATACAGGAAGAAGAGCCAGTAGGTCCAGATTTCTGGCAAACTAAAGATGATCCGTGGGACTTTTAATTTGTATAAATAGTAATATGAATAATCGTATTATGAACAACTTATAATTCTACTCAAAAGGAAGAGACATATGGCATTTAATCCATCGGCGTCTCCAGCAGTTGTAACAAGAGAAATTGATTTATCAGGCGTTGTGCCGGGCATTACAAGTCCTGCTGGTGCTATGGTCGGCGATTTTAGTTGGGGTCCAGTTGACTCACCTATTCTTGTTAATTCTGAAGGAGTCCTAGTACAAAAATTCGGTGCCCCCGAAGCTACAAATAGTGTAGATTTCCATTCAGCCGCATACTACTTAAAATACTCTACAGACCTACATGTGGTTAGAGCAGTATCTTCAGCAGCTAAAAACGCGTTCAGCGGCGATAGTGGCACAGGCGCACCAACAATCAAAAACGAAGCAAACTTTGAAGGTCAGCAAGCTGCATTAGAATCCAATGGAGTTGACATCGCAGCACGATATCCAGGTACTTTAGGCAATAGCTTAAAAGTTGTAGCTGCAGGTGTAGCTAACTTTACAAGTCAATTTGATTCTGGTCAGCAAGCGCAGTTCACAGCCGCGCCAGATTCTAACGAAATTCATGTACTCGTCATTGACGAAGACGGGGAAATCACTGGCACAGCAGGCGAAGTTCTAGAAACATGGGAATTCTTATCAACTACAGTTGGTGCTAAAACTACAGATGGGTCCGATAATTATGTTACAAGCGTAATTAATAATGGATCACAGTGGATTCATGTTCCAGGAACATTGCCAACTACTACCGATGTGAGTCTCTCAGCTGGAGTTAATTCAGCGACGTTAGGAACATCAGAAATCCTGAGTGGACACGATCTATTCGAGGATGTAGATACCATTACAGTCGATTTTCTCATCGCTCCAAGTTTGGCATCTGCAGCTGATCATCGTACAGTAGTCAATGATCTAATTGCTACTGCTCAGGGTGTAAGAAAAGATTGCATGGTTGTTGCTTCTCCAAATAGATCAGCCATTGTCAATAATGCAGGGTCAGAAGTAACTGACACAACTGCTGCTCTAACAGGTTTGACTAGATCTTCCTATTTATCAGTAGATAATAACTTTTTGAAAGTGTATGACAAATACAACGATCAATATATTCAAATTCCTGCGGCATCTTCTACTGCTGGTATTATGGCGGCAACTGCAGTGAACGCAGCACCGTGGTTCTCACCAGCTGGTTCACGCCGCGGACAATATTTAGGCGTGACTTCTTTGGCATATAGCCCAAGTAAAGGAGAAAGAGATACACTGTATAAAGCAGGTATTAATCCAGTTGCAAATATTCCAGGCGAAGGCATTCTACTTTATGGTGATAAAACACATTTAAGTAGACCGAGTGCATTCGATAGAATTAATGTGCGGAGACTCTTCCTAACAATAGAACGTTCAATCGCAGCAGCTTCCAAAAATATTCTTTTTGAATTCAATGACGAATTCACTAGAGCAGAATTTGTAAGTATTGTTGAACCATTCTTGAGAGAAATTCAAGGTGGACGCGGAATCACAGACTTTAAAGTCGTATGTGATGAAACGAATAATACTGCAGCGGTTGTTGATCGTAACGAATTTGTAGCAAACATCTTCATCAAACCAGCTAGATCTATTAACTACATTACATTAAATTTTGTAGCAGTTAGAACTGGTGTTGAGTTTGAAGAAGTAGTCGGCAGAGTGTAAGGAGATAAGAAATGGCTATTCTAAGAATCGAAGATTTCAAATCTCAACTTAAAGGTGGCGGTGCACGTCCTAATCTATTCCAGTGCATTATCACATACCCTCCTGGTGTAAATGCTCAAGGTGATGTAGTTAAAACATCATTCATGGCTAAGGCAGCCCAGTTGCCAGGTTCTACTATGTCCCCAATTCCAGTTGCTTACCGCGGTAGACAGTTGCAAATTGCAGGCGATAGAACCTTTGAACCTTGGACAGTTACTATCATTAATGATACAGATTTTTCTGTACGTAACTCAATGGAACGTTGGATGAATGCAATAAACGCACATTCAGCAAATACTGGTCTTACAAATCCAGCAGATTACCAAACGGATTTGTTTGTTGATCAATTGGATAAAGATGGTGCTAAACTTAAAACATACACGATTAAAAGTGCTTTCCCTACAAATGTTAGTGCAATTGATGTGGCGTATGATACAAATGACACCATTGAAGAGTTCACTGTAGAGTTCCAAATGCAATACTGGGAATCAAATACCACTAATTAAACTGGTATAAATAAAAGTAGAGCAGAGAGGGAAATTCCCTCTCTGTAATTACAATTAGGAAAGTAATATGGCAGACCAGCAAGGCATAAAGTTTTTTGGTTTTGAGATTAGAAGATCTTCTCAAAGTGATAAAGATGAAAAGAAAAGAGTATCCATTGTTCCACCTCAGGATGATGATGGTTCTGGATATGTAACTTCTGGTGCTGCAGGCCACTATGGTCAATATGTAGATATTAATGGTGATCAGGCAAAAGATAATGTCCAATTAATTATGAAATACAGAGGGGTCGCTATGCATCCCGAAGTTGATATGGCTATTGAGGATATTGTAAATGAAGCAATTATTGCTGGTGGTCTTGATCAAACTATAGAAATAAATTTAGATGACGTCGATATTAAAGATACTGTAAAAAGTACAATACAAACAGAATTTAAAAATGTTTTAAACTTATTAGATTTTGCGAATCAAGGGCATGATGTTTTCCGTCGTTGGTACACCGATGGCCGGCTTTATCATCACTTAGTTTTAGATGAAGCAAATCCAAAGGCTGGAATTCGAGAAGCTCGATATATAGATTCTACAAAAATACGTAAAGTTAAAGAAGTAAAAACAAAGCAAGATCCACAGACTGGTGCAAAGCTTATTGAAAAGGTAGATGAATACTATATCTACCAAGATAAACCTGGAAAAATGAATACTGGTGTGAAAATTACATCAGATTCGATTAGTTATATTACATCTGGTGTTTTAGATGAATCTCGTAAAAAGGTTGTATCACATTTACATAAAGCTGTTAAACCAGTTAATCAATTAAGAATGATGGAAGACTCTCTTGTTATTTACAGATTAGCTCGAGCGCCGGAACGTCGTATTTTTTATATTGATGTTGGCAATTTGCCGAAAGGTAAAGCCGAAGAATATATGCAAAATATTATGGCCAAATATAGAAATAAATTAGTATATGATGCAAACACTGGAAATATTAAAGATGACAGAAAACATATGTCAATGCTTGAAGATTTTTGGTTACCACGAAAAGAAGGCGGTAGAGGAACTGAAATTTCAACACTTCCGGGTGGTGAAAATTTAGGACAAATAGAAGATATTATCTATTTTCAAAAACGAGTTTATCGCGCTTTAAACGTACCAGTGAATAGATTAGAACAAGAATCTGGATTTAATCTTGGCCGAGCTACTGAAATTTCAAGAGATGAAATTAAATTCCAAAAATTCATTGATAGAATTCGCAGAAGATTCTCAATGTTATTTTTAGATATTTTACGTAAAAAATCTTTTATTGAAAAAATATAATTACTGATGATGATTGGAATACGTGGAAATATGATATTAAAGTAGACTTTGCTTTAGACAATCATTTTTCTGAATTAAAAGACACTGAGATAATGAGAGAAAGGTTACAAAGCCTAGATCAAATTTCGCAATATGTTGGAATGTATTTTTCTAAAGAATATGTCATGAAAAATATTTTACATTTCAGTGATGAAGATATTGCATCGATGGATAAACAAATCGCTTCTGAACCTCAGATGGATACACCAGATGATGAATAAAATTACATTTAACTAATAGTTAGAAAACTTAATATATATAAATAATTGGTAATTAGGAGAAATTTGATGAATGATATGAATAATTTTATTGACGCTGTAGTCCAAAAGGATTACACTTCAGCTAACAATATGTTTGCTGAATTAATGGGTCAAAAAATTGATACAGCTCTTGACGCAGAAAAAATTAATGTGGCATCACAGGTATTTAATAATTTAGAAGCTGAAGATGATGATATCAGTGATGAAGATTTAGAAGAGCTTGCAGATAACGCGGCAGATGAGGAAGAACTAAATGCATCCGACTACGCCGAAGATGAAGAGTCTATTCAAGATGATGAAGAAGAACTTGAATCCTTTGAAACGGAAGAAGACTTTGAGAACGTTTGAATCTTTCAGAGAGCAAGTAATATACAACAAGAAGATTAACAAAGTCAATGTTAAGATTCAAAAGAAAAGTAATAAATTCGCCACTTATGTAGATGGCGATATGCTTGATACGTATGCTTCTGAAAAAGAAGCTTTGAAGATGGCTAAAGAATTTATTAAACAATATAAAGGTTAAAACCATGAAGCTAATTGCAGAATACATCGATCAAGAAATTAATTATATCACTGAAGCTAAAGCAGATGGTGGTAAATCTTATACTATCGAAGGTATTTTTGCACAAGCAGAAGGTAGAAATCGTAACGGAAGAGTTTATCCCAAACCCATTATGGAAGGCGCGGTAGATAAATACGTTACAGAACAAGTTAAAACTAAGAGAGCAGTCGGAGAGTTAAATCATCCAGAAGGACCAACTGTAAACTTAGATAAAGTATCCCATCGCATTACTGAACTCAATTGGGACGGTAATAACGTGATGGGTAAAGCGCTTATATTAGACACACCAAACGGTAAGATCGTTAAAGGCTTATTAGAAGGTGGTGTTCAACTAGGCGTTTCAACTCGTGGTATGGGAAGTCTTGAGCAAAGAAATGGCACTATGTACGTTAAGGATGATTTCATGCTTAACACAGTAGACATTGTACAAGATCCATCTGCACCTGATGCATTTGTTAATGGGATTATGGAAGGTGTTGAATGGGTATGGGATAATGGTATTATCCACGCACAAGAAATTGAAAGAATGGAGACTGAAATTAAACACGCTCCACGTACTGATCTCTATGAGACTCAAGTTCGTGAGTTCAAAAATTTCCTCTCGTTACTGAAAAACAACTAAGGAGTCAAGCATGACTGATCAAACACAAGACCAGGATCTTGAGCTCAATGAAAACGAGGAAGTCGTTGAAGCAGCTCACGATACAAAAAATGCGGAAAGTCAAAGTGTAGCTTCTGTTGATGCAGCAGCCGGTAAAACCGGTGCAGCCAAAAAGCGTAAAGGCGATAAGGCTAATGCTGAGAAAGCAGATACATTTACACCAGGTGATCCGGATAAAACCACTTCTAAAGTAAGAGATGCTGGTGCACAACCTAAAGAATCCTATGATTTTGCAGATGATTTAGACGCACTTATTTCTGAAGAAGCTACTCTTTCAGAGGGCTTTAAAGGAAAAGCAGCTATCATTTTTGAAGCAGCAATTAATTCTAAAATTGCAGCTGAAATTGATCGCTTGGAAGAACAGTACGCAGAACAGATGGAAGAAACTTTAACTGAAGAGAAAACCGCTCTTGTAGAGAAAGTAGATAGCTATCTAAATTACGTAGTTGAAACATGGATGGAAGATAATCAACTTGCCATTCAAAACGGTCTTCGGAACGAAATTGCTGAGAACTTTATGAGCCAGTTGAAAGACTTGTTTGTAGAATCTCACATTGAAGTACCAGAAGAAAAAGTAGACCTAGTCGACGACCTGTCTGAGCATGTCGAAGAACTGGAAGAAGCTTTAAATAAAGAAGTAGAATCTCATATTGCTATTAAAGAAGCATTGGAAACTTTGCAGCGTAAAGATATTCTACGTGAAGCTTCAAAAGAATTGGCTGATACCCAAGCAACTAAACTTGAAGATTTGGCAGAAGGTGTAGAATTCGAATCAGTAGATAAATTTACTGCTAAGATTGCAACTTTGAAAGAGTCTTATTTTGCAGAAGCAAAAACAAGTGTAGTAACAATGGAGTCTGAAGAAATCGATGACGAATCAGGCGAAGTTCAAGAAGTATCTGAATCAATGAGCCAGTATTTAACTGCTCTTAGAAGAACTAATAAGTAAGGAAAATAAAAATGGAACAAAACGTTCAATATCAAGCAATGATGGAAAAATGGGCACCAGTTCTGAATGAAGAATCAGCTGGTTCTATTCAAGACGCTCACCGTCGTGCAGTAACAGCAATGGTTCTCGAGAACCAAGAGAAAGCTCTTCGTGAAGAAGGTCTTTTAGCAGAAGCAGCACCTGGCAACAACACCAGTTCAGCTGCTAACTGGAATCCAATTCTGATTTCACTTGTACGCCGCGCTATGCCAAATATGATGGCTTATGACGTAGCTGGTGTTCAGCCTATGTCAGGTCCAACTGGTCTTATCTTCGCGATGAAATCACGTTACAACTCTGGTACAACAGGTGCAACAGAAGCACTGTTTAACGAAGCAGACACCAAATTCTCCGGTGACTCTTCAGCCACTCATGGCGCAGACGGATCCGGTCTATCTGGTTTGACAGATTCTAACTCAGATTCTTCAATCGACAATGATCGTGTAGGCCCAACATTCGGTGGTGCAATGCCAACAGTTGATGCAGAAGCACTTGGTTCTACCGGTGGTTCTTCTTTCAATGAAATGGGTTTCACCATTGAAAAAGCTACAGTCACAGCGAAAAGCCGTGCACTGAAAGCTGAGTATAGCTTAGAGCTTGCTCAAGACTTGAAAGCAATTCATGGTCTAGACGCTGAGACAGAATTGGCAAATATCTTGTCAACTGAAATCTTAGCTGAAATTAACCGTGAAGTTATCCGTACAATCAACAGCCAAGCTAAAACTGGTGCTGGTACAGCTAACACTGCTATTAACGGTATCTTCGATCTGTCAACAGACGCAGACGGCCGTTGGTCAGTAGAGAAGTTCAAAGGTTTGATCGTACAACTTGAGCGTGAAGCTAACACTATCGCAAAAGAAACTCGTCGCGGCCGCGGTAACTTCATCATCACCTCTTCTGACGTTGCATCTGCATTGTCTGCAACAGGTATGTTGGATTATGCTCCAGCCTTGGCAACTAACTTGAATGTTGATGACACAGGTAACACTTTTGCCGGTGTACTTAATGGTCGCACAAAAGTATATATCGATCCATATGCTACTGTTGACTATATCACAGTCGGTTATAAAGGTACTAACCCATATGACGCTGGTGTATTCTACTGCCCATACGTTCCATTGACTATGGTACGTGCGGTTGGTGAAGATAACTTCCAGCCAAAAATTGGTTTCAAAACTCGCTACGGCATGGCATCTAACCCATTCGTTGGAGCAAATCCAGCGGACGGCCTTGCAGCTGCGAAAACAAACCAATATTACAGAATCTTCCGCGTAGACAACATTCTTTCTGCGTAAGCTTCTTAATAACAAGAGCAAAAAATGCCAAAATAAACTTAAGGGGCCGAAAGGCCCCTTTTTTTTCTGTATAAATAAAACAGAAGGAAGAGGTAATCATGGCAGAAATCACAAAAAATATTAACTTTTTACAGCCGTCAAACTTTCAGATCAGTATTGATCGAAAGAGATACGGCAACTTGACGTATTTTGCCCAAAGTATAAATCATCCTGGTGCTACAGTTAATGCAGTCACTATGCCAGTACCACGTATATCATCTCTGTCTATAGCAGGAGATACTATTTCCATAGATGAATTGTCGATGGATATACTTGTAGATGAAGATATGAATTCATATGTTGAAATGTATGAATGGTTACTGAACAGTGTAAACAAAAATTATATCAAACCGCACGATCGTGCAGACACGGATGTGTATATACCAGAAGCTGACATAACTTTGATGATAATGACAAGCCATAATAATGTAGCTAAAAAAATTACATATATAGATTGTGTACCGACATCTATTGGTACGCTAAGTATGCAGTCAACGTTAACTGAGCCTCAACCATTAACATTTCCTATAACATTTAAAACTAGCTATTTTGAAATTAAATAAAATTGTGAGCATATCATGACAAAAAAGAAATTGAAAATCCTTTCGGGCCAAGAAAAATTGATGAATATGTTAGACTGTACAGAGCATTAATTGTCTGGCACAATCGTAAAACTGGCGGAGAAAGGTGTTTTGCTTGGCTTGGCCGGCAACACAACGCACTAACACTTTGGGATAGTTTATATAAAGAAGTAGAAAAAGCGGGATATGCAATAGATTATGAATCTAATTCTGATTTAATATTTGATGTAGATAAAGGCAAGTTTAGAGATATTGTGATACAATATAGGAAAGATAAAGACTTGGCTAAATTAAATAGAGCTATAGAGATAGTTATGTGGCACCGCCCTTCTTTTAGAATTGTATCTGAAAATACTGATGAAGATCTAAAGCAAGTTATAATCACTAAATCTAACGATTATCATTATAGCAATCTTATGCTATATCGCAGAAATTCTGTATATCGTATTATGTCAGAATGGTATGATAATCAACTCGCTAATTATGATGGTGATAAAAAAGATTTTAATCCTGCAGAATTAACAGGTGAACAACTTGATGAACTAATTACTAAAGAAGTTTCTGTAAGAGAGCATAATGTTCAGATATGGAGATGGTTTAGTAGATTTGGTTCTAGATATGTATCTGCATCTTATGAAGATG
>FUIF01018609.1_pt1 | contig 11034 bp, 12 predicted proteins | sample 1003461 | NCBI WGS metagenome assembly FUIF01 (sample SAMEA80401918, study PRJEB19352) | marine metagenome
GCCACGGGCGCGGGACAAGGTGCCGAGGTCGAAGCCATTCGAGTTGCCGCGCGCTGCATGATGCGCCAGCATGTTCTGGATACGGAAAACGTCAGTCAGATTCGCGCGCCGGAATTGACGATCGCCAATCTGATAATACTGGCCGCCTTCGGCGATGGCGTCCATGACGTCTTCCATGTTGTTTTGCTGTGTGGAATAGTCTGGGGAAGCCATAGTTCCTCTCCTTACTGAAGGTAACGCAAACCATCGCCTTCGATGTAATCGATATAGCCCTCAATCGTCATGGCCGCGTCGGCTTCAATCTGAATGTTCGTGGCGGTTACGCTTACCAGTCTTTGCACGTCTCCTAGATTGATGACTCCCGAGCTCGGGGGCTTTAGGAACCACAGGACTGAGGACGAAGACTTGACTTCGATCTTACCCCCCGCGGAATGGGCCAGCTCTCCCGCCAGAATTCGGCGGAAGCCGCTTCCAAGAGGAAGAATCTCGGTAGCTGCGGCCGAGGCGTCAGCGATGACTACGTAGCGGCGTTTCACGCCCCCACCTAGGTCTATCTCACTGCCATGACTCGCCAAGATCGCCATTTCTTACCTCAACTCGGGATAGCTCGAAACGTGCCGAAGCCACCATTCCAGAAGGTTACGGCTTCATCTTCGTCGAACAACGATGTGGCCCCTGTCATGACCAAAGTCTGGCCCCAAGCTGTTCTTAGTCCGGGTTTAGTTACCCCTGAGCCTCGGAGTGTCCCCATATGCCAACGCAAAGAGCTAAGATCTTCGGGGGTATGGGCTACTGAAATGACCTTCCGACCGTTTAGATAGCACTCAAACAGGTCATTCACTGCGTCGACCTGGAACAAGAGTTGGATCCACCTACGGCCTGCAAGAGCCAGAGCCACATCAACATCGGCTAGTAGCGCTTGGTTTGCTTTCTCGAATCTGAGAAACGTGCCCGGGCTTCCTACGCTTGACTGGCCGACAGTCACACCAAACCAGCCGGCCGAGGGGAGCACCGTCACCTTAGACCACCCCATAAGGGCCTTTTCCGTGGTGGCGAAGTCCTCGAGAATAGCCAAGTTTGAAACCACCGACCAGCTCGTATCCGCGTCAGGGCCGTGGTCGGCGGTAGCGTTTAAGAAATCGCTTACACCATCTACGACTCCACACAAAGCCCCCGCGGCGTCCGTGGTGCCGTAGGAAGGGCCTGGCTTAAGTTGTTCGTAGAGGCCGCCCGAATCGACGGTGGTCAAGTCGTTGGCAAGCTTAAGGTCGTTAGCGTGACCATTGGTGGCAAAGGCGTCGTTGAACTCCCAATGGTGGGCGACCGCGCCCTCTTGGACACTGAATGATTCAGCCATATCGAGGGGGGCGAGAGCGGCGCCGCCGCCCCCTCCTGAACTTCCGCCCCCCGGTGTCCATCCCATCGCCTTATCCTTGGAAGTGACTTCCGAAATGTTCCCAATAGTGCTTGGCTAGACCTTCGCCTAAGTATAGATTATAGCAGGTCTTACCCACAATACAAGAGGTAATCTGCATAATGTTCCGTATGTCTTGCATAGCAGCGCTTGACTTTAGCGCGAGGATAGGGTATAATAGTTGTCAGAAATGAAGGTTAGGCAGCGGCCTAGCCAGCTTCGGAAGTCACTTCCAAAGGAGAAACCCAGTGGCTACACCAAACATGTCCCTTAATTGGATCACGGACGAAGAACCCCTCCCGCTTCAATTCGGCACCCGACCCGCGATGATGGTCGGGAAGAAGATGAAACCGGCCGCAGAAGTCCGGGCCCACCTAAGACGCGCACCCGCTCCCCTGATTCTGTTCGATGTAGAGAACCTCGGCCGCATAATGGCCTGTTCCGCGACGGCGGTCACGCACCGGATCCGAAAACTAGCTAGCAACAGCACATTTAAGGTCATGGCCTACCGCTGGGAAGGCGGCGGTGGTCGAGCCCGACACCACTACGCACTCGATATCGTCCTCGGCTGTCTCAAAAACACTAACTTAAACCACAATGCCTTTATCTCCCAATGGGTCTCTCAGACTGCACTCACTGTGCTTGGGGAGTCTGTTGCCCCGAAAGGCGAAGAACCCTTGGAAGTCACTTCCGATGAGGTCGAGGAATTCAAGCGGGATCTTGCGATAATCGCCCCAATCGATCCGCATGGAACCGAGATCGCCAAGCTCAAGAAACGCCTCTCCCAGCTTGAGTTAAAGATTGATCAGATCTTCTCCTTTGTCAAGGAGCGGGCGGAAGCTACGCGCCGCCGGCTCTAACTCTGATCCCAGAGTTGACGAAGCACCGGGCTCTCGCTGAGATCTAACAGCGGGAGCCCTTCTTTATGGGCTTTTATCTGCTTGAACACGTCTGACCAGCGGTCAGTGTTGGTCGGACGAGTAAACCCACTCAGCGCGACCAGATTCACGTCTTGTTTCATAGCCCAGCACAAAGCCGCGATACCGGACTCGTTGCCGTGGCGTTGTGGTGCCCTGGGATCTGCGGGCCAGTATCCGAAAGCCTCGAACCCGGTGGAAATGGCCCAGAAGTTGTTGGTGGGCGCCCATTCGTTGTCCCAGAATATGGCAAGCCGCTGGCCGGTGCGGCTTTCGATGCCGGGCATGTCGGGGGCGTTGCGGGCGTAGCCTGAGCAGCCAGTGATTAGCAGGTCGGGCACCTCTGGAAGTGACTTCCAGGCTTCGTTGACTGCGATAATGTAGTCGTGTGGCCCCCGTTTCCGGGCACCGGACGCCACTACTACCGCAGTTTGGCTGCGGTCCGGACGCACGAAGCCGGATATATCGTCCTCGTGGACAGACACTTCGACCCGGTAGGGACAATTACACATCCGGCAGCGTCGAAACATCTCGAATTTACCAGTCTTGTCGACCCTGCGGGACCGGCCGTAATTGCGGGAGTTACTGCGTTTGCACCGCGGGCATATGTAGTAGCGAATCATGTCTTGAATCCTCTCACCCAAGGGGGTTTATCGGGTTCCTCGCCGTTGTATCGACGTCGCTGGGCATTCATAGCATGCTCATGGGCTCGTCGAGCGGCTATCAGCTCGTGCTCGGGAGCTATCGTCTCGAGTCGCAGCCGGTGAGCAATAGACAGGCAGTAGACCTCAGTATCAAACCAGTGATTCGGCTTTCGTTCGCTCAATTTCTTCCATACCCACCGAACTACGCCGTTTTTTACCTCTTTTACCTTCGATTCGGCCTCGAAATGGCCTAAAAACTCGTCTGTAGTGCCTTCTGGGAGCTCCCATATGCCTTGTTGAATGTGGGATATTAGTAGATCCTTGAACCAAGACACGTCGACTGAGTAGCGCTTGCCTGAGAGAAACCTACTCGCGCCTTTCGGGGGCCTATATTCGTATTGCCAAGGCACTTCTCGGATTGGATCCTGGGTTGCACCCGACCGTCTGACCCCCATTAAGGCCCGTATTCGGGGGTCTGACTGGGCCCAAGCAAGCACTTTTGGCGTGATTTCCATATCTCCGTCAAGCATATGGGGCCCCGCAGTAGATCCGCGGGCGTCAATTGCCAGGGTATTGACCGGCAGCCTCATATTGGATCCAGCAATCGGGAATTCCCGCTCTAAAGCGGCCTGCTTTAAGGTCTCCAAGTCGGGCGAAAACCCATAATCAACTAGGCGGGACCGTAAACCCTGCCCGTAACCCCTAATTGACCAGTAAAAACCGTCCCTCTGTGAGTCAGCTCCGGCTATCAGTAAGCCGACCCACGGAGGAACCACTCCCTTCACACTACCAGGAATAATGAATTCTTTCAGGCGTTTGGTAGTCGGGACACTGCTCGCGTCCTCGAAGACCTCTCCTAAGTCTTGGTTGATGAACTCCTGTAATTTCTCAGGGTTCATGTGGACTTGTAACCACTTCTTGACCAACTGATAGATCGGTGTCCAAGCAGTAGCTAGAACCGAGAACCGAAATCCGACGGTCTCCGGATCCCACTCGGAAGTGACTTCCGTAAACCACTTCGCGTTAGCTGCGGCGGCAAGCCGTTCGGGCTCATAGTGCTTGTGCTCGCACTTGGGGCATTCTAGCCAGGCTTCTTGGGTGCCGGCTATTCTGCGGCCCCAATCCAGGTCTGATTCGCGGTGGTCGGCGGTCTCGAGCCGGTCGGCCCACTTGACGTTCTTCTTCCAAGAGGGGTAGAAGTAATGCTCACACTTTACGCATCGGACCCGATAGTCCTTTTTGACGTCCGACACCGAATAGTATTGCCAGATAGGGGCGTCTGTAAGGCTAGGCGTCGAGATCAAAACAGCTCGAGCGTCTGCCCCCCAAGTTCGTAGCCGGGCGATAGCTAACTGGATCGGGCTTTGCTCTCTCGCGGTGGGCGGAAAGCGCATTTTATCTACTTCGTCTAGAATCAGGTAACGAATGGGCCGCGCCGCAAGCCGGGCGGGGTTGCTGGCCCAAGTCACATAAATGTCCATCGTGTCCAACTGGACGGACATTAAGCCTTCGTTGTGATTGAACTTAATCAACATCCCGTCTTCCTCGAACAGCGGTTTCAGCCGTTCAACGAATTGGGATTTAGCGGTTTGAACATCGGGATATACGATCAGGCACGGTCCTGGGTCTCGGTGTGCCCAATAGTATATGATGTTGCGCGCGCATTCACTGGCCCCGACCTGAGCCGGTTTCAAGTAAGTGCAGATCTTTGGCCCGTTCACCCGCGCGGGCGTGTCCATCATTTCGCACAGGTAAGGGGATCGGGAGTTATTCCACGGGCCCGGAAAGGCCGAGATCTTAGGGGAGACCACTCGATATGCTTCTGCAAACTCCGATACCGTCATAGCGCCCGGTGGCGCCCACGCCTCCTTCTCTTCGGGGGTCCATGGATCGTCCGGGCGCCACTGGTGGAAGTCACTTCCGGTTACAGGCTGCATACTCTGCATTGTTGCCAATCGTCGTCATCATCGTTTTTGTAGGCTTTTGACGGCATGTAGCCCATCTCGAATTTCGCTCTTAGGTCTTGGAGACTTGCTGGTTGGGTATCCCTATGAGGGGATCGGAAAGTGTAGCCCGTCGCGTGTTCCAACGCCACTCCACGGGCGTATGCTTCCGGGTGGTCTCTCCAGAGTCTATACCAATCAACAAGTCTCTGGAAGAAACAGAGCTGACAATCTGTCCGTTTGGGGGGCGTGACTCCGCGACCTTGATTGTAGTCGATAACGTCTTGGAGACCCCATCCCCATTCTTGGAGAGGGTGGTGAGTGTTAATTGTATCGGAATAGATACCGGCCCGATCCGGCTCGTCGGCACGTAAGCCGACGAGTAAGGTATGGCCCCCATTTAGCGCGATCCATTCTTGACATGGCTGAATTTTAAGCAGCCTTGTGCACCATCTTTGCCTGTGGTTTGGAAGTCGCTTCCAGTAATTGATCCATTGGTAAAGATTCCTAGGACTTCTAGCGATCTCTAGATCGTAGCCGGTTATCTTCGCCACCGTGTTCACGTGCTCGACCAGATCCGGATACTCATCTCCGGTAGGCGTGTGCAGGAGGACTGCGGGTCGGGCTAGCTCGTGCCATTTTAGGGCGAGCGCGGTCGAGTCTTTGCCGCCGGAAAAGGCGATCACATAGCGGGAGCTGGAAGTCACTTCCGGTGCTCTTGGAGGCGGATCCGCTCGGCCACTTCTGAGAGATCGTTGTCCCGCAACCAGTCACAGATCTCCGACCGCTCGGCGCTGCGGGCGAGTTTGATTAACTGGGCTATCGCGCCGGACGCTATCGCCGCCTCCAAGCTGTTCATGCTCAGAGGACCCGTCAGAGGAATCCTCTTTGTAGGCCGCCCGGCGTTTGCCGGCGAATTGTTCGATGACTCTGGTAACTGCACTTCGGATCTCCTTCTCGATAGCTGGGACTGATTTCCCGTAAAGCAAGGGGGCTAACTCACGCGGCAGCGCGAGCATTGCGGCCCGCACAGCGCGAACTCGCCTTAATTGGTCCTGCTTGACCTCTGCGGCGGGGATAACCTCGCCGCGCTTTTCTTCGTAGGCCAATGTGTCTCGCATAATGCGAATATCGATCTGTTTGATCTTACGAATCTTGAGGGCTAAGTCTACGTTGTTGTCGTCGATTTCCTCGAGGTGGATATCGATTCCGAGAATAACGGCGGCCTCTGCGGCGTTAACCAAGATCTCACCGTCAGGGCCCCGCTTAGTGGAGACTACCTTTCCGGTTATGAGCTTCTGGATCTGATCATCCGAGACCCCGAGCCGGCTTGCGGCCTCGTCGGGGCGTAGGTAACCTTCATTCATGCCTTAGCCCACTTCTTTCGGACCCGCTGAAGAGCAGATGAAGCCTCGTTTGCCGGGAACCTCGTGGGTTTTCCGACAGCGGCCTGACGCGGGCCTTTCTGAGAATAGTCTACAAGAATGTCCCGCTGTCTGGGGGTCGCGTAATTTAGCGCGACATTATAGTCATGTTTCATCTCGACTGCATACGCGGGATCAACTGGAAGTGACTTCCGCATTACCCAGCTTCTGGAAGTCGGGAATCGAGGGCGGGGGGCCTGCGGCTCGGGGGATCCGTTGAAGGTTTCGGACCAATTGCGGGCGGCCTTCTTCTTGGCGAGGCCAACCCCGGGTCGGGCGCGGTTGTGCGTGCGAAACCACCGGGCGCGACGGGCGGCTTCAAAAACGGTCTGCTTGCAGTCGATAACTCGGCCTTTGGCTTCGAGTTCTTGGACAAGAAGCCACATCTCGCCTATCAGCGATTCGGGGTCTTCGTCGTGGTTTCGAGCCATCCTTACAAGGTAGAAGAATGCTTTTCCATAGTAGTAAAAGTTATCATCTTCTCGCCGGAAGACATGCTGCCACAACTCCTGGAGGTGGGCTAAGTCGTAAAACATTAAAACCCCCAGCGGATAACCGCATATACGACAACTGCGGTTAAGATTGCGAAAAGCACCGTCTCGAATCTGGGGATAGGGTCGAAGTGTTCATGCCAGTCAGTCATAGTAATAGCCTTCCCATTTAGCGCGAAGTGCGGCTCAGGTTATGGAAGTGACTTCCAGGGGCCGGGCGCCGGGCTTAGGACAGCTGAGCGCGCAGCGAGTAGAGGTGCTCACCGAAGCCAACCGAGCGGGTGGCTTGGCTGATGAATAGCACGTCGTCGTTGAGAGCCGTGTATTCCGACCCCGGGCCGAACATCTCGAGGTAGGGCGGGACTTCTTCCTGCAAGAAGAAGCACGGCATCATCGTGCCGGCGCGGAACAAGTAGACCACGTCGTCATCGGTCAGCCAGGGGTTAAGGATCGGCATGATCCCGTAGGGCTGCGACAATAGCGGGTTGCTCTCGCCCGCGGTGATACGCTCGGAGCGGAGCGCGCCGAACACTTCGCCGGCCATGTTGGGCGGCACCATGTAATACCACTTGGAGGCCGAGCCGTTCACCGGAGTGTTGAACTCGTTCTTGGCGGTATACATATAGGACACGAGGCCCAGAATGATATCGACGTGCTCGCTTTGCGTCGGCTTGGCCGGGTCGGCCACGTCAAGGGAGGTAACCTCCGCGCTTCCGATATCATTGTCCCAGGTCGGGGCGCCGGGGCGATTTCCGACCGTGCGGCTGGAAAAGAACGCGTTTCCGTCGTAGGCCGCGCCCAGAGTGGTGCCGTTGCCGGCTTCGATCAGGGTCGAAAGAATCTCGTCCCAGTGATCGGCAGTTTCCATACCCATTTCGGCGACTTTGCCGGGCAGCTGTCCGGTTTTGTCGCGACGCCAATCGGCAAGGGCGAAGTGCATGGTGGCTTCATACGGCTGGTTACGAATGTTGTATTCGTAAACTTGAGGAGGCCGGGATTGGAGGGCGCCGCGCCGAACTTGCAGCCGGGGAACGCCCCCGGTGAATCGATACGGCTCACTTTCTTGGTTTGACGGAACGACCCGCCCCACTTTCGGCGCGAAAAGCGTCGAAAGCTTAGACTCGTAACCTCGATAGTATCGACCGATGATACCACGAATGGTCAGAGAATTGTGGGCGCCCGCAGAGCTGACGATACCCATCGTGCTTCCCTTTTGCTGGTCGAGGAGCGTGAAAACGACTTAAATATCACGGGCCTCTAGTTAGCAGGGCCAAAGTGACCAGAAACCGCTTCCGGTCACTTAGGCGCCCAATTAGACCGATCGCTCGCCAAGACCCTCGAAGGAGACGACGCAGAGGCCGATCGAGGCGTCAATGATACGCTTGACCTTACCGATCTGAAGCGCACCAGACGAGTTGGTGGTAAAAGTGTCGTCGTCCGTCGCATACACGGCGTCATGGACGTGGGTCAAGGCCGAGACGCCCGTGACAACGAGGGTCACCTCGCCCTTAGAGCGAATTCGAGCCTCGAGCTCGCCCGCGCTACCGTAGCCTGCGGCAACAGTGTTGACCACTCGCTGTTCACAGAAGCCGGCAAACTCGTCCGACGAGTTGAGAGGGCGCACTCGCCCATTGCTGTCGACCGAGACGGCCGACCCGACATAGATCGTGGTGGCCGCCGCGACCTGTAGAGTGTTCCACAAAGCCGGGATACCTTCCCCGAAATCGCGGATCTTATCGGCAGAAAGAGCCATCGAAAAGTCCTCCTATGAGAGGGGGTTAGGTGGAAGTGACTTCCAGGCACCGTGTCCGGATAGCCACGCCCGACTTACCAGGGGATAGTGTTCTGCTCGCCCTGGGCAAAACCGTAGAACGAGCAGTGTCGACCGTATTTCTGGAACGCCTCCATGTCTGCGCCGACCATGAAAGGCTCAAAGCCTTCCGGGTGGTCGACCATATCGAGCAGACTCGGCCCACCGGGTTGGGACAAGTTCGTCGAAGGCTGGCTGGCCATAGGGATGGGGCCGTCGTCGGCCGGAGCTCCACTCCGTTGTTGCAGCTCAGCGTTGCGCTTCTGGAGCTCTTCGTTCTGCTTGCGCAAGAACTCAACGTTGGCGTCGCTCAGGGACAGCCGTCGGCCGTAGGCTTCTAGGACGAAGCCGGGGTCTTCGCTGAAGCTCGCTTGAAGCTGCTCGATTGTGGCGGCCGGAAGAGTGGAAGTGACTTCCGGGGCCGGGGCCGGGGCCGGGGCCGGAGCCGGAGCCGGAGCCGGAGCCGCGGGAGCGGAACTCACTTCCGACTGCAGGTTGAAGTTCTCGCTCGTCTTGGCGGTCTGCGGGGTAACCGGGCCGGTTACGCCGCCGGTCCGGGCCTTGCCCGCGCGGCGGCTGGCTTCGATACCTTTGCGGACGTTGTCATCTTCTTGGGGCTCGACCGTCGAGGCCCCGGATTCTTCTTTTTTGCTTTCGAGAGTCATCAGATCCTCCTCGAGGTCTTCGGATAAGCGAACGTTGGTGTCGGGATCACGACCCCAAAGGACGCAGGAAATTTCTTGTAGCTCGGACTGAGCTACAACATACAGCGGGCCGGAGAAATCCCGACCATTGCAGCTGTAGGTCTCCCCTTCATCGACGAACTTAACCCTTCCGACGCCGATACCCACGCTTGCTTGGTAGCCGCAGCCCATGCCATCCATGCCACAAACTCGGCGTGAGTCTTCACAATCCATCAACTCAGCGCGAAGGTTCAATTCACCGTTCGAGTTGTTGGCTTGGCGAACCATGCCCATCGGGCGGCTGCGGTCGTGTTCCAACAGAACCGGCATGCGAGCACAGTCTACCTTCATGCCGCCCAGATCGATCACAATGTCGTAATACCAGCCTGAGACTCTTTGGCCAGTGTAGCCTAGGATATCGATTACACGAGGGAAGCTTGACTCGTCGGTAAACTTGATCCTGCGGCTCAGGTTAAGCTGCTTGTTTCTCATCCTGGCCTTTCTCTTCGTCCTTGGAAGTCACTTCCGGCTTCTCTTGCGGGTCGTCGCTCGGCTCGTAAGCTTCGCGGGTCATCGAGGCGCGGGATATGACGATCCCCTTATCGGCGGCGGCTTTGACTTCCTTTTCTCGTTGGGCGAGCCAGGTATCAAAGTCCATACCGTTTTGAGCCAAGACCTCGGTTTGAGTCATAAAGCCGGCGTCGACAGCCGCCATGTAGGCTTCGATCTCTTTAGTGGGGTCGATCCAGCCCATAGCGGGGGCGATCCAATCATGTTTCATGAATTCGGCGTTAGGCTCCAGCTCACCGCGGACCATAGCCCGCTGTATGATCCGGCTCCACGTCGGGGCTAAGAAGCCACGCTTCACTCGGTTTTGTAAGATCCGGGTCGAGCGGGCCGACATTAGTAGCATTCCGCGGCTCGAAGAGTAGGTGGCGTCTCCGAAGTCCAAGGTCAAGACCTCGGAGGCCAAGCCGGACGGCAGAGACGCGAACCGAGTCAAGGCTTCGGTGAATGTCTTGAATTGCGGGCCGGGCTGTTTCGGCTCCAAGGTCTTGACGATCTCGCCGGGCATAGTCGTTTTGACCATGCCTGGCTCAAAGTCGAACCGTCGGACCGCCTCTGAGTTGACATTCGGCACCGTGTTACCCGCCGGATACGGAATCGGGCTCTCTAAAATAAGTCCGACACAGGCCGCCATGCGGGCGCCGATAACCGTCGCTTCGATATACTGATCGATATGCTCAAAGTGGCTCAGGTTTGTGGAGAATATCGACTCGCCCCGGGTCTGAGTGGGGCGACTTCTGCGGGCTAGGTGCATGACCCGGTCTGCCGGGACCTCAAACCGCTCGGGGTAGTCGTAGGCCCGGACGATGTAATGATCGTCGGGCCGGTGCGGCACAATGTAGTAGCGGGTCGGGGCTGCGGTCTCGGGGTCCAGGTCGACACCCGCAACGTGGTTTAGTTTACCATACTCCCACCCGAGGGGAGCCGCCACCCGATCGGCTTCGACTAATTGAAGCTGGCCGGTTCGGGGGATCCAGACTACGATCACGTCCCCGTCTCGAGCTTCACATCGCGTTACTAGCCGCTGCATTTCCCAGAAGTCATAGAGCCCGCGGACTTCCGGGCTATTCTCAGCCCAGTTGAGAAAATACTCTTCAGCCGCCTTGTTCCAATCAGGGTTAGACGTAAGCGCTTGGGGCAT
>FUIF01012060.1_pt1 | contig 11015 bp, 17 predicted proteins | sample 1003461 | NCBI WGS metagenome assembly FUIF01 (sample SAMEA80401918, study PRJEB19352) | marine metagenome
GTTACCTTTGCACAATCTCTAGCTCTTTGAAGGAAAGGATCACGATTAGTTTTTAGCTGGTCGTATCTAGCAGCTAAGGTTGTACCTTTCTCTTTATCTTTAGCTCCTTTCCCTGGTGCTAAGTCAATCGGGTTAATACTTAAGTCCATTTATGTAGGGATGTAGAGACTCTTAGCGTCATGTGATGATGACTTAGTTGGTGTTGGTGTGTTTGTAAATTGTTTCTTACCACCACCTTTAGCAAAGCGTTTAGAATCTAGTGCTGGTGCTGCTACTTCTGCTGTCTCCTCTGGTGGTGGAGGTGGTGCAGCTTGTGCTGTTGCTTTCTGATCTCTATACCTAGCTTGATTGTCTTGTCTACTTAATTCAAACTGTCGCTTCTGTTCTTCCATCTGCTCTTTCTGTAGAGCAAGATTCTCTTCGTGTCTTTCGTCTGCTTTCTTTTTGTCTTCTTCAGAAGGCCCTTTAGGTCCACCACCACACATGGCTAATCTCTGTAGTTACTTAATAATAGCTTGATATTACTATGAGACTATTCCAAGTGTTCGTATGTTTCCTTCTGGCTTGTACTTATTTGTAGTGTAACCCTTCCTTCCTTCACCTGAAGCTTGAGATCTGTCTTGTAGTTTTTGTGCTTTGTCTGCTGCTGTTGTACTCTTCTGGCTCTGGTCTAAGTTGATGATTGTATTACCACCACCTGCTCCACCCGTTGTTTGAATAGGAGGCTTTGGTGGTGTGTAACCAGCAGGGACAGGGGGCTCCTGATAAGTCTGTTACATATCCTCCACCCCAGTTAATAGGTACTTCTTCTCCGATTCCTAGCCCAAGGTTAGTATCTTGTATCGTGTGATCTACTCCTGAAGGAGTATGTTGAAAGTTTTCCGTCTACAACTGTGAAGCCTTGGTTCTTAATACCGAACTGATTATTAGCAATAGCTGCTTTACCACCAGGGGTTTCAGCCCATTGAGCAATGCTTAGTTTGTTTGGATCATTAGCTGCCAATGTAAATTGACTTGCGTCTACATTTTCTAAACCAGTAGTGGGGTATTGAAACGTCTTCTTACCTCCGTGGTCTGATACATAATTATCCATGTGATAGTCATGGCCTACGACTGAGCCACCAACACCAGTGTCAAAAGATACTGGTGTTATCTTGTATCCACCAGGTGCTGTTGCATCAGGCACGTACTGCCATGAATAAGGTGTAGCTGTATTACCTGTTGCTATTTTATTTCCATCATCATCTAATACAAACTCACCATCATCATCTATTTGGTATTGCGTAGCAGTCTTTGTACCAGTTGGATTTAAGTTTGTTGCTGGGTCAAGGTTTAAATATTTTTGCTCGGTAATTATGTCGCCATCACTATCAACACCTGTCTTGATTTCTAGTGGGTTGCCATATCCTATTGATCCAAACTTCTTATAGTTCTGGTGTCCTGTGTTTAATTTTATATCACTTTCTATATCAAAATCTGCAAGCTTACTGGCTGTCTCAAAAGAATAGTTACCACCAGCATCACTCATATAATGGTCAATGCCTTGAGTCTTCGTGTATCCCCACCACTCAAGTCCCTCCTGTCCTACCGTATTACCTTGCAATTCTCCATACATTTTATTTAAACCTTGCGTGTAATTTTCTAGGTTTGTTGTATTTAATTTGGCAGACCAGTCCTCATCTCTCATGCCAGATGCAAACTCATTAGGATCATCTGCTGTGGAAGTAGATGTGTACCAATCAGCCGTGTCATCTATCGTGCCATACCCTGCTGTACCTTCAATAGCTGTCTTAGTTATCCCAGTCTTTGCATAAACTTTACCTTCTGTACTTGCTCCAATATGTTTATTAGTAGCAGCAGTCGCAGCAGCTTCAGCTTGGGCTGCACTTTGACCTGCGTCTATAGCTTTTTGATAATCAGATTCCCAAGTCTTTACCCAGTAATCTTTACCTGAAGCACCAGCAGTTCTGCCTAGATATTGTTGGTATGCTGCATCAACAGCTTCGCTTGCTGTAGCCATTACTATTCGACATTGTTCTGCTCATTATATACAGATCGCAACATTCTTACTAGCTCTACCTGTCCACCGTACCTCCAGATCTCTCGGTCATGGGCATCTATTGATGGGCATCTATCAGGGTAGATCTCTTCTAGTTTCCTGATAAGAACCTCATCTATTGGAGGCCAGAGTTCTTCATCAATCATGTGGTGGGTGGTTCCCAAAGGGACACTTCTTGTTTGTGTAGATTGTACTCACCATGCCTCAAGATTCTAGTAAGTCGTGCTGAAAGTAATGCTGATTTGTATGTAAGTTTCCTCTTCTCGTACGCACCTATCACCTTGTCCCACATATCAGAAAGAGTCTCCGAATCTCCCAAAATTTTTTCAGCAGTTTTTGGCCCGACACCTACAAGGCCAGGAATATTATCCGTTCGATCCCCTTGCAATACCTGAGACATCCAGTTTCTATCTGCCCTCTTTTCAGAAATGGTTTCAAGTTCTCCATTCCTCAGAAGAATGCAGGGTATGGTCTTCATATCTTTATCACCTGAAACTATGACACGTGTAGGGTGTACCTCCTCAGTTGCAAGTATGCCCATCACATCATCAGCTTCAAGGTTGGGATAGACAGCGACATCGTGATACCTTCTCACTGCTTCAGCTACATCTTTAAATGCCAAGGGTTTACGCTTGCCTATTCGATTAGCTTTGTACTCGTTATATACATCATGTCTAAAGGTGGGATAGTCAGAGAAACACATGATGATCTTGCCTCTATCACCAGTGATGGACTGATATTCTTCTAGCTTCATAGCTACATAGTCCAACGCATCACGTTCATCTGATACAAGTACGTGTTGATAGTCGTTGAACTTGAAGTCTTGCTCACTTGCACAGCAGGCAGAGTAAACAAGCATGTCGGCATCTATTAATAGAGTCATTGGAAGAAAGTTGTTTGTTGTACTAGGCGACCAGTCTTCTCGTCATATAACAAGGTATCGACAGGGCCAGTCTTACCTGAATACCTGTTCTTTAACAGTGCTAGTTGTAGTTGTGATCGTTCACCTGCGTCTGTGCTTTGCTGGTTTCTGGAGCACGAGACACATAGATCAGATAGCTGGAGAATTGCTGAGCTACCTCTTAAGTCAGAGGGTGATACGGTTTGCCTTCTTCATGTGCCTTGCCTTGTGGTCTACGCAAATGAGATACAAGTATGAGTCCAACACCTGTCGCCTCAACACATTGTCTTAGCTTGGTGCATGTCACATCCAATGCTTTCCGTTCGTCAAGTTCGATACCAGAAATGACAAGGGTAAGGTGATCAAGTATTACTACATCAACTTCTTCTGCTGTAGCTAAGTAAGTAACCTGTTCGATGAGTCTGTCGGGGTCCATTGACCCGAAGTGGTCATACAAAAAAAGACGGCCTGATCCTAAGAGGGAATCGAAGGCCGACTTCAAGATGGGGATCTCGACAGTCTCATCTAAATGCAAAGGTTTGTTAAGTGCAATACCCATGATCCCTTGAAGGGTACGTTGCAGTGATTCTTCTAGTGCTATGTACCCTACTCTCAGCTTCTGAGTAAGGAAGTGATAAGCAAGTTCTTTACATACGGTACTCTTCCCAGTTCCACTGCCAGCACAAAGAGTTATCATCTCTCCTTTGCGAAACCCGTGGGTGTAATCGTTTAGTTTTACCCACGGATAATGACAGATAGCTCTTGACCCTGGCTTAATTAATTCATTCCATAAAGTTGACGCTTCTTTAATACTGTCGGGTCGTGCTGGCTGTGATTTCCATAGCAAATCCTTTAACTCTGCACCTTTACCAGCAACAAGCATGTCGTTGGCATCTTTATATGGGTCAGGTATGCGACAGATAGCAGCCTTGCCAGCAGGTAACAACTCAAGTGCAACTTGACTAGCCTTTCGACCAGGTTCATCGTTGTCAAAGCAGATCACTACCCATGCGAATTGCTTTAGCCACTTAAGATTTGCAGCGATAGCTTTCTTAACTGACTGTGTGCCTGAAGGTATTGATACGACAGGAAATTTATTGGATTGAACCTGTGATGTAGATAAGGCATCGACCTCGCCTTCTGACAAAACACAGAAGACATTGGAATCTCTTCCATGATTCTGTCGCCACTTGCTTTGACCCCACATTTGCAGTTCGCTTATGCCATCGTCAGCTATCCAAGTAAACTTCTTATCCCTGAATCGCAGATGCTGTGCAGTTGGCAGCCCTTGTTGATCGTTGTAAGTAGCAACGTGTACCTGTTGATCACGATGGAAAGCTTGTGTGTAACTAAAGAAGTTAAGAGTTTCGACAGTGATACCACGCCACTCTTTCTTAAATGGCTGCAAGTTTTTAAGCAGCTTGCTTGTTGACCTAACTACTGGCATTGATTCCTTTTCCTTCTGAGTTGCAGGCTGTATTTGATGGTCACATGAGAAGCAGTGAGAATGACCATCATCAAAGAGGATCATTCCCTTGCTTGTGTCGCAGTTAGGGCATGGCCCTCTGCTTACTTCTTTACTTGAAGACACTGCCTGGCTCCTGATCTAGGACAAGAGCCTTATGATCCTTGCCATACTTATCTAGCAATGCTCGCTTGGCTCTTTCTTTAGTAGCTGCGATGATGTACTCATCGAACTTTTCATTTTTAGGAGTAAGAAGACGGACTCTATATTTGTAGGTAGCGTCACTCCCTGTTGTTCTGTAAGTCATTGGTAGCTTTTCTTATGTGGTCAAGCATGGTCTGAAGTTCAGCCCTGCGTTTCTTAATGTTCTGCACTCTCTCTGTATCAGGAGGTGCATCAGGGTCGTAAGGTTCCCAGTTGCCAGGACATTCCTCTCGGTAGAGCTTGCCCTTTATCCATCTGATTTCTTAGCCATCTCCAAAGTCCTTTTTCTCTCCTTTCTTTGTTGTTTCTCTAGCTCAGTCACGTTTAGCCATTAGCTTTCGCTCTTCATGTGTGTACTGTTTGAGAAATTCATTTCTTTGATCCTTATCCCAGTGTGCAATAGTCCACGGTTCATGCAAAACTAATTGCTTTTGCATCTCTACCATTGTTTGTTTAGTTAGTTGCACATCTTCAGGTGATAAACCTTTTACAAGTTCATTGAACTCTTCTTGTGCTTGTTGTGAATAATCCATTAGTTGTACCAGTCGGGTGGGATTTGTTTGTGACACCACTTGAAACCATTGCGGTCACACCACTCGTAGTACCGCATACTATTTTCTTCTTGCTAATCTTTTCGTTAGCGTTCTGAAAGCAGAGGCGTATATCTAAATGGGGATGTTGCGTCTTAACTGCACGTAGTTTGCGTCTATCTTCCGTACGGAGGTGGCCTTTCGCCTCGACCAGTACGCCCGAAGGTAGTATGAAATCGGGTACATACGTCCCTTCAAGGGTGTACTCCAGTCGTATGGTTTCGTAGGTGAACGCAACATTTTTTGCATGTAAGGTAGCAGCGATTGAAGCTTCGAACTTGCTTCTGTATTTATTAGAAGTCGAAGTCATTTGTTGATGGGGTTCCTGTTCCCTGTTGTGGTGCTACATCCTGCTTGAATCCCCAGTCCTCTGCTGTATTAGCTTGACTTCCAAAGGGTATAAACTTCTTAATGTTTACGGCAGCAGGTGTGAGTCTGATGCCAGTGCCGACACCTAAGTTGTACTGACTGACATACAAAGCTACCTGTGCTGTAGAACCAGGGCCAATCTTGTCGTACTTCTGTTTCTGCTCATCGTTCAGTGGTTCTCTCTGACTGCTATCAAAAATAATTGGTGGTGCTTTTGGTGTGCCCTCTGGTGAGTGCGTCTTCTTGTTGCACTTGAGGATCAAAGCGTTCTTAAGATCTAGCTCATCGTGGTCAGCCCACTTATAAGGTAGGTCGTTCCACTTGTAGTCATCCTTTTTCTTGTCAGGGAAGGCAGCCTTCAATGCTTTCTTAAAGTTGAGATAGAAAGTATCTAGTTGTTCACCTATCTCTACAGCCCTTGGACTGTTAGGAATAACAAGTGTTGTCTGCCATCTAGCAGGAGGGAACTTGTCATCTGCATTAACAAGCCATGAATAGGTAAGTCTTGTGTCTTCAGGTGTGGTCAGTTGAATTGGTTTGAGATCAACAAAGTCCATGTGATTAAGTGATGAAATAATTGGAGTGCAATGTGTGGGTTGGATCGAAGTCACCTAACTGAGGTTCAGAAGGTAGATCCACTTGTGTTTCGATAGGCAGTTGTGCCTTGAGTGTATCTTTGATCTTGGTTAGCCAGTCATCTTTGTATATCTCAACAAAAGATTCTTTAGCTGCATCTCTAACGACACTCATTGAGGTTGGATCAGTGATGAAAGCATCATGTATCCCACCTATATTTATAACATTTTTCTTGCGACATTTCAATATTGTTAAGGCCATGATTGATGAGTCGAAACTATGCAGGAGGTTGGCGGTTATAGCATTACCCATCTTGTTAGTGTTCAGTGTAGGACAGTCTTCTTGTACCCTAATGTCTAAGTAAATGTCCGACAAATACTTAAGTCTAATCCTGTTATCTTTCGTACTATTGTATTGCTGATGTACTAATAATCCTGATGGTGTTGTCCATCGTAAAGGTACGTTACATTTACCAGCCTTAGTACCGATAGATTTAAACCACCTCATTGCCTGCACTGCTGGTTGTATCATTCGTGCTGACTCTTCATGCAGTATGCGTGCCATGAAGTGAACAGTACTCATTGATCCAGGTTTGTTTAGCCAACAGCTATTGCCATATAAATCTTTAGCTCTCTTGATACCCCACTGATACGCATACTTATAGAAAGCTGTATATGTAGCAGCGAATGGGATAGTCATCACTGCTGCTTTGGTCAAGCTGCGATCAGGTTGTAGCATCAACCATTTCTTACTGTCGCTACACTTATATACCCTTAGTCTTTCATTTATTTTTGTACGACTGCTGCATATATATCTTGTGGTTTGTCGGATTGAATGAGGTTCACTGTCATTGCCATCTCGCTGGATCGCAATAGGCCACTGAAATTTTGAATCCCTGAGCAGGTGCAATCTAAAATCACTGGATGCCTGCACTTATAGGTTGGCCCCTCTTGTTTCCACTCCCAATAGGTACGACAGAAAGCTAGGAAACTCCACGGTTTCTCTGCTCTAGTCCAGAAGCTAGGACTTAACCAAGGGTCATTGCCTGCTGCAAGGATAAGTTGCTCATGCTCAGTAACCCAATCGATCCTTGTTTGCCAGTCTGACTTGCCTAACCCATATACATTTGCACCATGCACACGCAACCAGTTCACATGCTCATCTGTCTGCATGTAGTTGTAGTAAGAGAACTGTAAGAGTGCTCGACTTAGATCATTACCTTGTGGGTTTAGATATGGTGGCCTGTAATAAATTCTTCCTCGACTGTCCAGTTGACACGGCATGAACAGTTCATCTTGTTCTTTTAATTCACTAGCTATATGTAATAACCAAGCCAGTCCAATGCGTGAGTTCCTTGTCTTCTCTTCTAGTATGTGTTGCTTCTTAGCTGTCTTCCTCCACGCTAATACTTCAGGGCTGTCATCATCTTTACCTTTAGGGTAAGGCGGTATCACTGGCTCTTGTTGTACGACACCAATAGACCAGCCATTATCTCTTGCACTAATAGCCTGCTCTAGTATCCATTCATTGATAGTCCAACCAACATCACTAAATATTTCTGGTGCTTTCTTGCATGGCTCATCACCTTTCAAGTGTTGAGCTACTACTTCGTTGTTCGATTTAACTAAGGGTATCTGCAAGCGTGGGTCATGGTATCCACCGATTAGATCAGAGTTAAATGGTACACCTGGTGCAATGGTTGGTAGGTAGTGAGGGATTAGTAAGCCTTGCTTGTCTTTAACTTCTTCGATCCACTTCATGCACTCAGCAGTCGGCTTAATAATCCTACGTTTCTTATGTGGCAGGTCATCTCTTTCTACCTTGATAAACCCTGTCTCTTTTTCAACGATATAAATCAACAGCCCACCGATTGCCATGCGTTCCTTGGCTGTCCATTGGACAGTGCTTGTCATGTGCTGTAAGCCTTTGATCTTATGTCGTTTACGTTGTCTGCTCCTGTTGTATCTGGCTAACTCATCCTTGTTTAATCTCTCAAGCATGGCCTCAATCCATAGCCTATCTGCTATCTCTTGTCCGACAGTATGAAAGGTAGGGTTGAGAGTAAGAGTATCAATGATGGTACGAATAGCTGTAGCTGCTATCGTTTCAGTGGGAAGATTGTTCAGTGGTTTGAGTCTTGACCAAGCAACGCCAGCCCGTCCAGACTCAGACTCTTTCTTTATGTATTCAATGTGATCTTTGATAAGTCCATATCCCTTAGAAGATAAAGTCTCACCCCATCTGGAGCGAGACTGAATCTTCTTAGTTTGTAATTGATTCTCTACATAGCGTGAGTTATCCACGCTATTAGAGATCATCTTGCTTTCAAAAATCAGTACATCATTTTCCACGTAACCTCTCAAGCAGTTCTCTATTGGCTGCTTGCTTTGCTTCCAAAGCAATGCGTTGTTCCTCGTAGTGCTTATCAAGCCAGTCTTCGAGGACGTAACGACATACACCTGACATACTCATACCCTTAAGCTCACTCAGATGAGTGAGAAGAGCAGAGTTTTGAATGGTAGTCCTGGTTTGGATACCAATCACGTCATTAATAGGACTCGTCATTGGCTACTACCTCAAGGGTTGGTGTTTTTGTTTGTTGCTCATAAGAAAGGTTGAGTTCTTTAAGAGCCTTAACAAGGACAGTCTTAGCAACTTGCACTCTTGATAATCCATTACCGACTATCAATTCGTACTGATCGCCAAGCTTGAACTTAAGTTGTGCCTCTTCGTAGGCTAGGTGTGCATCAAGTAAGGCCATTGATTCATCATCAAGCCTGATGTTGATTTGATTTCTGTCTGATCTTTTAGTTGCCATGTGATTGCAATAGAAAAACATTTGGGTTGGTCGAGGGTTTCGGCTCTGGCTTCTAAGGCACACGCGTTCGGTTAGTCCCTCGGTAGTTTTAAAGAGGTCTTCCTCTCTCATCACATAAGCCAAACTCTTCTTCATCTTCTTTCATTCTTTTCTGTGAAAAGTATTCGTGATGATTCAGAAGATGTTGCTCATGTATTTGTTTAAAGAGGTCAAAGATTTCAACCTCTTCGCAAATCATTTCTGCATCTGGTTCTCCCTTGTCATCATGGATCAGTTTGCTCATGTGCCAGTTGCCACGCTCATCTTGTGAAAGCATGTAGTTAGCAAGGATTCGAATCGTGATAGTTTCTTTTTCCATGTTGGTTAATAGCTGCTGTAAATAATTTCACGCTCAATCATCCACTGATACTTATCACTAGATGTATTGCATGTTGGGCATGTAATCACCTTGTCTCTCAGGTGGTACACCTTATGAATTGCCAAGCAATGAGCACATTTGATGTACTTACCGTCAAAGCCAGTCCTGCTGTACTTTCTCATTGGCTCGTAGCACTCTGTCACTGTGCACTCACCATCTTTACAGGTGATCTTCTTTGTTGATTCAGTTGGCCCCATTCATTACCTCGCGATGGTTCTTGTACTGCTGGACTATTAGCAAGCAATAAAAAGAGGACAGCGTAGATACTTAAACCTAACGCTGTCCCTATGGACTGCCTAATCATCCCAACCAGGGATAAAGGCACGCTGATACACAGTCTCAGGATGATTGATCTCTTCCTGGTGTAGTTCTTGTTCAGCTAAGATCGCAAGCTTTTCTCTTGGGTCTATGTCCTCTGGTCTTGTATGGAATACATAAGTTGCAAAGTCTCCAGCGTCTAGCCAATTCATGTATGGGTCAGGTGTATGAAAATGAGAATCATCTTTTACATCGACACACTCACAATCAGATAATTCTAATCTTGATAGTGTCTCTGCTACTTGCTTATCTTCTCCATCTTCAAGACCTGAACCATCACCATTGACTAGATATGAAGCCCAATAAACTGGGAGTGTTTGCTCAATAACTTTAAAGTCCATTAGAAAAGAACTCCGAGTGTGAATACGACAGCAAGCACAATCCAAAGACTGTCTAGCTGTTCTTTTGCTGGTGTTAACTGTGCCACCTGAGCTTCAAGCGTTTGTTTGTCTTGAGTCAGTGTTGCAATAGTTTCTCTAGCCACGATAAAAAATAAAGCGGTGGGATTTGTGAGGGTGAGTCCCTCAGTCTGTCCCGTAGGACAGAGAGAGAGAGTCAAACTGCAGCTAGTTCTGCCTTGCCGGCAATACAACTGCAGTGATCTTGTACAACTATCCAAACCATCGCATTGATGAGTTGATTAATTGAGTTGTTCTTCTTGCTTAGTTCTTCCAGTATTGAGTCCCCGTAAATGCCATCTAGGTAAGCCTCGATCTCATCTTCATGCTCAAAGAAAAACTTCCTTGTCTCATGGTAATAAATGAAACCAGTTACACCCATGTCGCACCCATATTGGGCAACGTCTCGGCACTCGTCCAGGTCGTCAAACCTTGCATCTAAAGCATCGAATAAACGTGACATAAAACCTCTTTGTGGTGGGTTGTCCCTCTTGATTGAGGGAATAGAAGTGGCAGGGATTGAACCTGCCTACTGAGCCTTCACTCATCCTCTAGTGCTTCAAGGCATCCTTGTGCCCAATCCTTCAAACTCTCATCACGATCACAAGTAATCTCTAGATCTTCGAGTAGCCCTTCTGGATCTCCCTTGTACATCTCAAGAATAATCCTGAGAAGTGCAGTGGTTGAAGTCTTCTTGTTCTTCATCTATTCAGTTGTGGTGGTTCATTAATCATATTAATCAGAAATGAATCAAATGTCAATAAGAACCACATCCTTTTTGAATAGCCTAGTTAGTCATTGCGGTAACAAACTAAAAGACTTCAACTGCTCCAGATCAGTCCAGAATCCGACCTGATAGCCTTGCATAACTGCTTATATGACAGTTATGCCACCTAGTC
>FUIF01026421.1_pt1 | contig 11014 bp, 4 predicted proteins | sample 1003461 | NCBI WGS metagenome assembly FUIF01 (sample SAMEA80401918, study PRJEB19352) | marine metagenome
TGACTGTGGACTAATAAACCATTTTTCAATAAGATCCTTTAATTGTTTAAATAATCTAGAAAAGAAACTACCTTCTGGTTTTTTCTTTGTCTTGTATATAATCTCTAAAGTCTTCTGCTAACTGTTCTCTCATTTGATCCAGTGTAGCATCTTTATGCTTAACTGTTCTGCCGGTTGGTCTATCTACAAAGCTTCCTCTACGAGATTTAAACTCGTTAAATAGTTTCTCTTTTTCTTGAGGAAATAAGAATTGTGCAAAGACAGCTTCAAATGCTTCATGATAGACTGTACCTACTTCTGCATTTTCATATACATATATACTATTGTTTTCAAAGAATCCCCATGCTTTTTTTCCACCTTTAGTTTTTATTACATTCTTAACTCTGTTGAAATTAACACCAGGTAAATTCTTAGACATCCATGCTCTTGCATCTTTCCAGTTTTCCTCACTCATTGCTTCTACAGAATCAGTAATAACCTCACGTAGAACTTCATTGTTCATGTTATTCTGACCACGCTCTAATGCAGCTTTAACATCATCATCTAGTTGCTGATCTTTAGATTTTTGTAACTCTGCAAATTGTTCAGGAGAAATCTGAACTGACATTTCTGCTTCTTCTTTCTTAAGTTTTGCAAGAGTAGGACTAATGTAATTATATACTCTACCTTTTATTTCATTTTTATCTTTACCACTCTTTTCAACTAACGCTACTACTTCTGCTAAGTCACCTCCTTCAATGAACTGTATCTTCTTTTTATAGTTTGATATTGTAGTATCAGCAGGTGCTCTAAAGATTAACTTTTTACCTTCTGGACTAGTATATGTATTAGCAGTTTGACCATCTAATACAATACGTTCTGCATCAGGAGTCACCTTAATTACTTTACTAGTTTGTTGTTCTGTGTCAGCTGGTGGTACTTCAGATATAAAGTCTCCAGCACTATCTTCATTTACAAAGTATACACCTTTTCTATTAACCTCTTCGCTATCTTTTATAACAGGTCTCATTGTAGTATGTAGAGGAAGTTCGAAGTCTTCTCTAACACCACCCCCTGGAATATTTTTAGATAGTAGGTAGGTTTGATAGTTTGGCCAAACGATAGACTCTACATTTCCTTCCTCACTAACTGATGTGATTTGTTCGAACTCTTGGTCTAGTTTCTGTGTATATGCATTATCTATATTGTTATACATCTGCCCTAGAGTATCAATAATAAGTTGTTTACTTTTATCTAAACTAGCAGGTCTTAAATCTATTTTTGTGTTAGGTCCTATTTGTAAAACTAACTTACTAAAAGATAAACCTTTTACAGTTGTGCTTTCTTCTCTTTCAAAGAACACACTATTCTGACCTGTGTCTTTTCTTTTACCCTGAGCATCTTTTGGTATACCCCAATAGGTAACACCTTTTAAGAAGTTCAACATTCTTACAGACATGTCACTATTAGCACCTTGATCTGGATCAACTATTTGTTTAGATAATGTATACAATGCATCAAATATAGCTTCAGCCTCAGATGTAGTATGTCTCCTATTTCTAAGTTTTACATAACCATTAGGTAAATCTAAATACACACTACCTAAAGGTTGACTATATGCAACTGTTCCTTTAAATATGTTCTTGTTTGTAGTAGGAATAAATATGACTTGATCTTTAGATAGATCCTCTTCTGCAATAAGGTCTGCTTCTACAACAGATGTAGCACTAAACACATCATTGCCTTTAGAATCTTTCTCATACTGAGGAATACCAAACGATGCTTCAATATTAAAAGGTGCACCTATCATAGTCCTGTCTAGAATACCTTTTCTGAATACACCGAACTGTTTTTTAATTTCAGCTGTTTCTGCATTCTCCTCTCTAAACAAACTACCTTTACTGTTTGTGAGATTTGCTTCAGGTATAACTTGGTATATAGCATTATCTAGTTTACTTTGATTTTCACCAATAGCTTGACCGTTCACATCTACTAGATTACCTGCAGCATCTATCATCACCATGATAATAATACTGTCACCAAACTTATCCATAAGTTCCTGATTACCATCATCAAGTATTCTTTCAACTACACCATCTAGTAATTGATCTTGTGTAGCACGTGTAATATACACACCACGAATTTGATTTCTGTTTTCAAACTTATTTAAGTTTACTCCAAACCTATTAGCTCTAATATGATGATCTTGTACTTCACCTGCAGGTTGTCCTATACTAGCTCTTGGTACTACGTCATTAGACTTTTTAGGAATAGGACTAAATGACTTTGGTTCAGATTCTATAACAGGACTATTAGTTTGTGTATTTAATAGTTGAGCTTGTAATTTAAGATCCTTAGATAGTTTATCTTGCTGTGCCTGTTCTTGTGCATACTCATCTATTATTCTTTGAAACCTATCTGCTATTACTTTCTTAGCCTTGTATTCTCCCCTTAGACTTTCCAGCTGCTCTTCAAGTTCCTTAATACTTTCCATAGCATCAAACACGCCTCTTTCTCCTACACTGGTATCTAATTGTATATCGTTAGTTAGATTAAAGTTTGCCAACTCTTGTTTGAGCAAAGGCCAGACATTAACTAAGTCTTCCCCTTTAGCAGCTTTATCTAAAAGCTCTTTCATATAATCACCATAATCTTGGTCAAATACATACGTGGTTTCTAGAGCACTTCTAAGTAACTTGCTTGCTTCTTTTGCAGCTTTAATTATTGCTGTTACTAACTTTTGATTTTCAGCTATTTCTTTCTTTACAGCCTTTCCGTTTTGTTCTAGTAAATTAATTTGATCTTTTAGTTCCTGTAAAAACTCTCCAGTATTTCCTGGTAGATCTAATAAGTCTGTTTCAAATGCTTTGAAATAAGATATGTTAAACTCCTGCTCTTCTTGTTCTTTAGACAACTGTTGAATACGAAGTGCTGTATCATCTTGCATTTCTGTCAACTTGTTCAGAGCTCTTGTAAAGTTTTTCTGTGCCTTAGAATACTTTAATTTGATTCTAGGACCACCTTCACGCATTTCATATATAGCACTTATATCTTTGTTGACATCAGCTAACTTCTTCTTATCTTTTTCTAACTGTTTGTTTATCTCCTCTAGCCTTCTTTTAGATTCAACACCTAAGTCATTCATTATCTTAAGCCTGTTCTCTCTGTTCTGTGCAAGAGTTTGTTCGTTCTTTGCTAACTCTTCTGCAGACAGGAATTGAATAGTTGCATCTTTTTGAGATTGAGTGACAGTTCCTACTGGTCTTATTCTAGCTTCATTATATCCTTCTTGAGGTGTAAAGAATTTATTTGCTAATTGTTTTTTGAGGACTGTACCATTAGCATCTTTATATACAAACAATAACTTACCATTATCATACTGTAATCTTCCTCTTCTTTTACCACCAAAGTTCTTTCCGAAGTTAAATTCAAATATATTGTTTCTGTGTCTGAAGTAGAAGTTTGCGGTTTTATTATTATTTACTGTTTCAAAAGGTGCCACCTTATAATCTATAAGTACATCAGGAGATATAGTTTTAGTTTCACCAGCTGGTGTTTTTATTTCTATACTACCATCTTCTTTCTTTCCAATAACAGTGAAGTTAGGAATTACCACTGGCTCATCTAGTGGTGTATCTTTTAAGAAGTTTACACCTTGTCCTACAAAATATTCCTGTCCTGCTTGTAGAGTCTTTTCTCCATTCTTTGTTTGAACAACTATGCTTTCAGTTACATCATTAATGTCCTGTGTTATATCTGTCTCTGCCGGTCTTACATCAAATTCCTTAGGGTTGGTTTTTATATCCTCGTACTCTTGGAGAAGTTCTTCTCTCATTTTAGCTATAGTAGCTACATCATTTAACTTTTGTCCTAGTGTATCTTTTGTGTCCGAAATTACATCTAGATTATTTATTTCCTCAACTGCTGCGTTAAAGCTTTCAGCCTTATTGTTTAATACATCTTGAATGATTGTGTTAACATCGATATTAGGCAATGCAGTTTGAAGTTCTTGTGTAAGCTGAGGTATACGTGTGTCAAAGTCTGTAATCATACTAGCTGTATATAACATCTTATCCATTACAGCTGGTCCGTATACACGTCTTTGTTTTCCATCTGGACCCTCTTCTGTTATACCTCCGTATCTCAAGTTTAAAGACTGGTAAAGACTTAATGTACTTTCAGCTGTATTTTTAAACCTCTGCATGCGTGCAAGAAATGCATCTCTAGTATCACCCTCTTGTATCTTACCCTCAGCCTGAAGTTGAGCAAACCCTTGTTCTGTTTGTGCTAAGTTTATAACATCTGCAATCTCTTGTTGCACCATGTCGTATCTTCCATACTTTATTCTAGGAGTTAGATAATTAACTATATACTGTAACTCTAGATTCTTGTAAGCTAACTCATCTCCCATACGAGCTGCTGTTTCTATTTCTTGCCCTATAACCCCTGCTCTATTCACAGCATCTATAGTACCATTTGTAAAATCAGAGAAGGTATAAGGCTTGCCAGTGATTGGGTTTAATCTATTAAGTGCTTGTAATGCTGCTTGTGTATTAGATTCTCTTGCACTGTTTCTTCGGTATCTTCCTCTACCAGTCATTATAGAACCAGACAGTCCACCGATTAGTGCATTCTTAGCTCCCTCATCACTAAACACACCTTTAGTCACTGCTGCACCAGCTGAGTCTAACCAAGAGGTTGCTTCATTATTATACTTCTTATTATAATAATCTTGAGATCCTACACTAGCACCAAACTGTCCCACCTCTTCTGCAGCTTCTGTAGCTGAAAAAAGGTAAGGTCTAATTTTATTTACTCTGGCTAATACAGGATGTATCTTACTTACTTTCTCAGTATACTTACCACCTTTGTATACTATTTCATCTGTTTCTCTTACTAAGCTGTTGATCGCACCTTTGTCTCCTTTATATGTGAAGCGTCCTATACGTGGAAACATAACGTAGTTACTTGCACTTAAGATTCCTACATTTGTCCAGAATGAAGCATTCCCTGCACCATCAGCAGCATCATTAATTACTTCTAGTGCTTCAGAGCCTGGTGTTACTCCATACTCATCTTCATATTCTTTTATTAATTTATCTCTAAATTCATTTGAATTATGTAAAGCTTCAATGCCTGCCTCACCGCTTGTTGCAAGACCTGCAACTACAGCTCGTTGTCCTGGGTTTAATATATTATATTGTGTTAGTAAATTATCAGACAATGCCTTCACCTCACCATACACCCCAGCTCCTTTGCCTGCAGCACTTAATCCTTTTTCTGTGGCTGCAACTGTCTCAGCAGCTTTACCTACACTAACTAATTTAGCTGAAGGTATTACTGATGTCATAGCTTTTGTTGCAAGATTTATACCTCTACTAAACACACCACCGGACGCATATGCACCTGCTGCAAATCCTAAGTTTTTAACTACACCATCCCATAAAAAGTTTCCTGTTAGTAAATAGTCAGGACTGTACCACTTAGCATCTCTTTCTCTTTGTGTATAATAGTTTGGAAACTGATCTTCTGACCACTTGTTAACTGAGTCAAGTTTTCTATTAAATTCATTATCATAGAATGAAGCAAACCTACCATCAGAGATTGCTTTATATGTTCCGTTTACTAGCCCCACGGTACTTTGTAGAAATGTATTAACTGCAAGTATGGATCCTTTGGTAACACCATTAACAGCTTTACTACCAAAACTTTGATACTTTGCAGCAAGCTCTTCGTTGTCCACACCCATAGAAGTTGGTTGGAAATAATCATACCTTCCAGATCCTTCATACTCATCTTGAGTTGTTATCCTACTTCCTGCACCTTTATTACCAGGCCTTGATGTTTCTTGAATAAGATTGTTAAGTCCACCTTTTCTAGGTGCCATCATTGGACTACTAGGAGTATATTGAGAACGACCTTGAAGATTAGAAAACATATTAGGAGGAGGGGTATACCCACCAAACTGTGCATCAAATGACCCAAAGTCTAACTGAGGGGTAATAGGACTTGTAGCCATTGGTGGTATGTTAACTCCTTGTTGAGCTTTTTTAAGATTCTTTTTTACTTGCCATAATATCTTTTATTGTCCTATTTTACCATCACCATTCAGATCTCTGCCAACAAACTTTTCATAATCTATATTTGTGTTGGGACTTTGTGCTGCTTTAGCTAACTGTTGGTACTGTCTTGAACTCATTTGAGCACCTGGTTCTACAAGCAGCTCATATATAATCTCATCAGTGAGTTGACCTAATAAAGGTGCAATTTGTTCTTTTGGAACCATAGAAGGCCATAATATATTTTTAGATATTCTATCAGATACTGGATCATATATATTAAGTTGTAACCTGTACATTCCATTCTCTGTTTTTGGACTCATGTCACTCACAATATTTCCACTTGCTTTATAATATTTAAGTGCTGGGAAGTCACCTGATTCAGAACTTAAGAATGCATTTTCCAAACTTGTTTTATATTTACTGTCTGTGGCTGTAGTAAAATAAGCATTTGGATTTCTTCTGAATGATCTTTCTCCATTAGACAATGTAAATTCCTCTAGAGGTTGTCTAGTGTCTATCATTGCAGGTAATATTCTTTGATTGAAAGCTCTGACAGCTGGGCTTGGTTCATATCTACCTTGAAAGAATCTTTCATATTGTTGTTGAGTTAAATCTATCTCACTAGGATTACCATCTCCATCCGTTACAATTAATTGATACTTACCATCAGCTCCAGCAGTTACAACATTAGCAGATATTATACCTTTTTCAAGAGCAGTTCTAATATCTGAAGCTACACCACCGCCTCCAAACACTCCTTCATCAACATCTCCTTTATCCATATCAATAGCTATTCCTCCTAGTAAACCATCAAACTCTGCTTTCTGTGCTGTGTTAGTTAGAGGAATAGGATAGGCAACTGATTGAGGAATTATATTAGTCTTTCTTAATTCTTCTGCAATAAACTTTTCTCTCTGTTGTGTAAGATTACGTAATGTATTTTGAATAGGTTCGCTTTCACTAAAAGATATAATGTCATCATATACAGCACTACCAGAATCTTTAGTAACTCCATACAGTATGTCTCTATCCATATACCCAGGAGCAAATAGTTGTTCGAATACAGCCTTCTCCTGTGCAGACAATTCACTCTCTGGACCCATAGCTTTCTTATAATCCCAGCTTTGAATTTCATCAGGGTACTCATCATCTGAATCTTCATATACATACTGTTGGAACTTATCACTATTAAACATACTAATTAATGATTTGTAGTCAGCAGTGTAAGTAGATGGTATGCCACCATCGTCATAATTAATTGTTATTGACTTATTTGCAGCCTTCAGTTGAGGGGGTTCAGGGTATATTTTTAAAGCATCTTCATTAATAGATGTTACTAGATTACTTATTTGTTTATATTCTGCATCAAGTCTACTTAGAACAGATAGGTCCGATCTTAGATCATCTGGTAGAGATGCAGGATTACTACTATTTCTTGTTATTTCATCCTGTAACTGTTTATCAGTGTATCCGTATTTAGTTTTTAATCTTTCTACGCTCGGTTATTGTTAGTTGCAGTGCTTCTTCCATAGCAATTTTTCCAGCAGCTGCTACTTGCGAATCACTAGCATCATCACCCTGATTAATAGGAACTCCTCCATATGCACCAACTTCAAGTGTAGCATTCTCTTGTTTTTTCAACCTAGCCATTTCTGCATTATGTCTTTCAGTCTGATAAAACTTAGCATTAAAGTTTGCTTGATCTTGTTGCATCTTAGCAACTTTAAGTTCTGTTTCTCTAAATGGATTACTGTGAATTGTTTCAGATACATTTTTATAAGAATAAGAATTAGTAAAATTCTTCATCCAATCAGTACTGTATAATTGTCCTTTTGCTGTTTCTACATCACTATTTAAAAAACTTGAAGACACACTTTCGTATTCTGATTTTAGAGATTCTGCCTGACGTTGAAGAGCATCTATTTGATCCTGAATAGCATTCTTTTCTGCAGCGGTCTTTGATGAGTCTTGCAAAGCCTCCATGTCTTTTATCTCCTTCTGAAGTCCTAGGAACGTGTTGTTGTATGACTGATTTACATCTTGAGAAAATACTTCATCATCTATACCATTGTATTTAAACTGTCCATCAATAGCCATTTGCTGATATGCATCTGGTGGAAGAGCAGCTTTTAAAGCAGTTTGAATTTTCTCTGGAGTAAGAGCTTCTATCTTTCTTCTAGTGACAGCATCATAATATACAACTTTACCTCTTGAGTCTGTAGTTGCATATATATCATTCTGTGTTGAATCAGCAGCTAAACCTTCTACAACATCCTGAGCCATTTTATTATAGTCTACATAAGGTCTGTATGTTGCATTGAATGTAGAGTTTAAATCTCCCTCCATCCAAGCTTGTACTTGTTTAGAAAAGAATAAATCATTTGATTGAGACCCTTTTTCCTTTACCTGTAATTTCTTGTTGTTGTTCTAATTGTTTTCTATATTTAGCTGCAGAACCAACAGCATTTAAAATAACTGGATCATTTACCAATTGTTTAGTCATACCATCAACTGAATTAACAAGTTGAAAGTTTGAGAAATCTGATGCAGCAATACTATTGAGCTGTCCTCCTAAAGCATTAAGCTTAGATTGAAGATATTCTTTATCTTGTGGTCTAACTACATCAAGACCAGCAATGTTATCAATGCTGTCCTGAATCTTTTGTACTCCCTGGTTATATGCTTGTTGCTTGAACAAGCCAACCTTAAGCATTTCATCCTGAGGACGCTGCTCTACATATTCGTTGAAGGTGGGAATGTTATCTAGATATGATGCCATAATTTAACAAATGTATTATTATTTAAAGACTTATCCAAGATACACTAATCGATTCTGGTAATTCTTTATAATCAGATTAGTTATTATTTTTTGAATTGTCTTAGTATATTACTATTCCTGTGGTTCTTTTTTACTTTTTTATTGATAGGTTTTAATTTTGTTCCGTACTTTCCAACTGTTGTACTTGGATCATTTACATAATCGTATATAGGTTCAGCCTTTGCAGCATCTAACACTTCACCCATTGCGTCTTCATTTATACCTTCATTAGTAGAATTAGTAGTTTGTCCACCTCCAAAACCACCACCAGTTAAATAATCAAAGATAGTTTGATACGGTCCAAAAGCAGATGTCTGTCCTTTACCAGGTATATTAAACTGTGCCATTCCTTGATTAAATAAATCTAAATCTTCACTAAATCTAAAGTTAGGAAATAGTTCACGTAGAACTTTCTCTCTTCGGTTCTCTAGTTTATTCTGCTGATACTTATCAGATATAGACTTAACAATTTCTTGCTGTGTTGCTTTTGTATTAGCTACAGCTTGAGCTTGTCTTTGTTGTTGTTGATCATAAATACCTAAGTTAGTAAGCCTTGCCTGATTAATCGCCTCAATGTTGCCAGAGTATACTTGATCTTTCATTGCTTGGTTCTGTCTAAACTCTTCAGCACCGACACTATTAAGTGCATCAAAGAAAGGAGCTTGTGCAGCAGCTAGAGCTGCAGGATTATTTGCCAGTATAGGATTTTGAGCCATAGCTCTATACTGTGAGTTAATTACATTTCTTTGATCCTGCAAACTTATATCGTAAGGAACTCTTAATCTAGGTTGGTATGTTTGTGCATAAACAGGATCAAGTTGATTGTTTGCAGCTGCATTTATCTCAGGCAGTATCTGGTTATAATCAAGATCATTGTCTATAGGTCTTCTAAATAAGGGTCTAAGAAAACTTGCATCAAATGGTGTTTTTGGTTTACTGTAGTAGTTTCTGTAGTAGTTGCTTCTTCTTCTACCTCTGCAAATTCATATTCAGCAGGTGCAGCTTCCTTTGATTCTACCTCAGGGGTAAATCTAGCACTAGAAGTTTCTTCACCAATAACACCATCTACATTTACTGACACGTTTATACCTGCATCTTTGTTTCTTTTATTAAATTCTCTTTGGAATCTTTTTACATCTTCTTTCTTTCTACGATCAAAGTTCTCCCAATCAAACCAAGAGTTTTCTTTTACAAACGCTTCATAATCTGCTTCAGTTACATTACCAGCTAATCCTGTTTTATCATCATACTTCTGTCCTTTAGGCATATCACCTATATCAGAACCAGTTGCATCTTTACGATCAATTTTTTCTTTTGCTGGTGTCTTTTCCTTCTTCCACTTTTTCTGCTCTTCATCCCATGTAAAGCCAGCATCTTCAGCTTCTTTTATTGTTTTAAATTTTGTAGGAAGGTTATTTATTTTAAGACCACCTTGGGCTATAGGTATTTCTGTACCATCTTCAGCATAATCCTGTGTGTCTTTAACAGCTTCTATCTCACCTTTAGATAAGAACTTATTACCATCTATACCACGTTCATTAAATGTATCATTTAAGGCTGTTTGAAGATCAGCTAACATTTCTTTCTTATTAGCTATATCTTTTAATTTCATGTCACCACCTTGTACAATTGCATCTGAAGTTGATCTTACCAACTCGCCCCATTTAGTCTTTTGGGTATCTCCAGCATTTTCTACAGCTTTTCCCATTTGTTTATTTATTCTTGCTTCCTCATCATTGAGGTTGTTTACATAGTTTTTAAACTTTTTACCTTTTGCATTATCGTCACCTAACTCTGATATAAAATTATTTGGTATTTTTAAATCTCCAAACACTACTAAGTTTTCCTGGTTCCCACCGTCTTGCATAATTTGAGCTGGTTCATTTTCTACTTCTACCACTGCTTCATTATTAGCAACGGACTGTGGACCATACGCAACACCAATACCAGTTTGACCAGTCTTAGGATCTTTTTTATCATGCGAGTTACCAGAGAAATATAAACTTTCTCCCCCAGCATAAGGGTTATAGGATACAGCATTTACATCTCCACCCCATAGAGTTTTAACATTACCATCACCTGCTACCGATCCACCTTTTTGCATATGAGAAGCATATCCTGCGTGGATTTGAGGACCTATCTTCATGTTGTTCAT
>FUIF01007302.1_pt1 | contig 11013 bp, 16 predicted proteins | sample 1003461 | NCBI WGS metagenome assembly FUIF01 (sample SAMEA80401918, study PRJEB19352) | marine metagenome
TTTTTGCTGTGTTATCAGTTGATTGTTCTTTTCTACCATTCTTTGCATTTGCAGAATCTCTATTTCATTCTTGACCACTCTTACTCTTGCTTGTTGATTCTTTACCCTTTGTTGCATCAAATCAACTTTATTCTTAGCAAGCAGAATATCTTGGTTCGCTACTGCCGTTTTTATGAAGGCAATCTGCTCGCCTTGCACCGCTCTTAGAACAACATGAAATGTTCCCATAGCAATCTGCAACGCTTGTAAATTAAGAAGTGCTGTGGCGTAAGGCATGAAGACAGTGGACAATATCTGCCTTGTCTCTATGAGATCATCAACAAAGCCTCCTATCGCTGTGCCTTCAAATGCCTGTGACAATTGATCGAAGGCAAGCAACATATCTCGTTGTGCTTCTGTCGCAGCCAAAGTAGCAGGTAGCATACGTTCCCCGATCTCAGCCCTGAGATTCTCTATCTCGGCTTCTGTCTGTGTAATAGAGAAGGCCGTGTCCTCAAACATCGTAGCCAAGAAACCCGTAGCCTCACCTGTCTCAGTGAGAACAGCAGCAGTTTGAGAAGAACCTTCTGCGAACAATTCATTGACCCTATCCATATCCTCTAAGAGAAGCATCAATCTTGAGAAGTGCCTGTTGCCAGCCATAGCCTGTGCAAGAACAGGCTTCTGAGCATCTTCTAGTTGGTTGTAAACAGGAGACAATTCTGCAAGTATATCCTGTAGACTTCTTAAGGTTCCATCAGCATTAGTCGTTTCAACTCCCAACGCTCTCAATTCGTCTGCTGCGCCACCTATGTTCCCCGAAAGACGAGCGAATACGAAACGCAAGGCCATACCTGTTGATTCTGCTGTTATACCCCTCTCAATCAAAGTGGCTGTCATAGCAGCCATGAATGATATATCCTCCCCGGCTAATCTAGCCACACCACCGAAATGATTCATAGCCTCAATGATCTCAGGCATACGAGCAACCGATCTGTCCTCAACGCTGTTTAGAGTGTTGAGTGTGTTAGCGACATTACGAGTGACTAATGCCCTTTGATCCATAGCATCCATAAGTTTGAATTCTTCTTGTGAGACATCTCCTAGAATCAAAGCATTCTGTTGCATTAGGGACATGAAATCCTTCTGTGCATCAGCAGCACCCATCTCACCGATAGCACCGAGAGCAAGACCACCACGAGTCAAAGGCTCTACTACTTCGGGACCAAGCATGGCTGAAAGTTGTGCTACCCTTGAACCGGCTTTCAGTGCTTCATCAGCAGCGAAACCAAAATCTTTACCCAAATCTATAACGTCTGATTTTACTAATCCTAACTGTCCCGATGCTCTAACTGTCTCGTCAAAGAACTTCTCAAACTCAAGCCTAGCCCTTTCTACTTCTCTTGCCACAGGAATTAGATTCTGTTCCATTTCCTCTATCTGTTCGTTTATTGCACCTGCCGCTTCTGCTATACCTGCAAATGCGTCAACGAAAAGACCCTGCATAGCCAAGGCTGCTGCCTCAGAATCATGGATCAAACGATTGGCTTGGAATGTCCCAACAATGTCGAAGAAAACCCTAGATATACCGCCACGGAGAACTATCATCAAGACTCCGCAAAGACCTAAAGCGAAAGGTAGGAAGTCAATGGGAAAAACAGAAGTGGTTGCTCAATCATTTGCTCCCACCATCACTTCTACCATCCTTTATCGGAACACCGCTTTCGCTCAACATAGAAAATATATCTTTGTTTGATAATTGTTTGCGAGCCTCACGGCGCTTATCCCTTCTTGCTACTGCGGATTTAGCACGAGCAGATCCTTCTGCTTGTTTTGTAGCAGTGGATATCCTTTCGCTTATCTCAGCAGCAGTAATCAAATCTAACTCCATCCTAGAACTGCCATTGATACCTTGATATCTGTCGAACAACTCCGATGGTGTTGTCCCTTTGAATGCCATACACAGCACAGGCAAAGCCTGTGCTACTGCTCCAAAGGGGCTGCACTTCCTTCTATGGAGTCATCTCCCCTAACAAATGCAAGAACCTTCAATATTTCAGTGGTAGTCAATTCATCTACATTGACATCTTCACTTAGGATGCAGGTAGGTAGCCAAGCCTCTATCTGATCTGCTATGCCACAACCTTCCTCATCAAGAGCATCCGAGAATTCCATTTGTTGATCTTGAGTCCAAGTGGTAGGGCTACCTAGATGCGAGAACTTTCTAAGAACCCTTGCTTGCTTACTCTCAAGCCTTATCTTTTCCATTCCGGATGCTTGTCTTACAAGTATCTTGCTTCCGTCATCTAACTCTATTTCACTTTTTAGAACCGGCATTCTTACCACTACTCTTCTTCGCTGCTTTCTTCTTTGGGGCTGCTTTCTTCTTCTTTGGCTCTATGAGTCGCTCACTGATTCGACCATCCGGCCTAACAATGCGCTCCCAAACGCCACTCTCATCTTCATATGTTTCCTTCATTTATTTCACCATCATTGGTCTTCAAAGGTCAAGTAAATCATGACCGAGTTGGAGTTGTTGTCACGAACCATGTCGATGCTGACTACATCATCGCCGTTTGCGAGCGCCCTTAGAGCAGCCTGTAAATCAGTATGTGCTGTAGCCAAGTTTGAGGATATGGCTTGGACAGTCATCTTGGCTGCTGCTGTTATTGTGTGACTCAATCAATCACCTCAAGCACTGTAGGCTGTGTTTTGTAGTGGGCCTGTCATGGTGACTTTCATAGCGGCATCTGCTTGCGACCCACCGGCTGCATCGTAAAGACCCCTGAAGTTTACAGTCATGGTGTTAGTGTCACGACCACTGACTGATGCTTCGGGTGCCTCAAAGAAAACCTTGAAGAATTCAAACTTGATACTGTCATCTAAGGATTCATCTTTCAATTCTAACTCTATTGCTGGCGTTGCGTCAGTAGGATTGTCTGAATCTCCATCTGCTGCGATCAATGTGCTGTAAGTAGGAGAGCCAGCGTCAGCCGTGTATAGGACTTGGTTGAACTCAATTGTCCCACTGATTTCTCTCCTTTGCTTTGGTATTCTCCTTTGTGGTCCGGCAGCGCCAAGAGCGTATGCGTTGTCGGGATCTTGATTTAGATTTATATCGAATGAGAAAGACTTGATGCTTGCTGTAGCAGCACCACCAGCAAACTTTACTGTTCCGTTTGCGAAGTGAAGTGCGTCAAGAGCGTCACCACTGAAAGAGGGATCTGATACCAAGGTGCTTACAGCAGACTCAGCCTTTCCGTAGAAACCAACACTCATCATGCAATATTCACCAACAGTAGCAGAAACGCTAAGTGTGTTAGGGCACATACCTGTGAAAGTATGTTCTTTGGCTTCCCTTCCTATCTCAAGGGTGAAGGAAGGATAACCATGTATGCCGGTTGGTTCCTCTAATGTGTGAACTACGTCATCTCCCGAACCTGTCTTGGTATCTTTGGGGAAGAATCCGTATAGTAGATTCCCAACAAAGTCATCAACCTGCATAGCAAGGCTAATGTCACCTTCGCTGAACTCCCTTCCTGTGACGGCTTTTGAAGCCGTGTGCCTTGACATATCCTCACGGACCATCAAATCGAACTTGTGTCCTATGGATTCCTCGTCAACCTCACCATACACTTTGGTCCCGGCGCTAGAGGCAACGGACCCATAGGTTCCGAAATCCTCTCTTTGTATAGCAACATATCTATTTTCAAAATCTACCATGCTTTCACCTATTAACTATTACGACAACAAGTGATGCGACATTTAAACGTTTGGCGATTAGCGATGACGCATATCAATCAAACGCTGATATGTAAAGGTTATTTGATGGGTGCAGATCGTATCATCGTCATCTAATTTCACATCCAAGTCTGCGTTATATGCTATAATACTGTCAGTTGTCGCCAATACTCCTGTATTTGTATAAAGTTGATCGAATACTTCTCCGGCTATATTCAGTCCCGATCTGTAGGCATCCTCATAGTTTGTCCCTCTTGTTGTCACAAGCACACGGACATCGTAGTTTTGCCTTACTTTTGTTCCCCCTAAAGTATCAAACTCCGGTGACTCTATGCCTTCTACTAGGACGTGGATGAACGGGGGAGACATCCTTGATATTCTATTCATGGATAGATCATAACCATACACTATGGAACCGTCATCAACCTGCGTCTTCAAGTATGGCCTAGTGCTATTCTTCAATTCATTTACTATGGCGATACCCATGCGAGCCAAGGTATCTTGTGCAAAGTCTGACAAGAGCAACTCGTCGGGAGCAAACGCACCGAACTTTGAGTAGTAAACAGCAGCCCATTTTACCTCTCCGTTTCCGTTGCCCCATACCACGCCCGTAGAACTACTGCTAGAAGCCGTCACAGAAGCGAATACAGCCGTTCCATCGTCGTCGTTGATAATCTCATGCGTGTAGAGTTTTGCTGCGCTCCCGTCAAGCGTAAGACGCAAAATAAGGGTAGTTGGATTATCCTCCGCTTTAGCCAAATCAAGGTCGCTGATAGTGACCGTGGTAGTCCCTACGAGTTTGAGAGAAGTGTTGTTTCCTGTAGAATGAACTTCTACCCTCTTGCTACCATCATCTATCCTCATTAGCACTGTGCCGTCAGATGGCGCAGTGGTGTATTCTAAAGCGGCAACGAGCGTGTTTGCCGTCCCTGTGGGTGCTATCGAGTATGTGCCGTTGGTAATTACCCAATTGCCACCCGATGCTGTTCCTCCGCCCGATACACTGAAACTTGCGTTGAAAGATCCGCTAAGAGATGTGGGATCTTCGCCCTTCATTCGGGACGACCAATACTGAGTCTTTGTTGCTATTGCCATCTACTCACCCAAACCTCTCATTATTTGCTTTCTAATATTTACCCTTATCTTTACTATGAAATTGTTGAAGTCTGTCTTATGATCTTTCCATGCAGGGCTGACATATCCTTTGGGTATCAAGTATCGGCCCCTGCTTTGTGAGAATTGGCTTCTGAATACAGATGTTCCTCTTCTTTGTTTCCTAGTCAATGGGGGATTTCCTTTAGTGGACTTTGCGAATATTGATGTCCTTTGTGGTTTGCCTCTACCTTTTCCAAAGAAATACAAATCGGGAACACTTGCTCCACCACCGCCACTCTTTGTCTTCTCCGTTATGTATTCAAAGAATCCTACTTGCGCTTCTATTTCGTCCGTCCCTCTCAAAACGTCTTGCGATTCTTGTGTGACACCCGAAGTAAGAAGAGAGGCTACCCTGTTGTAAAACTCGGAGACATCATTACTACTGCCTTCGACAAGTCCCTTTCTCTTACTACTTATGCTTCTACCATATTTTTCTGTCTCTTGTGCCATGCCTTCCTTTATGGCTGCTCTTACCTTCAATGCTTGAACACCGGAATACCTACGGGTTTCCTTTCCCATAGAAGCCCGGATGTCATTGAACGTAAACTTAGTGACCATATCAACACCTTCAATCAACTGAACCAAGATGGGCCAGCCGTTGAAGATTCATGGTTCCTCTATCTCTAAGCACTGATCCTCTCATTGATCCTTCTGTTGTATTCGTTTGGAAAAGTCCTTCATCTTCAAAGTAATATGATGCTGCTAAATCAGCACATACTTCTCTTAGGACATGAGCAAACTCTCCCTCTTGAACTGTCACGCCGCTTGCGTGATCGAATGATATACCTGTGACTCCTGTTAGATCGTTTGATGATTTACCGGACCAAGCAAATGAATCACCGTCTACGTTTCCGTTTCCACTTGATGCAAAGTCAGTAGCAGAAGTTAGGGTTATAGTTGTTGCACCTGCTACTATAGCACCATTCAAGGTTGTTTCGCCTGTCTCCCTGCTCGGGACATCTCTTCCGTAATCTCGATAGACTTGATCTATCTCTATGGTGGCCCTTCGTATGGCACTTATGATCCTTGAATTTGCCTTGGTTCGTTGTGCAGAATCAAGACCTAGCCTCGATCCGACATCTGATACTGTGCAGTAGTAGACCATTTACATCACCTGTGATCCTACGCCTAGAACAGAAGCGAGCATGGCGAACAAGCCTACTATCATCCTATTCATAAGAGATGTGCTTTTTTCTATGAGTCCGTTTGTGACTTTCAATTCTGTGGCTACTTCGGCAAGACCTGTTTTCATTTCGCCTTGAACATCTGTTATTCTTTCAATGAGTATCTCGTGTCGGCGGATATCCGCTTCTGCGTTGTCCATACGGACTTTCAATACTTCAACATCACTCATCTTTAACCACTTTATCTTTTACTGATTTAGCGGCCTTTTTTACGTCACTTACAACATCTTCTGCTTCAGCAACTTTTACTTTTACTTCATCTATCGAATCAATTATCTCATCGAGGGAGATGCTTCCATCTGCTGACAACGCCTTGTATCTTCTGTAAGCCCAAGCCGCTATACCTACTAGGGCAGCAAGACCAATTAGGATGATCTCTATCTCATCAAGTAGGGATGAGGAACCACTGACGCAATCTACCACGCAATCCATGACTGTTTCGTTTGTGCTGTTGTTCATTTGTAATCATCTCTTTTGTATAGTATTTGTCTCACTGAAGAATGTGGTATCACCGTAAATGGCCTACTTTCGTTCAACCGATATATCTTGAACCCATGATCTGTTTCTTCAATGTTTACATCTGTGAATGATTTTTCGGGGGGAGTATAGACAATTTTACCCTTTCTTTTTTGTGCAGACTTGATGTAGGTTTTTTTCTCGGCCATAGACTCAACTCCTTGTCAGCGTGACGTGATTGTGTATCAAGACACAAATGAATACTATGTTAGCGTAGCACATCAATAATGTTTTCGTAGTGGCTTGATCCATTATTATTTCTTTCGATAATAGTAATGTAAACGCCATCAACAATGATATTATAATATGGTTTGCTACGAAATAACTTCTTCTCATAATTATTTCACTCCCTGCTAAATATTTAAGTGGTTTCACGCTGGACCTATGTATTCTATGCTGATTTGGGATTCGTTAGTCTCCGTCGATATGTCGGTTCCTAATTGTGCATCTATCCTCAATCTGATGTAGTCGTTGGCGGTATGTTGGTAAATGAAGGTTGTCGATAGACCCGAACCACCGGAATTCTCCCTAGTATAGACCTGCGCCCTTGATTGGGCGACAGTGGAGAATGAAGAAAAGGCACTACTGCTAGATGTCTGCATATCCACGAATACCCTCGTCCTATCAGCAGCCACAGTGCTATCGTCATTTATGGGTATGGAGTATGAAATCTTATAATAACCAGCAGCAGCGAGTCTTATATGCCCATCTTGACCAAGACCCGTCGCTAGGGAAGCATTGCCAGCAGGGTCTAATACCTCAGTATCGAATGGTATGGTGACTTCCGTGGTAGTCACATTGATGTTTCCGCTATCCATAAACACGGCTGGTTTACGATGGTAAGTCATATCTCTAAACGCAATAGAACCACTACCATCTGTCGTTAGGGTTGCGTTAGCACCACCATCTGCTGTGGGGAAGGTGTAAGCGTTGTTGAACTTGATACCACCCGCAGGTAATATTCTCATTCTTTCGACAGCGTTGGTGTAGCCATCTGTCGTTCCTGTCTTGAACACTATACCCGCTTGAACACCGCTTGATCCAACTGAGTTTGAGAGCATCAATGCGTTGTTGTCGGTATTGTTCCCTGATGTCAAACCAACTGCTGAGTTTTGCACACCACCATCTTGCTCAAAGACGATGTAAGGTTGGTCTGTCTCCAAGTTGTTGTCCGTGTCTGCCTCAAGGATGAGAACTGCATCACCGGAATCACCGCTTGTTATGTGGAGGTTGGCTTGTGGGTTAGTAGTCCCTATACCGACATTACCATTGGTGTCCATAGCGAACCCCGGTTGTCTTGCTGTGCCAGCATCCAAACTTAGAGAAGTGCCTCCTGTTTGAATCTTGAATTTATCACCATCGCTGTTGTCGATACCAACAATGTATCTTTGCACACCCGTTAGTAGGAAGTTAATAGCGGCATCACCTGTGCCATCTTGCTCTACCGTGATACTCGCCGCACCACCACTGTTTTGATTTGTAATCGAATTGTCTCCCTTGACGTGTAGCAGATTGATTGGGCTTGTCCCTATACCTATTCCCACCCTACCACTAGAGTCATCAACGAACAAGTCACCGCTACCTATATTCAAGTCTCCTGTCACAGCGAGGGTGCTTCCATCAAACGTCAAGTTAGCCTCGCCGTTCAAAGCATCTGCGCTGCTAAATGTGGCAACGCGGTTGTTAGCACCGTTGGCTACTGCCGAAACAGCACCGCCGCCACCGCTTACAGCATCAAACTCCAATCCTGTGCCGTCACTTTTGACCTTCAATACTTGGTCGGCAGAACCCATAGCAAGCGTGCTTAGGGGAAGTTGCCCTTGCCCTATGAGAAGGCTGTTGACAGCGACGGTGTTCAGCCCCGTGCCTCCCTCCGTCACGGGAAGCGTGGGAATGTTGTCTATACTCTCATAGATACCGTCGGCTATCTGCTTGAAGTTCCAATCTCCCTGCACTGTCGGCCTCTTGACCGACTTGATCTTAGCGGAGGCCACTTGCATACCTTCTGCTGGCCCGTAAAACCTACCACCGTCCCTTACTACTAACTCGTTGCATTCTAAGGTCTTACCCGGTTGTATGCGACAGTAGTATGCGCTATCGTCACCGGCTTCTATGATGACCTTGTGGTATTGCACGTTGAACGTATTTGTCGTGTTGTTGCCGAAGTTGGTGTAAACATCACCGAACACAGGCAGTCTAAAGTTTGCGCTGCCCGACTTGAATCGGGCTGTGGTGTGTCCGAACTGAAATGTCTCACCTACACTTGTCAATGCCTCAAAGAAGAACTCCTTGTCGTAGTCATGCACGTTTCTGCTGGTGCTGGTCACGCTACCGCCGGACCAATTCAGCATATCAACAGACCCGTATGTGTTGAATGCCGTGGCGTTGGCATCACTTGTGATGAATTTAGCGTGGACCGTGCCTATGTTTGTCATGTTTGGATATACACCGTCAACCAGCGTCATCGAGTTAGTGCCGCTATCCTGTGTGAAGTCAAAGGTTATCCTACCACGCACTGTCTCGCTTGAGAACATACTCTCGCCGGCATTCAGCCCCAACTTGATGTAGGCATCGGGAACGCTTGCATCGTTTGTGCCGTCGCCGTCATACACGGTAAACTGCGTGCCGCTTCCATCGAAGATAAATGTAAATGTCTGTGCGAAAGCAAAAACCGTATGTTCATTTACGGTAAGAGTATCTTTTATCGTTAGCGATCTTGCTGCTACGGTATTGAACAATGTCGATGCTGTAAGACCATCCTGCACGGTTATAGATTTGACTGTGAGGCCATGTGCGGTAGCGAAGTCACACTGATTTGCTAATGTAGCAACATCGTAAAACAAATCGTCAGATGCTCCGGGTGCAGAAGTATGTTGGGTGCTACCACCGCTTGCAGTCACCCAATTCTTTTCGTCGTTAAACGCCTGTGATACGCTACCTTGCCAAAAATAATTTGCCACTTCTAACCCCTCTCACTCAATAACCGGAGCCTCTTGAGAGAGAGCCATACAAAGCCCCACTTGTCGTTCCTGCAACCTTCGTATCGGTGCTGTTTGTATAGAACGCAGTTCCGCCTCTCTCTTCTATGACTGCCATCGCAGCCTCCGCTTGCTTCTCAAACGACGCTAACTGTTTATTGAATCTGATCGTCTCCGAGTGTGCCTTGGTCCTTTTCGGGAACTACGGCAGGTATTGTGTCTATTAGCACACGTAGGCAGTCCACACATACCATGAACTTGATCGCTGACTCCTTGAGAGCATCGGTAGGTGCGTTGGTTGTCACCCCGACCAAGTTGGCAGCACGGGCCTTCTTGTTGACTTCCGCCGTGCGTATGCTTATGTATTCTGTGATAGTGCCTGTGTTCAAACCTCTCGGTCTGTTGAGCAAATCACGAATTTGCGCTTCCGTCACCGCCATGTCCAAACCTCTTATCGTAGTCCGATGGCACGTCTATGACTATCATGTTTGATGAAGGTTTCTCCGCTCTACCCACAACAACTACCCTGCGGGTAGCCAATATCTTGTCAGCCATCTCGGATGCGGGAATCCAATAGAGAGCCTTGCGTGGTGCAGTAAGTAGACTTAGCGGGTGATCCTTGAACTTGCCACCTGCGTTTCGGTGGATTCTGACCATGTAGCCTAGTCCGGGCTTGTAGTGCTTGAGCCTGTGCTTTAGATCAGCGACAGTTGCGCCTTCGGGAATAGCAATGCCCTTATCTTTGAGTTCAGCAACAAGTTTTGCCTTGGACGGCCCCTTGGGTTTAGGGGCCGCCTTCGGCTTAGGTGCTGCCTTTTTAGGGGCTGCTTTCTTAGCAGGTGCTTTCTTCTTAGTTGCCTTGTCCGGCATCTAATCACCAATCAGGAGCGCACTCCGGTCAACTTCACAATTCTGTGGTTCTTGCCGGATGAAGCACCGTCTTGGTGTTCGTGGATAACGCTGCCCATGTAGCCGGTTAGTAGCCAATCGAAACCGACACCGGGGATTCTCGTCAACTCAGTCTCTTGGAAGCCCTCGCCGTTGTAGGTGAAGAACTCAGCAGTCTCAGCACCGGGAACCATGAGTAGAGCGTCGTTGCCAAGGGCAGACGAAGCACCGAAGTCACGGGTGTAGTAGATGCTTAGGTTTGCTATTCTTCGTAGGTGGTCGCCAAGGGACTCGACTACGTTTCCGTATAGAGTCGTGTTGAGGATGGCGGATCTCTTGTCGGCTGGAAGGACTAGAGCAAGAGGCTCGTTGCCTGAAACCTTTGCGTTTGCAAAGATGTCGTCCATTGCCGATAGGATGTCGCCTTCTTCGTCGGCGGAACCGCTACCGAACACAGCCGTAGCAGCCACAGAGTTGTCTGCGCCGCCAGCGAGCGTGGTTAGGATGTGGTTGTCGATTGTGTCAGCCCTTGCTCTTACGATAGCCAACTGCTGCCTGTCGATGTTCTCAAA
>FUIF01021970.1_pt1 | contig 11007 bp, 26 predicted proteins | sample 1003461 | NCBI WGS metagenome assembly FUIF01 (sample SAMEA80401918, study PRJEB19352) | marine metagenome
CGAAACTCAGGAAGTTGAACCATTCCCATTAGAATATCTCAAAATCAGTGCTGGCATTATACGTCTGCCCACCAGCAAAGCTTGTCCCGTATGTGCCACGTCGCAGCTTACGTTGCTCACCGCCGCCAAGCATAAGGTATCCAAACGCATCGCCACAGTGGGAATGCTCGTTCTTCACTGGCGCATCTTTGAAGCGATCTTGCCCCGCACCCATCGATACACGCTTGAAGAAGTACCCACCACTCAGGGATTTGCGTAAGCGCAAACATTTTTTATTGACGATCAAACCAGGTTTACCACTCACCAGACGGTTCATAGGAGCCGCAGCAGCCTCACGTCTTACATTGAAGGCGTTGCTGTCCGTTGGTTGCGCCCTAAACCCAATCGACTTCAAGTGATCGAATGCTGTAACCTCATAGATCTCGTCACGCTTGTTGCCGGCAGGATCCCCCCATATCAGTATTTCCTGCTTGTTGTATCGTTCCGCTATCCTGGCCAGCATCTCTTGGCCAAACCGTTCCAGGCCCATATCAAACGTCACCAGCTCATCGAGGATGCGCCAGCCGCCAGCCTGGGTACGCTGCCCAAAGATTGCTGCCGGCGTCAAACCAAAGTCAACGCCAATTTGCACGGGGTAGTACGGGTCCAGCTCGACATCGCCGCTCATCAGCTCATCGTCATACTCAGGCCAAACGGGCCGCCCTTCCTGGACAAATGTGAACTTGCCCTCGGCATAGCAGCGGATCCAGTCCAGGTTCTTACCCCCAATCAGCTGTGGATAATATCCTGGCGGTAGATTATTGCGGTTTTCTGCGGCTGGATTAATTCGCCACCAGCGTCCGGCGCCATGCACAAAGTCGTTTGCCTCTGGGTTTTCCGGCACTTCTTCCGGCAATGCCTGGATAACGCCACCAGGTTGCCGGTGAAAGTTCCATCCCCATTTTCCCTTGATGGGGTTTTTCTCAGAAACATCATGCCACCAATGGTCCGAGTCCGGCGGGTTAGTGTCCATCCAGATCCCATACCAGGACGGGCCGCCATCCGCTTTTGTAGGATAACGCCCGACACGGTGGGTCAGGCCATCAATAACCGCCTTTGGCAGTTCCCTGGCTTCGTTGCACCAGGCGCCGGTTATCTCAAGCGAAAGCAGTTTCCGCACAGATTGTGGCGTGTCCAGGGCCAGGAATATAACCTCGCAGTCAATTCCGGCTGCATCGCCGCGGCTGGGTAGTTTCAAATGGTGCGTGATTGGCGGCTGCCATCTCATGCCTCCCCATGTAGACTCAGGGAAAAGCTCCTGCCAAGTCTTAATAGTGGTGGTTCGCAGTTCGGGGTATGTATTTCTAACGACCACAAAACGAGTATATCGGATACCATCTCTGGGGGATGGCCGTTGTTTAACAGCTCTAAGCATAATTTCTGCAGCACATCCATAGCTTTTTCCACTTCCCACGGGTCCCATGAGGCCTCTGACAAAGCTGTCATCATTTATCAACCTCCATACTGTTGGGCTTTGCGAAAAATCTAAATCCAGGCTAGGTACATCAGTCACGGCTCATCCCCTCTAAGCGTTGCACCAAATACTCATCAGGACGCCGCTTGCCCTGGACCATCTCACGAACACGATCTTTTGACCGGCCAAACTGCCTGGCAATTTCAGTCTCGCTCATCCGCGCTTTCAGCATCGCCTGGGCCATCCGTAGGCCCTCTTTCTGGTACGGCGCTTTCATTATCTTCCTCCATCTCGATTGTCGGACCCTTCATGTTGATGCCAACAATACTAGGTTTATCGTGGTGTTCTTCCTGGTCCAGCATACCGGACGCCTTGGCCAGCACTCGCAACACACTAACTTTATCGTGCATCTCAATCGTTACATCCTCGCCGCGCACACTGATCTTTTTAATAGCCCGTAAAGCGTGTTCGGGGATATCATCGTAATCTTTGATCGTCCCGTCCAAATTAACAATGTCAGTAATGTTCGCCGTGCCCAGGGCGATTAACTCCTGGGCAACAGCTTCTTTGTTCTGGTGCAATGTCTCAGCACGGCCAACACGCCGCTGGACCATCTTGACACCGCCAAACCGGCCCAATGGGGGACGCTTGTCTGCCATCAGCTGTACTTGCTGGGCTTGGCGTGTCTTTTCTTCAGACCACCCTTTGCCCGTATTCGAGCTAAGACCGTCCGGTCATTTATCGCACGTTCACGATAAAACCGGCTGTACGGATTCTTCAAAGGCGCCGCAGCTGGAACTTCGAGCAAACGCAACGCATCCCGCAACTGCTCAAATGTCGGAACCTTAGAACTTAATGTCATCGTCAAACCCCGATAAGTTATCCTCAGACGCATAATCCGCTTTCGGCGGGGTAACAGCACCAGGCTGCTGCCCATCATCCTCAAACAAGTTTAACCATATATCACCATCAGCGTTTGGTATAGGCAAACTCTCCAACTTAATACGCATCTTGCCGTCCTCGGATTGAAACGCACGGCCGTGCTTTAACCACACAGGCTTGTCACGACCCTGGATTTCTTTGGCTTGAACCAAGTTAAACTGCTTTTTCATAGGTAACTCCTTTTTGATGAAAAACTGGAAAATATTGTTGTGGTACCCCCATATATACAGCGGTGGGGGTGGGGGGCAAGGGGTGGCCATTTGTTAACGCGATTTCAGTTAACACGATGCCGGCGGCTGCCGCTGATCCAGGCTGGCCGTGCGATTGCGGGTGTCTCGATCCCAAGGCCAAACGAGCGTTTGCATCATTGACACTAAACACGGCGCAGACTCCTGGCCACATTGCTGATAATCTTCTGTGTGTCCTGGTCGCTGCTGCTGCCCAGGGCACGACTGACCGGCTTACTGAAGTATCCCAGGCCCCTTGCAAGATCCCTGGCGTTCTTCTGGCAGTAGACGCAGTGATCCCGCACAACCTGGCCCCATTGCTGGATGGTCAGACCTTGCCTGACCCATGACTCGGCCAGCTGCTCGTCACGTTCATTCCAGATCCTGGGTGTGCCGTATGCCTCTGCAGCATCTATAAACAACTTCACTATTCTTTTTGCATCTCCCTTTATATCGTTATTGTTACTCGTTAGTGTCTCGTTTAGTGCAACCTCTGGTGTTGCATGTGTGTCAACCTCAGATGTTGCACCTGTATGCAACCTCTGGTGTTGCACCTGTCCCTTTGCAGCTGCAACCTCTAGTGTTGCACCAGCCAGTCCTGCTTCACGCTCGGCCAGGTCCATTTGTTCTTTGGCTGTTAAGTTGCTGCGGCTTGTCTTGTCGCTGGTGATGTCGGGTTCGTACTTCACTTTCACGGTGTTGGTCCTTTGGTCTTTGTACTGTTTCCTGGCGTAAACCAGATAGCCGGTATCAAACAGCTTCTTTATCTGTCGCTGTACTGCTTGCCTGGAAATGCCGAGATCTGACGCAAGCCTGGCCTGGCTGACGAATGTTCGGCCCAGCTCGTCCGTGTAGCCACAGATGGCTGCCAAGACTGTCAGGGCTGCCGAGCGGTTTATGCGCTGGTCCCTTACGGCTCTTATTGGCAGGATGCTGTACTTTCTGAGATCTTTGCTTCTGATCGTTGCCGGCTTCATCTTGCAGCTGCCTGGCGATTGCTTGAATAAGCTCTGGTTCTGTCCATTGCTTTCGTCCTTCCTCATTTGGCGCCAGGAGCTTTGCTATTGCAAACACCCCCATTCCATCGAGGATGCAATCAACATAAACACGCCTGGCGTGATCGAGCCACTCAGTCATCAGACCAGCTCACCGTTGCCACCATCAACGGCTGCCCGTATGTCTTTTTGACTGTCAGCTCATAAACCTGGGCATCATCCTTGTAGACGATGCCATTGAACGCATCTAATACTGCCTTGGCCACGTTGTCAATGTCTGGCCGTCCTGGCGTGTAAATGCCAAGCAGCGCAGCATCACGCTTCCACTTTGGCCAGGACTTGGGTATCTCAAACTGTGCCAGGATGTGCATTTTGACCGGCTGCTCGGTTAAATCCACGCCCTGGAACTGCATCTCCAGCCTGGCTGCCTCACCGATCTTATGCTCATAATTCTTGGTCTTGAGTGGTGTGTATGCCCGATTGTTGGCGAACCTGGGCCGGCCTTTGCCAACCGGCTGCCCTGGCACGACAACGTGCAGCGCGTCCTGATCTTCCGTCAATTTCTTTTGAGCCATTTGCTGATATGCTCCCGTCCATGGTTGTCCAAATCCGATTCAGCCTGGACCACATCTGATGTGATTCCATCAATGGTCTGCTCGACCTTGAGTCCAAGCTCGATCAACTCGGTTGCGACACGGGCCGAGCTGGTCATATTTTTTCTGCCATGTCATCTATTTTCTGCCTTAAACTTGCCGGCAGCCGAAAATAAAAGCTCACCAGGCCGTCTGATTTCTGGCGGGTTTTAGCCATTTATTGCCCCTCATCAAAAAAAAGTGCGTCAAAACGCAAAAAAAAGCGATTGCGCTATTGACAGTACGATATCGGATTGCTATTTACAAGGTGACTGGTTAGTTACCAAAAGGAGATTGAACGGATGAACGGACCAACAAAACTCGGAAATGTCGCAGGGATCAACTTGTACGAGTGCCCTGTCGATGGTGACGAGGTTCCCATGATGTTTAAGTTCGGTAAGGGTTATGTCAGCACTGGTTTGTATAACGAGCCAAACATTGACCCCATCGAAGTTCGGCAAGCCTATGACGCAATCAAAGAGGAGATTCAATAATGGCTAAATTCAAACCAACACGGGAGTTTTATATTCCTAAGGGCGGCGTCAGAGTCGCTGACAAAAACAGCACCGCAGTGTGCTACATGATCGGCAAGGACAATTACCATGTCGTGATGGGGTTTGCCGGCAAGCGGCAGAAGCCTGACTTCCACTACCGGTTCACGACTCTGGAAAACGCCCAGGCTTACGTTGCCAAGTTTTTCAAGGATGTCCAGGCAGCCGAGGATCACAAGGCCCAGGCCAAGCAGCGGGACACTGAGCGGCTTGCCAAAATGCGGGACAAGATCAAGGCCGGTGACATCTACTACACCAGCTGGGGCTATGACCAGACCAACATTGACTTTTACCTGGTAGTGGACCGGACAGCTGCCACGGTTGAGGTTGTCAAGATCGGCAAAGATTGTGTCGAGGCCGTGACCGGTGTTGATTATGTGGTGCCAAACCCGATGGTCAAGTGGGGTGACACAATCAAGCGGAAGATCAACACGACTGGTTTTAAGATCGCCAGCTATGCCTACGCTTACCCCTGGGAAGGTGATCCAAAACAAGAGACAGCAGCAGGATGGGGACACTAGATGACAGCGACTCTAACAATACCAGGCTGGGAGTTCGGCAAGGGCAAACCTTGCTGCGCGGTCCTGGCTTGCGCGGTGGCCGCCCAGCGGCCATTCCAAGATGCCTGGCGGTTTATGACAAAGCGCCGGACTGGCCGGTGGCGGGGCGTGATGTACGACAGAGATATGTTCGCGCTGCTCGATCACCTGGGCGTCAAACGTAAAGCGGTGCCTGGGTTCGGTATCTACAAGATGGACAACCCAACCCTGGGGGCCTGGGCTGCCGGCAACGCTGAACCTGACAAGCTTTATTTCATTGTCACCACTGGCCACGCTCAGACGCTGTTTAACGGGACAGTCATGGACCAGCGGGGGCCAAAACCACTCGCCGAGTTCTGGGGCCGGAGAAAGCGGATCAGGTTTGTTTTCGAGATCGTGCTGCCAGCTGGCCAGGACCCAGCGACATTTGGATTGCCGCTGTTTGACTTTGCGGGGGCTGCATGATGCTTGAGTTTATCAAATGGTATCTCGACAACCAGGCCGAGATCGAGGGCACAGAGAGCAGCAACGCTGCTCCGGCCAAGATTATCACTGAGCTGAAGAACCGCACCTGGGCCATGACCCATGAGCAGCGGTGGATCGTTCACCAAATATTTGCGGAGGTAAAATAATGACTTTGATTGAACAGGAATTAGAAAACGCAGCATTGGCTTGCGCCAAAGCAGCGCGGGTAATGAGAAACAAAGGCGCCAAGAAAGAGGATGTCTCTTGCTTGTTCTGGCATGCTGCAAAACTAATGGAAATGGCCAGGGAATACGAAAAGGAAACCGCGTAACATGAAGGCTGTTTTATATTATCGTGTTTCGACACAGAGCCAGGGCGAGGCCGGCAACGGGCTTGAGGCCCAGCGCCAGGCCACTGCAGAGTTCTGCCAGGCCAAGGGCTATGACGTTGTGGGTGACTGGACCGAGATCGAGTCAGGCCGGAAGAATTACCGGCCCCAGCTGTTGGCTGCCCTGGAGCAATGCAAACAAGCCGGCGCCGTCCTGGTGGTGGCCAAGCTCGACAGGCTTGCCCGTAACCTGGCTTTCATTGCCAACCTGATGGACAGCAACGTCAAGTTCGTTGCACTCGATATGCCCAACATGGATGACCCTGACGTTAGCCGGTTGACGATCCAGCTGCTTGCCAGCATCGCAGAGTTTGAGTCACGCCGGATCAGCAAGCGTACCAGGGAAGGATTAGCCCAGGTCAAGAAACGCAAGAAGCTCGGCAGCCCGACACCAGAACGCGGCGCAGCTGCCGGTGGTGCAGCTCTCAAGGCCAAGGCCCAGGACAACGCCAAGCGGGTGATGCCCATGATCGACAAGCTGCGCGGCTATGGCCATACCAGTCTGCGGTCAATCGCCGGTGAGCTAAACGCCTGGCGTGTACCGTTGCGGATCGACAGGAACAACCAGCCGATATTGCCCGACACGATCAACGGCCCCAAGTGGCAGCCACAACACGTTTCAAACATAATTAAAAACGCCCAGGCAGCTTGACGGTTGTTGCCTGGTTGTGCAATGGTGACTGAGAGGAAGGAACCAACATGACAAAAGATGATTTAATCGGATTTTTTATTCTGATGCTGTTCACCCTTGGCTGGTTTGACTGGCTTTGGATGTTCGGTGTTGAGTCTAGCCGTAGTTGGACCTGGTGGGCATTGATCGCCCATTTTGGTGCAAGCTGATGTGGCGCGGTATCATGGGGCCGAATGGCCGAAACTGTAAATGGGTTCGGGATGATATGCCAGGGTTGGTTATCTTGCATTGCTGCCACCCGACTGCACTGCGTCCGTATTACTGCGAGTTTGAGGGCGTACCGCTTACAGCATGGGATATCCAGCCAACGTGCTGGCCCAGAGTTGAACGGGCAGAGTGCCAAAATGTTACTATCGTTGCGCTGCGTAAACTGGCCGATTGGAAAGCCCACGCAGAGCATTGGTACAAAACTACAATTGGAGGGAGTAAAAATAATGATGGATGATTTGTTTGACACGCCAGCATATAAGCTGGCAAGGCGGGATGACCCGTCAACCAGTCACGCTGCAGCCGAGTCGGTCAACGTCACTGCGTTGGAGAAAGTGGTCTATGACACGATCTGCAGCTTTGGTGATCGAGGCTGCATCGCTGACCAGGTATGTGATGCGCTGCCTGGATACAGATACAACAGCGTGACGCCCAGGTTTAAGGCCCTCAAAGAAAAGGGTTTGATAATTGTGGATGACCGTAAAAAGAAAGGCGGCAGTGGCCGTCAGCAACTTGTGATGTGGGGAAAGGATTTTTACCATGCCAAAGCTCTCACCCGATAACCATTTATCCGGCAGTGTCATGCCGGCCTGGCTGGGGTATTCGCCCTGGCAGAGTCCTTATGATGTGCTTGAGGCTGCAAGGAACAGCGTCAAGGGCATCGAGCGGCCGCCCCTGGACAGCTTGCCAGCTGACATCGGGACCGAGGCTGAGAACGTAATCCTGGACCACGGGATGCGGATGCTCGGCCTGGACCCTGACAAGATAGGGACGCACAGCCACACAGAATCCAAGAAGCACCCGTTGATGGAGCTGTATTATACTGATGACGGGTTGTATACTCTTGAAGAACCTATCGAGTTCAAGACAGATCCGGCAAAAAATATTTACGTTATGACACAAAGCGGCTCATTGTTTGTGGATTGTCCCGTGGTTTTGGAGGCCAAGTTCACGACAGTTCACAGGCGAGCTGATGACCCGCCGTTGTATCGAGGGCCAATTCAGCTGCAAGCGGGGATGATGTGCCACGGGTATGGCGCCGGCATCTTGTTTACTTGTCACCAGGGGCGTGAAATAACAGCGCACATATTCCGCAGTCATGTGGAAACCCAGACGGCAATCAAACGAGCGGTTGCCAGTTTTGAAAAGCACATGAAGGATGGCACCTGGCCAGATCCGATAACACCTGATGAGGCCGTGCAGCGGTTTGCCCAGGTGAAAGAAGATGAACCGCCAATCGAGCTGGACCCTGACCTGGCCGACTCAGTGAAACAATACCAGGCTGCAGTCGATGCTATCAAATCGGCAGAAGAAACCAAGGCCAGTGAGGCCACCAGGTTGATGACCGCCCTGGGCAACTACAGCGCCGGCAATGTTGTCGATGCCAAGACGGGCAAGCAATACCAGGTCAAGTGCCCGATGCGTAAATACAAGGCCAAGCCAGCTGAGAATTGTCCCAGCTGCAGCCACGAATTAAAAGCCGCAACACCGGAGCGGGAGATCCGGCAAAAGACTGTCACAATTAAGGAGATGAATAATGGCGAATAATCTGCCAACACTGGCGCCAGCCAATATGACTGAGGCTATCGAGTTCTCAAAGATGTTAGCGCAATCGGAAATGGTGCCAAAAAATTATCAGCGAAAGCCCCAGGACGTTTTGGTTTGCATCCAATGGGGTTACGAGGTCGGGCTGCAGCCGCTCCAGGCGTTGCAAAACATTGCGGTAATCAATGGGAAGCCCAGCATATATGGCGATGCAGCTCTTGCCCTGGTCAAAAACCACCCGTCATGCGCCGGAGTATCGGAGCGGGTTGAGGGTGACGGCGATAACAGGACCGCTTATTGCACAGTTAAACGCCGGTACGGTGATGAGGTCGAGGAAACAACCAGGACATTTTCGGTTGTTGATGCAAAACGTGCCAGGTTATGGAACAAGCAAGGCCCTTGGTCACAGTACCCAGACCGGATGCTGGCCATGAGAGCCAGGGGCTTTGCAGTCCGTGACGGGTTCCCCGATGCGTTGAAAGGCATCATCACCCAGGAAGAGGCCCAGGACATGCCAAAGGAACCGGTCAACGTGACGCCGCCGGACAATCCATTGGACGCCATAGCAGCTCCGGCAGAGCCGGAAGCTGAAATTGTGGTGGAAGATACTGTTGAAGTGCCAGAGCCTGTTGTTGAGCAGCCAGAGGCTGAAGAAACACTGGTCGAATACCAAATGGTTTCTGCCGCTGGCAAGACCATGGGTGATCCGGCAACTTGCCTGGATGATTTCGCTAATGGGTTTCTCAGGGCGATGACCACATATGTCCAGGCAACCAAGACAGCTGGCGGTAAAGAGCTGACGCCCAGGGAACGCATGACAATGCTGCGGCAGCTGCGTGAGAATAACCAGGACACGCTGGATCAAATGTCTGAGGCAGATATGCAGATCATCACTGAGGCGTACAAGAAAAACCTGGCAGCACTTGGAGCATCACAATGAAAGCAGGGCTAACAGAAAAGCAGCGCAACATCTTTGACTTTATCCAGGCTCACAATATGTCAGCTGGCGTGAGTCCAACACAAAAAGAAATGGCTGCTCATTTCCAGACCAGCGAGTCGAACATCGCAAAACACCTGGCCGCCATCGAGCGGCGAGGGTGGATACAACGGGCCAAGGGATTAAAGAACGCCCTGACTGTCCTGCCATAACAACAGACCCCAGCTTAACGGCTGGGGTTTTACTTTATTAGGCCGGTTCTATAGCCGTTCACCTTGTCATAGGTGAGAGTCTCGCCCCGATTACCTTCAGCTACATAACTGCAATGGATCCAGCCAGTGTTGCCGCCGGTGTAACATTCAAGTATGAGCTGATCGAAAGCCAGGTTCTGTTCGATCCAAACAGCCAGGTCATAGTTGTCCACGCCGGCCACCTCAAAATCAGCCGCTTCACCCTTGGCGTGTTGACTGGTAATTTTTGAGCCTATGGCTACGCAAAGTTCTCCAGAACGAAACCCAGATGAAACCAGGAACGAGCCAAACTCATTGCGAACCGGCTGCAGAATATTCTCACAGAGCTGGGCCATCGAGTACACTTGTTCTGGATCAGGCTCATTGGACAACCCCTTACGTTCAGCTGTCTGGCTTTTGACCATCTCAGCTAACGTAAAGTTCTTTGACAGATTCATCACTTGCCCTTTTTCATTTTAGCCAGGGCTGCTTTACGCAGCTTTGGGTTTTTCTTATCATCCTTTGATGGACGCCCCACCTTTGACCCATAAGTTCCTTTACCGTATGGCATTACGCTTTCCTCATTTTCTTAGTGGCGCTTTTCTTTAGAGCTGATGCAGTGGGTGCGCCAGGCTGCCCAGGTTTACGCATCTTCTCCCCGCTGCCGGCCTTAATCCGTTTGCGCTTGGCATGGATGTTGGCCCAAAGTCCAGGACGTTTCATTTTGTTAACCCTTTCGCTTTTTCAAAACTACGCATACCCCCAAGCCCTAATAAGCCTAACAGCACAGTCATCAGGCTGTCCATATCAAAAGATGGGTAAGCCACTGCCTCGATACCCATGTAGGCAGTCACCACATCCATTGTGGGGAACACTAAAAAGTGAGCGAATAAAGCCAGGCTACAGCACCAGCCAACGCTAGGCCGCCAGCCCGCCACAAACAGGTTTCTTGACTTGGCTTCTTCAGCATTTATCGCCAGCTGGCCTTTCGCTAGTTCCTGGGCATGGTTGTCTGCCATTGTCGCTAGTTCGTGGGCTAACTTGTTCTTCTGATCTTTGTCCTCTATGAACTTGTCCAGTAATCCTGTCACTGGCCCTATCAATGCTTGCAACATTTTGCCTTCTCCTATTTGCTAAAGCCTGTGCCTTAGTTGTGTGATTGTGCATACCCCACATCATCTTGTTAACATCCCACCCGCTAGTTT